>Ga0209389_1004948_pt1 | contig 11237 bp, 5 predicted proteins | sample CowpearedBW_FD_187526 | JGI IMG/M metagenome (GOLD analysis project Ga0209389, IMG submission 187526) | Root nodule microbial communities of legume samples collected from California, USA - Cow pea red BW (SPAdes) (version 2) | ecosystem: Host-associated > Plants > Roots > Nodule | place: USA... | reverse complement strand
GGGGAAAATATTTTTTATGATTAAAAAAAATGAAAATTGAAAAAAACTAAGAGTGACGTACCTTAAAAAAATTTCAATATCTCCTCACCTTTTCTCTTTTCTTTTTTTTTTGCTTTCTTTTCTAATATTTTTGTGTTTGTTTTTCCAATATAGATAAAGATGAGAGGTGTCTATGTGGGTGGTGATGAGAGAAAGAGAGAGTGTAGAAAATGTTTTCTTCTTTTTTTTTGCTCTAACTCCTTCAATATGTTTTTTTAAGAGAGATAAAAAGGATTTGTGTATGTGGGAGTGGTGATGGGAAAGAATTAGAGAAGTGTAGAGAATTTTTCCTCTTTTTTTTCTACCTCTTTCAATATGACAGAGTGTGTATTTATACTCACACATTGCAATATCAATGCAATCTCAGTCTTAATTGTAATGAACAATATAAGGAATAAGTTAGAGCACAAAATCAATCCCAATTAGTAATATTGATTATAACCATTTGAAGAAATATTTCTTCTAATTATTAGAATCATATCACTAATTTCTCTTTCAGAAACAAAAGGTAGACCATATGTTGAGTTGTTGGGCTCATGAAGGAGTGCGATAATTAATAACAAATTGTGTTCTTTCTTCTTTCCTTTTTTTCTCTTTTTTTTTTCTAAAATTAAAGTTCGAAAAATCTCTTAAGAAAATTTTGTTGCACATTTTTTTTATTTTCCATTAACTAATTTTTTTATTTTTTATTAACTAAAAACCTTTTTTTTATTTTTTTTTAAATAAATTTATTCACCCGGACGAAATTGGGTATTGACAGAGGGTTACCTGCGGAAAGGACTCCGACGATCAAGTCAGCAAAGGCTCTCAAAAGTCAAATCACAAATTAGTGAATTAATGAAAGCTTACCTTTAATTGTTGGGGTCCACATGTATTTATAAAGATATTAACTATGTTTTACCCCCTTTATGGGTTGGCCCCTCTTTATTGCGTTGGGCCAATGTTCAGGCTTTGACTAAGCTTGGATCAGGCCCAAGTTCCATGTTTGTGATCTGACACTAGAAGCCCCACTATGATTTCCTAAGTTTAGAGTTGGCAGCTTTTACTTATGTGTTATTCTTTGGAGTAGGCGGTGTTAGTCGTTATGTATGTGTCATTGTTTTGTGCAGTTAACTAACCATCTATTCTTTTTATGATATGACTAGTCGTAGGCGATTCGGATCGGGTAGTTAGCCATATTGTTCCTAACCACCTAGGTATAGTACACTATGCAACTGTTGAAAGAAAAACTTAAAAAGTTGAAATAGGACCTAAAGAAATTATGTTTACGAGATTTTGAACAAATAAACACATCATTAGACAAATAGGAAGCTTGATAAGTTGGATGATGAAAGTAACTTAGATGATTCATTGAGGATGGAGTGTGTGAAATTGTTAAGTGAGTTAAAATTGGTCTCTGAAAAAGAAAATAGTAATAAATGATTAGAATAGGAGGACATAAATTCTAAATACTTTCATTCAAGAACTAGATGGAGAAGAATTAAAAATGAGTTAAAAGGGATGGAAGTAAATGCTAAATGGAGTAAAGATCCTAGCAAATTCAAGGTTGAGGTTGTAACTTCCTAGCCGAAAATTACTTGTTTAAAATAAAAGTTTAAAGAATATGTGAATAACTTCATTTATTAACAACTTCTTTCCCAAAATGAGGGAAAATTTAAAACAATTATTTTGACGCGCCAACAAAATAAAATCGCGGCGTTCAAGTATTACAACCATAAAGTGTTTACAAAGCCTATACAAAATAGTTTATAAAATTCTATAAAAAGAACTACTAAAACTCCCATAGTTGTTTCCCCACTCCATCACTAACCATTCACACGATCACTTGCATCAACATCTGCTCCCATGTAACAAGTTACATGATCATTGCCACATACACACAAATAGGGTGAGCTAAAATATGAAAAAATAAACAAATACAACATGATATAATTTAGAAGCACTCAAACATATAATTCATGATAATAATTCCCATTTCTCAGTTCCTCGACTTTCCTCCTTTACATTAGATGCCTCTTGATTCTACACCCTTTGGGTGAGTCAACAGATCGATCTTTGCTGCACGAGTGTCTACTCGCCCCTCCAACTACAGGCCACCACCTGATAGTCCACACGCGGGAATAAATTTGCCACAACCTCACACCACGACAGCAAGTGGAGTTCCCTAAAACGAACATAAGTCTGTAGTTGTCCCCAGACTACCAAAACTCTATAAGATGCACTAAAGAGGGCATTCATCCGAAACCTCGTTGTACGAGCCACGATCTCGCACACTCCACCTCGCGCACTACTCTGCACCAAAACCGCCTGGCGCGCCCCTCGCGTCGCTAGGCGGAACTTGGTTCCAGTCCGCCTGGCGGACATCTCACACTACCAGGCACCAGGCGCCTTCTAGTACTTTTGTTGCTCCGCTTCCACCTGGCGGAACCCACACTACCGCCAGGCGCCATGCACGTCTAGTGGCCATTGCCACTATTTTGGGTATCTATTGCTTGGTGATCGCCCCGCGCCGCCAAGCGCCATACCAATAGCACAATGCTACTGGTTTTTGGCATCTCAAATAGATCTTAGGGGACCCCAAATCACACATTACAAAAATCATAGCACAAATACGACTATCTAGTTATACTACTATGGCTCAATCAAAATGCACACATGTACTCATGCTAGCACCTCAAATATTATTATATCTACCATATCCTACTTCATGAGCTAGTTGAAACTTGCCACACTCCACTCAACATACTCAAGGCTTATAGCCTTACAGATTAATATTCAAGAATCTCGTCCCACCAAAATGGTCAAAATTGCACATCCACTTAGAAACACACAATCCATACCTTCTCACATAAATCAATCTCGCAAGTATTACCCAACTAACATGAATTTTGAATTACAGTCCATCACATACTACAAATATTTAAAACAACCACTACACTATATCACACTTATCAATTTAACTTCTTTTAACCTCCTTTAGTCTCTAATATGTCACGCTCATCTACATGTTCAATTTTCATTCATATATGTATTAATTTACCCAATAAAACACCCCCATACATGGACACAAATAAAACCAAAACATCCTATTGTACTGACGTGTCGTCTGACGGCAAGTCATGCGCTACCAAGCGATGCATGCATTTCTGGGTTCTTCCCAGATCGTTCCTGCATTGACCCGAACCCTAAAACCCCACTCCACAATCCTATTATGCATCTGACACCCCTTTGAGTGTTCAATTAAACTTATACAATTCATGCTTATTGAGATTAATATCATTCTCACCAATCAACACTTCAGTCATAAACATAAGTCATATGTCATCATTTCCATTACCATCATGAACCCTAATTCAAAAACTCATGCCAAAATACATATCATACTCATACAAAATTAATTACAGTTAATCAATCAAATCAAAATGCCCTCGATCATACATCATGGATTCGTCCAGGCCACATCAACAACACAAAACATCAAAAGGGACAGCGAACTGATGAAACCAGTTCACGCCGCCTAGCGGACAGCGTCTCACCGTTAGGCGCTTCATCAGGAAACCCAGAAATTAGGTTCTGTAGCATGTGTCGCCTGGTGGGTCATTCGACGCCGTCAGGCAATTTCTGGAAATTTCCAAAAAACACAACAAAATCAAAACGAATAGGCATACCTTGCATTTTCAAACCACAAACACACTACAAAATCATGCAATTAAAATTAAATCACAAGATAGAACTCCCCTAACCTAGATTCTTAGCTCAATTTGCCAAAAACTTGAATCCTCTGAAATTCCCCTCCTCACGCTATGCTTCAGTGGCAGCCTCACTACCACACAATTGAAATTCAATGCACTACCAACTCAACCAAATCATATTTCATGATAACATTTATAAATCTAGGAATTTCTCCTCTCTTATCACGCCCAAACATATCAAAAGAAAATACTAAATTAAATAACACACAAATGGCATACTTAGGACTCGAACCCAAGTCCTCTCACACAAACCAAGTACTTTCAACCATTTGAGGTAGTACTTTTCCACGTCATGAAGGTTAGCATTTAATGTCATAAAGGCTTTCACTACACGCATTTATTAAATAATTATTTATTTAATTATTAAATGCCTCGGGTCTTACAGAGGTAAAACAAATTCCTCGGATCTTACTGTATCGAAGAATAATAATCTCAATCTTCTTAGTATTGGGTTCCCAACTTGAAATGCTGATAACAATAGGACACTAACAAGAGAAGTAGATGATGTGGAAATAGAGGAAGCTGCCAACCAATGTGAGGTACAAAGAGCTTAGGACAGGATGAGTTTAATTTATACTTCATTAAAAACAATTAAGAAACTATAAGAATGAAGAAAACAAAGATGTAAAATGGCTCAAAACTAATGGGACAATACCATCTAGATGAAATGCTTCTTCATTCATAGCATTGGTAACAAGTAGGTGTTGATAAATTTAAACATATTTCTTTAGTGCGGTGTGTTTATAAGATAAATTTAAAAGTGTGCTTCCTAAGATTATTAATGAGTCACAATCAGTGATTACCAAGGGAAAATGACTCTTAGATTATTAGTAGCTAATGAAGTTGTAGAAGATTGTAGGCAAATAAAAAAGAGTTTGGTAATTGTTAGAGTGGATTTTGAAAAAGCATATGATTCTATCAGTTGGTAGTTTATGAATTACATGGGAAAGTTCGATTTTTGTAGTAAATGGATTGATTGAATAAAAGCATGCATGAAATCTTCATTTGTATTTATTTTGGTTAATGGAAACCCAACATAGGAGTTTAGGGCAAAAAGAAGATTGATGCAAGGGGATCTTATATCACCATTCTTATTCTTAACAATAATAGAGAGGCTAGATATGGTGAGACAAGCAACAAAAAAAGTGTTGTACCAAGGTGTAAGGTGGGGTGGGCAATGAGGATGGTAGGCTTACAGTCAACACTCAATTTCGTCCGGATAACAATGACAAAAATAATAATAGAAACAAATTAATTAAAGTTCAATTGAGAAAAATAATTAATTAATTAATAAAATAAAAAGGTAAAAAAAATATGTTTTAGTTTAAGAAAGAATAAATATCTATGTTTATTTTATTTATTATTATTATCTTTTTTTATTAATTATTTTATTTTAATTTATTTTAATTTAATTTTGTTTTTTTATGTTTTATTTTATTTATTTTATTTATTTATGATTTTTATTTATTTATGATTTTTATTATTTTGTTATTATATTATTTTGCTTTCTTTTATTATAGTTCCCTTTTGTTTTACGTCTCTCATTCTAGTTTAGTAAACAAAAGAAAAAAAAACAAAACAAAAAAAAGGAAAAAAAAGTAACAAAAAAAGGTCTTTGTTAACTAGAGGTTAACGTAAGGTCTTTGTTATCAGCAGACCTAACTCTTTTTAGAGCATACCTACATCTTTTTACAGCAGACGTATATCTTTTTACTATTGGCTAGTTGAAAGATGTTCAGAGGTGCATCAACTATTCTATCATTGTTGTTGTATTAGGAATTACGTATAGTAGCTAGTTGGCCACGGTTATGATGGCTGAAGGAGCAAGAAGCAACATCTGCTCTCAGTCTGATCCCATATCTCGAGATTGGAGGGGCAAAGGAAAAGTTAATAGAACATAAAAAGAGAATTACATAATAAAAAAGGGAAGATTCATGAAAAAAAGGGGGAGTTTTTCATTATAGAGGAGAAGAGAGGGTGAGACAGAACAAAGATGGGAGATTTAGTAAACAAAAGAGGATAAGGAAGTGTGTCGTGGCTGGAAAAGAAAGAAGTTGTTAGTGCATTAAGTTTTATCTCCAAGGTAAGTGCCCTTAACTTCTGAACTTATTGCTTAATACTGGTGCTTATTAACATATGAGTGGAATTAATGTATGGGGTTTGTCTTGAGTTAAGCATTGTTCATCTTGTTGTTCATATATTATTTATACCATCTGCACTCATGATTGTGCTTGTCGCCTTATCACTCGCATCTTCTACCCGGACAATAAAAAAACAAAGCACGGAAGGGTGGTCATGACGATTACGTCGTCGTTGACCGGAGATGGTAGCCATGACGCCTTTGGGTCATTGGAGGTGCGTCAAAGGGTAGTCCTCCGTGGGAAAAGGTTCCAAACGTGAAGGTTGAAGAAGAACCTATCTGATTTAAAGAAAGGGAATGGGATAACCTAGGGTTTTCTATTTTTGTTATAAAAAAATATGGGTTGACCATCCTTTTACACCTTGCACCCCCGTAATTGTACCTTGCACCTTCCATTATTTAACTTTGGGTTAGAATACATTATACTTTGCGCACCCCTTTTTCTTTATCTCACACCCCTATTTTAATTTTATGTTGCGAGCACCCCTTGATGGTTACTAATCTCACACCCCTGCTACACTTGTTTCATGTTTTACTTCGCACACACCTTTTTTCTTTATCTCGCAGCCCCATTTTAATTATATGCTCCGAGCACCCCCCCGATGGTTACTAACCTTGCACCCTGCCACACTTGTTTCATATTTTACTTTGCACACCCTTTTTTTCTTTATCTCGCACCCCTGTTTTAATTTTATGCCATGAGTACCCCCTGATGTTTACTAACATCGCACCCCTGTCACACTTGTTTCATGTTTTACTTTGCGCACCACCATAATTGATAATCTGGCACCCCATGTTTATGTTTGTCTTGTTTTGGGTCGACTGCACCCCAAATTTTCAAAGTTTACACCCTTCTCGTATTTTTTGCTCTATTTTCGTATTTTTACTCATTGCACCCCACGATGTTTTATGCCTACACCCTCCATGCATTTTTTTATTTTTATTTTTTTATTATTATTATTTGTATTTTTTTTATCTTCATTTTATTTTTTCCCATCTTTTTGTACACATTTTTTTTCTAGGAAAACAAAAAATATTTGAAAATCATAAAAATTACAAAAATAAAAAATCTAAAAATGAAAAATGTCTGGTTGGTTGTACCGTGTGACACTAAATTTTCAAAAATATCGAAAATAATTTTCTCTTTCAATTTTTGGGTGTCTGTCCGGCCGCTCACATTGTGTGACACTATTTTTCAAATAATTCAAAAATAAAAAATATATATATAAATTTTTCAAAATATAAAAATAGAAACATTTTCAAACAAAAAGTCTTTATTAAGAACTACATGATCCTTGATTCTCCACTATGAGATATGTAGGAGCAAAGTCAGTCCTTGTCAGGTTCACTTCCAAACAATCAATTCATTTTCTCAATTGCTTTCCAAATATCTCTAAAGAACTATGTAACCCTGATTTCTCATTTTGAATAAGAATACGTAGGACCAAGGTCAATCCTTGTCGGGGCCAAAAAATTAAAAAATTATTTTTGTTTCTTTTTAGCATTATTTTCTTATTAATTTTGGGGAAAATTAACATTTTGAAAACCACATCAACTCTGCATTTTTAATTAAAGGTACCGCCCTCGGCCGGACAGTATAGGGTGTTAACACCTTCCTTAAGCGTAACCGACTCTTGGATCCAAAAATCTGGTTTTTCGCCGACTTGTTTTATTTTCATGGTTTTCCATAGTTTTCCAAAATAACTATGGTGGCAACTCCAAATCTTTTTCAAACCTGTTTTCTTTTGGTTCGTCGTCCCGTCGCGATTTCGGTTGCGACACTTACTACAATTTGCAGATGACACCCATTTTCTTTGTGAAGAAAACACAAAAACATATTAGTTATAAAAGGTATTTTGAGAAACTTTGATTTGGTGTCTGGCCCAAGGACTAACTTCCATAAAACTAAATTCAGGGGAACGGGGTTAAAAAAGGAAGTTGTGGATAATTTCTCTAGGATCCTAAACTTCAAATATATGAAAAATCCATTCAAGTACTTAGGTTTACCGATAGGGGGAATTCTGATAGATAGAGTGAGGAGTAAGTTAATTAATTGGAAATGCTTAATAAAGTTTATAATTTCAATTTTTTCCTTATATTATCTATCATTCATCAAAGCGTCTAAGAGTATGTGATAGAACTTAAAACTAAAGATAAACTTCATATGGGGCTTGGATCTGTGATAGAAAGATATCATGGATTAAATAGAAACTTTACCTAAAACTAAGGTTTGGGACATAAAGATATTGAAATTCTTAATAATGTCATTTTACTAAAACTAAAATGGAGATTAAGAGTGGAAAACCAAGGGAAGTGGAAATAGGTATTAGAATCCAAGTATGGATCTTGGAGGAACTTAAATGGCTTTAACAAATCTAAAATTGAATCTTAGTGGTGGAGAGATATGCATTCTATCTATGGGGGCAACCAACAAGGTCACTGGTTTTGATAATAATGTTATGCAAAGAGTATGAGAAGAGAATAAAATTAAATTTTGGGAGGACAATGTTAGTTTTGAAATGGTTGAAATGTCAAGAAGGGGGGTTTGAATTGGCTAGTTAAAAATTTAGGTTGTCTTTGCAAGCTAAAAACCATCTTTAATGGAATCAATTGGATCACCAAGTTAGGATGCAAACAGTATTGAACTGTACACGTTCAATCTCCCCCTGATTTGATGAAGCCAACCTCTATCTTCTTCCATATATCTTCTTCTATCTTTCATTGCAAAATGCTACCATTTGTTGGATACCATTAAATTGATGAAATGACACCTTAGCTTGAAACTTGTGAACCTGAAAAACATTTACACTAGTAATGCACACAAGCTTGCAAGCACACACATATACACATGCTCCCCCTCTCAATAATATGGATTCAATTTAAGATTTGATTTTAATTTTAATTTTAATTCTTCTATGCTTTTAATTTGATCAATTTTCCATTTTCCAATTTTTCTCCCCCTTTGGATTCATCAAACAGAACAAATGCATCAAGAGAACAAGCATTACATATCCTTTCATTAATATTTGAACATAATTCAGCAAACACAAACTAAAACAGAGAAGAAAAATCATAAAACTGATATAATCAGCCGACTAAAACGAAAAACAACCAACTAAAACTAACAAAGCTGAAACTGAAACAGCACAAACACATGGATGCAATGCATGATCCTAAACAACCACCACACTCAATCATCCTGAGGATCATTTATGGTCTGGAATGAGTTTAGCATATCATGGATATCATGAATTTGGCCATCCAATGCATTGAACCTCTCATTGCAATAGTTGTGATGTGCATGTTGGGACACATTGAACTCATGTAGCTGGTTCAGTACCATCCTCTCAAAATGTGAGTACACAGGGCCTCTATCCTCTGGAGGGTTGTAGGGAATCAAGTCCATGGGTCCAGCAGTTGGTTCTTCCTCTTGATTTGCACCACTTGGGCCAGCTTCATGGTCTTGTGCACCACCAACTACAACTTCAACAGTTGTCCATCCATTTCCCACCTTGAGAAAGCCCATTTTGTGCAGATTTTGGTTAGAGGTATGGTTCTAGAGTCCACTTGACTCCTCTAGCTCATCCTCTACATTAATTCGAAAGTATTCAATGAACTTGGACACCAAAACCACATATGGCAGCCTAAAATTCGTGAGCCTCTTGGCCTTGAGCATGTGATCTCGAAACACATAGATCCGATCCACTTGGATGTTGTGTTGAATGCAGTACATGAGTATCAAATCTCCCTCATTCAATGTTTAATGGTTGCTACCACGTGGAACTATGATTTTTGTGACTATCATAGCAAGAAGCCTTTTATCCACTTTGAGACCACCAACATGGAAGTGTTTGATTTCAGCAACAGGATTCCTCAAGCATTGTCCATAGTATTGCATCTTGTTGAATTCTGGAACAACCCCAGTTTCACCTTTTCTTACTTGCACACCTCTTGATTTGAGTCCAACCACATCTTTCCAAGATCTCTTGTTGATCTCCATTCGAACACCCTTGATGCTGGACAGTAGGACATCATTTTTGAACTCCAAGTTGGTGAAAAACACCTTCACCAAGTCTAGATAGATTTTCCCTAAAACTTCAAGGAAAGACTTCAACTTTTGATGCTTTAGTTGTTGGAATAGGCTCTCAAACCTTCAGCCCTTAGCCATGAGAACCTCAACACCTTAGGAATGTTGATCTATTTCCTATTCATCTCAATGAGGAACACTTGAATGTTGTCCTCATGATCCTCAAACCATGCTTCAATTCTTCCATTGCCTTCGTGATTTAGAGACCTTGGGGTAGGAGGAGTGGAGTGCTCATCATCAGATTGGATAGCCCTTTGGGAACGACGAGGCATGATGAGTGTTAGTTTGGTGTTTCTAAGAGATGTATGATGCAAATGCAGCAATACAAGTGCATTATTTATAATTGAACAAGCTGATTTTCAGAAACAGTTGATTAAATGGTGCATATTTTTCTAATTAATTCGTTTTAGGTTACCCAAACCAGTTTAATGCAGTCCAAAGCAGTATCTCATGCATTCATGATGTTTTCAATGTGTTTTATGAGTGAATCAATCAGTTCAAATCATGTGAACTGCATGCACATTGGAATTGTACACTAAACATACTTTTTGGTCAAACAAATTAGTAAAAGCAACACATGGCTGATGAAATGGGCAGTTAAGAGCAGATAGTAACTAAAAAAAAAAACTTTCTTTGACTGGGTCAGCTTAACAATTCAATTCGTGAGTAAATGCATAGTTTAAGTAAAATCAACACGTTGAAAAACAAATCAGTCGATTAAAACAACATCAGAGCATCAGAGATTAAAAACAAAATTTGGTTAAGTGAAATCAACTGACTAATTTTGAAAATCAATCGATTGAAAATCGTAAAATTGAACTTCATTGTTCCAGATTCAGTTCTAATGAAATAAACACACTGAATTGTGCAAACAACAGATTGAAAATCATGCCAGATCAATATTTCATCATTCAGTGGTAGTTTAAGTTAAATAAACATGTCAAAATATAGAATCAATAGGTTGACATATCTTGTTTTTGCAAACAGAGGCAGATTTAAGTGCAATCAACATGTTGAAATGAAAAATCAATAGGTTGAATATAACAATTTTCAAATTTTGCATACAACAACAGATTTTTATGAAACCAATGCATGAGTACATAAGATTAACATGCTACAAACACATCAGACCACATTCTTGATGTCTAATATGCCTAGTTCAGTTCTTAGCTTGTTAAACCTATCTTTAGCCAATGGTTTTGTAAACAAATATGACAAT
>Ga0209389_1004947_pt1 | contig 11237 bp, 12 predicted proteins | sample CowpearedBW_FD_187526 | JGI IMG/M metagenome (GOLD analysis project Ga0209389, IMG submission 187526) | Root nodule microbial communities of legume samples collected from California, USA - Cow pea red BW (SPAdes) (version 2) | ecosystem: Host-associated > Plants > Roots > Nodule | place: USA... | reverse complement strand
ATAAATATCCGTCAATAAATATTCGTCAATAATTATTGAAAGATTTTTGTTGTTAGTAAATATCACGATTGAGTCTTTTTCTTCCGCCTCTTCTTCTTCTTCCATTTCCATTGTTTTTTTTTTCTTCTTCCTCTTTTCCTTTTCCTCGTCTCCTTCTCACCCCGTCCTCCTCTACAATTATTGTCTCACCTCTTATCTCTACCTCCTCTCGTCCTATTCCACATTCACCTCCTCTTCCTTTTTTTCTTCCTCATCCTCCACCTCTGGTCGCCAGTGTTGTCATGGCCTTTTACTACTACACTATTAGTGTTGTCATCGCGCCTTTGTCACCAACTTTTCCTCCTCCTCCTTCTCTTCTTCTCATCCATCACCACTTAATTTATAAAAAAAAAAAATCTCATCAGACTTTGCAAAAAAAATGCTACCCTTTTTACTAATAGATTTTATGACAAAAAAAAAATGTCAACAGTAAGAATTATTATTTATCGATGAATTTTATGACATTATAATTACTAACAAATTTTACTAATAGATTTTACACAAATTGATCAAAATCCAAAACAAGGAGTATGATATTATTTTACTAATAAAATTTATTGATCAGTAAATATTTTTGTCAACAATTAAAATTTTAAAATCTATTAATAAATTTATTGGTAAATTTGATTTTATCGACGAGTTTATTTTCGTTGTTAAAATTTCATAAATAATTACAAATTTTTAATGGTATTGAAAGTTAATGTATCATAATTTTTATCTATGCTTTCTGAGATTTTCGTGTAATCCTGCTCTGGTTCATTTTATATGTAAGTAATTAAAATTTGATTAATTGCTTTTATATTAAGATTCAAACTCAAATAATTCTTAAACAATTTGAATTTGAATTCAATATGTTAATTACCTATTCTTTAATTGACAATCTATCATATGAATGCGAACACGATTAAAACTGTTAGTATGATAAATTAAAAGAAAGGATTAATCTATACCTTTTTTTTAGACTTGGAAAATCAAACTAAAATTAATACTGAGGAATTATAAATCCAACTTAACCACTTCTTTTATATATTATATAAAATAGTTGTTTAATTTTTTAGTTCTACATAAGGTGTGATGTCTATGTAGGATAAGTACTAATCTTGGATTGTTTATTGAACATGAAAATGTGTGCGAATAACATGTCAATCATTTTTCAATTTTGTTCAACATTAGTAGTTGAATCTCATAGAAGAGGTAGGTAAAGAGATTGCATTAAACATGTGCTAGTTCATTGCTTCTTTCTCATCCTATATGTAAAATTTGAGTACCACGTATAGCTAATCTAATATTTTGTAGTGATTTTTAAGTAAAACAAATTTTAATTAAACCATTAATCGTAATTTTTTTTAATGATGAAGTTTCAATCTAACACATGTTACCAAAAATAAAATCTTATTATTACTAACTATTTGAGAATTTTATAGATATTCTCAAATTTGAATAAGTTAATGTTATATTATTACTTGTTTATTTTTAGACAAATTTATCATAGGAGATATTCTTAAAATATTGAATGCTTATTTTTCTTTATTGGGTTTATAAAATTTTCTTACTAATGCTATATATAGTATAATTCTTTATTTAACTAAATAAGTAAATTAATCGTCTACTCCAATATTGTAATTTAATTTAAACATATTAGTCGAAGTCCCAAATCACCACCAACCCACTTCCAATTATGTAGCATTTAATCTTTTGGTAAACTTTCTAACTCTTTCCTTTTATCCTAAGAAAAGATGTGAAACACACATACACATAAATACACTCAAAATTTTTATTACAAAATTGTGTTTTTCTTTTTGACAGTATCTTACCATAGTTTTACTTTCATAAAGAAAAAAAGTATTATCAACAGTTTATCCATCACAATAGGGCCGTTGGTAAAAATTGCAAATTTTGTGCACATTTCTAAAAATACAAAAATTAGCTACTGGGACATCGATAATTTTGATATTTATTTAAAAAAATTGAGTGTTATTAATGACTTCATCATTATTAATTTAATTTCTTTTAGCCAGTAACAAATGGATTTATTTTTTATAAATAATTAATTTAGTTCTTAAACTTTTAAAGTTACGGCAATGTTTGAAATAACAAATATTTATTTAGTTTCCAAGTGTCTAGGAAGTGTAACAATAAATTTGTTTGGATAAGTTTTTTTATTAGTATTTCCAGAAAAAAAAAGTCATAAGAGGAAAAATACATTTCTTTATAAGTTAAAATTAGTTTGTTAATTTGAATAATTTATCAACTTTTTAGTACTTAATAGCTTTTAAAAAAAAATACTTATCAATAATTATTTTTTTAGTCATTACGGTTCTTTTTTTGATTAATAAGTACACTACAATTAGCAACATTTTTAATATTAAAATAAAGTGACGATTAAAATTTAGATATTATTAAAATATAGATATAATAATTATAAATATATTAACAAAAAGATGCAAAACTTAAATAAATTCTAACTAAATTTATAATAATTGTAAAAGTTAAATATATAAAGAATGAAAAAAAAAAAAAAAATTATTAAAAACACTATCTTCAAATAACTGATTAAAATTTAAATAAATTAAAAATCTATTCTTGAAATATTGAATTTGAATCACATATATTATAGAATTTTTCTATTTATAATTGTGTATGTGTCTAATAATGTACTTTCTCTTAATTTTGGATTATTTAGTCTCTGATATCCACCATGGGTCACACATACAACCAAGAACAGAGGATATCTATCAATGGTGGCTTGTTTTACCTACCCCCAATATTATCACTATGACATCATTCCTAATACTTCCCCTATAATTGTTTTTTATTTGTAAAATAATTTATTTTTTTTAAATATTTGTTCATAGATCCAACTTGAACTGTGATTAATTTAAGTTTTAAATTAGATTTGATGTAAAATTAAGATAAATTCAGGTTATATTTTGGGCTGTCCTAATCTGATTTAGAATTCTACAGTCTTATAAAACATTTATAATGATATTATTTTATTTACCATGAAGTTTGTTAATGGTAAAATGTGTCTTAAATTTCAATTTTATGTTGAAAAATGATATTTTGATAATTAAATTTTAAAAACTTTTTTATAACTTAAAATAATATCTTTTAAATAATTTTAAAATATAAAAAAATAAAAAATTATTATTTTATATTATAGGAAAAAATTATCAAAATTTAATTATTAAAAGATCATTTTCTTATCTTAAAATATCATCTTATATATTTCAGTCAAATTTAAATTTAATCAGTTTAGTTTGACAAAATTTTGAATTGAATGAAGACAAGTTTAACTAGTTAGACAAATATTTTAATCTAAGTAACTGAAAACCATACTGATAACTTTCTGTCACTGGAGATTGACGTAACCATGGATAATACCAAAACAGCGGCATTTCTGACAGTATTATGAGGATACCAGCAACTTTCATCTGTATATAGTAAACTCTTTCTTTTTTTTCTATTGTAACTTTATGATAAACAAAAGGGATAAATAATCATTTTTTCTTGTATGTTTAATAAAAAGTTATGAATACATTATTACTTTAGTTAAATATTAAATGATCATTTATATGAAGAACTGTTAGAAGAAAAAGAAATGACTGCAGAAGTAAACAAGGTCAGTAATAAAAGTTTATCAGATTCAGCAAGAAATCAACATTCCAGAGCCAATGAGAATGAGCCACCCTTTTGAAAATTCATTGTTCTTCCATGGAATGGAATTAATGTTTTCTGAAGTTTTACTCCAACAACCACATCCTGAACCCCACACACTAGAGAGAGAAAGAGAGGAAGTCATTTTCCATGTAGAAGTTCCGTTCTGTCATAATCTCCAAACTCCAAACTCTGCATAACAAACAGAAGAACTTCGTGTGGAGGCAAAGCCAAGAACACGCCAAAGTGTTTGTTTTTTTTAATATTTTTTTTCTTTTGCATTCATTTTTCTACCCTTTTTGCCTTAACGTGCCTTCTTGAGAACCAAGTCAATAGACTAAAACTTGAAACAAACAACATGGTCCTTCTCAGTCTTATGTCTCTTTCTCCTTAACAACCCCCTCCTCTCATAGCCCTCCACAGCAATATTAAAAGCCTCAAACACCCTCATTGTCATGCTGCCTGTCCCAAATGCTAAGCAAGGTTAGGTGAAGATAGCAACGTTGGGCAGCATCAAAAACCTTCCTTTTTGCAGAATAACCTGACGTGGGATCTTTAAGTTTTTTCAGCACTGTCATTGATCAGATGGTGAATTTTGTCAAATGAAAACAACTAAAACTACTGGTTGAAGAGAAGGGACTCTGGGTGGTGTTGGTGTGTTTCCACTTTTTGGTGTTGCCTTGCCTTGTTGTGTTTTGGAAAAAAATGTTGCTGCAGATATCACCAAGTTTGAGGCATGTCACTGTGCTTCCGGGAAAAGGGTTGAAGGAATTTATCAAAGTGAAGGTTGCATCAAGGAGGCTATCTTATCGGATGCTCATCTATTCACTCTTGTTCTTCACATTCCTTCTTAGGTTTGTGTTTGTTCTCACAGCAGTGGATAACATTGATGGAGAAAACAAGTGTTCTTCCATAGGTACATTATCAACCTCTCTCTCTCTCCCTCTCTTTCACACACACTCACATACAACACAACACAGAATTAATGTCACAATCACTAGCTTACAAAACTCACACATGCATGAACAGAAACATAAAGATGTGACTCCGTGAATGAGGCTTCATTTTTCAGTATATCACTGCATACATGAACTTTTCATGATTTATGAATGGCTATATTTATGGCTGAATTCAAAGTTTAATGATTATTGATTAACGGCACTTTTATAAATTGAAGGACTTGAATTTTGGCTACTTATCTATATTCATTTTTCCTTTGCTGAACTGGAATTTTTGTAATATGTATTTGGCACTGTATTAATGTGGTAAGATTCATCATTGGTTACTGTTGGGTAAACTTATGTCCTGCTATTGTATTTTCTTTTGATGCTATGTTACAAAACCTGGTATGAATTCAACAATTGGCAAATATCAAATTCTAAAGATAATGATACATTCTGTAACATTTTGAATTTGAAACAAGTGCACGACTCTTTGAAGTCTAGAAATTATAAATTCCACCAGGTATTTTATTTGTGCATGTTGATGACCTTTTGATTAACGTTGCAGGTTGCCTGGGAAAAAAATTGAGGCCAAAGATTTTGGGAAGAAGTCTTGAATCAAATGTAATGTTCCTAACTCATACTAATTATATTTGTCATGTGAATCTACATGGTAATAATTGACCAGAATTATCTATTGGTAGCTGAAACTGAGACTTGTTTGTGATAGGTCCCAGAAGTAATATACAGAATATTAGATCAACCCCTTGGAAAAGATGAATTAGAGCAAAAGACTGATATACCTCAGACTTTGGAAGAGTTCATGGTCCAAACAAAGGAAGGTGGATATGATGCCAAGACATTTGCAATTAAACTAAGAGAAATGGTACTATTTTCCACTCTTTCAAACTAGAGCAATTAGAAAACTAATCTAAAAACAAAAGTAACAACTTTTTTTCAAGTTGAAGTTCCCACTTAAAATCTGAACATTTTCTTAGGTGACCCTTATGCAACAAAGAACCAGAGAAGCCAAAGTCCAAGAGTACCTATACCGTCATGTAGCATCAAGCAGCATACCAAAACAGCTTCATTGCCTTGGCTTGAAGCTAGCCAATGAGCACACAAACAATGCAGGTGCACGCCTTCAGCTACCCTCTGCAGAACTTGTCCCTGCTCTTGTTGACAACAACTACTTTCACTTTGTACTTGCCTCCGACAATGTGCTCGCTGCGTCTGTGGTTGCAACATCACTTGTTCGCAACAGTTTGAGACCTCAGAAGGTTGTTCTGCACATAATTACAGACAGAAAAACTTACTATCCCATGCAGGCTTGGTTCTCCTTGCACCCTTTATCACCTGCCATAATTGAGGTCAAGGCACTGCACCACTTCGATTGGTTTTCAAAGGGAAAGGTGCCTGTGCTGGAAGCAATGGAAAAAGATCAAAATGTGAGATCGAAGTTCAGAGGAGGATCATCAGCTATTGTTGCAAATACCACTGAGAAGCCTAGAGCAATTGCAGCAAAGCTGCAAGCACTTAGTCCTAAGTATAACTCAGTAATGAATCACATTCGCATACATCTTCCAGAGGTACAAGAGTGATGGAATCATGAAGAAAATGTTTACCTTTTTTCTGTGATGATGCTTACTGCCATAATACATTTTTCAATGCAGCTTTTCTCAAGTCTTAGCAAGGTGGTCTTCCTTGATGATGACATTGTGGTACAAACTGATCTTTCACCTCTTTGGGACATTGACATGAATGGAAAAGTGAATGGAGCAGTAGAAACATGCAGTGGAGAAGATAAGTATGTTATGTCAAAGAGGTTGAAAAGCTATTTGAACTTTTCACACCCTTTAATATCCCAAAATTTTGATCCCAATGAATGTGCTTGGGCTTATGGCATGAACATTTTCGACCTTGATGCTTGGAGAAAGACCAATATAAGCTCTACATACCATTACTGGGTTGAGCAGGTACATAAATATGTACATAATTAATTACTTTGGATATGTTAAAAACTAAATTTCAGTCCCCATTTTGGAAAAACATAGTATAATAACACATAATCTGTGTTATGTTTTATTATGCAGAATATAAAATCAGATCTCAGTTTGTGGCAGCTAGGGACATTACCACCTGGATTAATAGCATTCCATGGTCATGTCCACACTATTGATCCTTTCTGGCACATGCTGGGATTGGGATATCAGGAAAGTACAAGTTTTAGTGATGCTAAGGATGCTGGTGTTATCCATTTCAATGGCAGGGCAAAGCCATGGCTAGATATAGCTTTTCCCCATCTAAGGCCACTGTGGACTAAATACATTGATTTCTCAGATTACTTCATAAAGAGCTGCCATATCAAGGCATTGTAACTTTGATCATGAGAAAAAAAATGGGTTTTTTTGATGAGTGGAATGAAGGGTATTTGCATATAGAAGAAGATGGAAATGAGAGGACTTCTTCAAAGCATTTGCCCATCCACCACCACCACAAAGAAGTGGCAAGACATGTTGATGCACCCTTTTGTTTCAATTTTCCTTTTTAACTATTCAGTTGAAATTCTTTTTCTCTTCAATCCGCAATGTAAGTATGAGTATTTGTAGATCATATATATAAGAAAATGCAGTTCTTTGGAAAACGAACATCCAACTTAATGGATTAAGATGCAAAATGAAGAAATAAAAGTTTTGGAAGAGACAAGGAAAAGACCACTGAAAATCTTTTGAAACGGTTACTTTATATACAAAATTAACGGTGTTCTTAATCTCCATGCTTAAATATAAAATTAGAATTGTCCTTATCTTAAAACTTTATACATTTTGACTAAACTTTAAAAATGAATTTAGAAAAAAATGTATATAATTATTTTAACTCAATAATGTAAGGCCCAATCTTTTCTGCTCATTTTAGTTTAGAGGTTATCTAATCTTGTGGGCCTAAATGGGGTTGGCCCAACCCAAAATCTGACCTAAGGTACCCCAGAACCCTAACTAGTAATCACACTTCGTAAAACAGATCCCTCAAGTCTCTTAGAGCAGCTGCCGTCATCCTCTGCTAGGGTTTGGAGTCGTCATAGCATTTGCAAGCTCAGCCTCGTTCTTCCGTTCCGCGTAAGTTCTTCCTAACTCAGACTCCATGTTCTTTTGTGTCCTGTATGTTCCCAGTTAGAGTTTCCCTAATGAGCTTGTGTCGGAACCTGTCCACTGTTTTTTAGCTCGCAAAGCTGTCCCGTGAGCTATTGATTGATCTTCACTGCTCGAGTGTCAAAGCTGTAGCTAACCCAGGTACGGGAAGTTAGGATTTCAAGTTATATTGGTTGTGAACTGTTCTTGAGCTTGTTTGTTGTTTGTATGGATAAATCACTGTTTTGATGCGTGGAGTTCTTTGCATGATTTGTTGGTTTAGAAAAACACATATGTTGCAGGCGAATCAGGGCGAGAACTGTTAATCTCGCCCAGGCGAGTTCGGGCTCACCTAAGCGAGTCTGACAAAGGCTCGCCCAAACCTCTTTCTCGAAAAGTCGCCCAGGCGACCTGCTCATCATTTTTGAGCGAGCGAACCACTCGCCCAGGTGAGAGGGGTCTCGCCTAAGCGAGATCCCGTAGTGGTTCCTGTTTCTTGTTTCGAGCCCTCGCCTGGGCGGAGGGGGACTCGTCTGAGCGAGACTTTCTCGCCTGAGCGAGGCCCTCCCTCCTGAGCGAGGGGCTGGGCGAGACAGTGTGTGGTTTGGTTGCCTTGTTGCCTTTGGATGAGTGGTAATTGCTTGGGTATGCTTGTATGTTGAGATGTATGTATATATATATATATGATGGATCGCCATGTATGTGTGACATGATTCTGAATGGAATGATGGGTATTGTGAAAGTTCGGCATGTGAAACTTATGAGTGAGTTGGAACTTATGGGACATGCTATTGATATGAGATGAGACCCTATACTCATGGGGTGGTGGTGATCAATGGTATGGATTCAACATGCGATACGAATGAGGTGTTATTTTGTTGAGGTTGACATGGGATTGTGAGCATGATTAATATTCTCTTATTGTTGATTTATGCCTGTTGGGTCCGTGTCAGTGCGTAAGTCCTTGGGGATCTCTAGGTGAGATTCCCAGGGTAGCGCTTCAATGGTCGGGACGTAATTCCATGGCCCCTGTTAGTGGGTGTCCATGGTGGTGCCCCATCGGTATAACTAGGTAATGATTCTAGGTAAGGATTGCATCCTGACACTCTAAGGGGTCAGTTAGTCTCACTTAGAGCGGACTAACCCCTGTGGTGAGAGTAGTAGGAGGCCTGAAATCCATTAAGGGCTAACCTTGTGGTGAGGGAAATTTGATTCATTGTAACACTTGTAACACATAGCTCGGGGGTGAGCAGCTCGAGTGTGAGCAGAGGTATCCACCACAAGTGCAAGCATCCGCTGAATCCGACCAAGGTATCCACCACATGCTTGGATGATGTATGGACATTGAATGGTGAGAACTATATTTTGACTGTATGATATGTCTTGTTGGCACTAGCTTACCCGGTTTATTATATGGTTGTCTTGTATGTAGTTCTTCTTTCTTGCGATGATCATCAATTCAATTGATAGGAGCATATGGGCGAGGTTCCAGAGGTTAGCAAGGAAATGGAGATTCCGCTGCATAGTCCGCGTGGACTAGTTTATATTTCTGTATGAGTTTATTTAGGGTTGCAACCCATGTATCTGTTCGTCTTTAGTTCTACGCACTCTAGTTAACATGGGCATCGTGGTGTGCCATGGGTTGTATGGAGTTGAGTTTTTAAACTCCCAGACCGCGCTTTTATGTTATCTTTCTCGTGACATTCCTTTAATTTCACGTACTGAATTAAATGGGGTGTTACATTTATGGTATCAGAGCGGTCATTCCTTAGGTCGGTGGACTTGGATGTCCGCTTAGCTTTCTCTGTGTCTTCTGAGTGTTCTTAGTTAAATTCTTGTCTTTACCGAGCCTAACCAAGTGATTTTCTGTGTGCCAGTGGACTATGGCACCTCCTCGTAAGACTCCGCAATCATCCCAGGGAGACGTACCGGATATCGCCAGAGCCATAGAGGCGATGGTAGCGGCTATGGCGCAGCAGAGTGCTGCGATGATGCAGCAGCATGAGGCATCCATGCAGCGACAGGCGGCGTCGCTTGAGCAGCAGTAGGCAGTGATGCAGCAGATGGAGGCTGCGAGGGTAGCTGCTGAGGATGCTCATCGGCAGCACATGGAGGCCCTCCACCAACTGGAGGAGAATAGGGCGGCTGCCCCTGTGTTTGGTCCTGAACCACGACCTGCAGTCAGGGAGTGGAGTATGGAGGACTTTCTGAAGCACCACCCGGCGAAGTTTGATGGGAAGACCAGTCCTGACGCCGCAGACCAATGGCTGAAGGACCTGGAGCGCATTTATGACTCCAAGATGTGCCTCGGGGAGAACAGGTTGGCGTTTTTAGTGTACATGCTCACGGGGGAGGCAGAGCATTGGTGGAGCAGCACCAGATCCATCCTAGAGGAGAGGGATGAGCTAGTGACATGGGAAACTTTCAAAGAGAGATTCCTCTCAGAGTACTTCCCCGACAACATCCGGTACGCCAAAGAGGTGGAGTTCCTCCAGTTGACCCAGGGAGGGAAGGCTGTGACTAAGTACGCTGAGAGGTTCAAGCACCTCAGCCGTTCTATACAATGCCACTTGACGAGGAGTGGAGATGCCGTAAGTTTGAGAACGGCCTTAGGAGAGATATTCGCTTGATGGTGGCACCCTTGTCCATCAAGGATTTTGCTGCTCTGGTAGAGAAGGCTAGAGTAATGGAGAAGATGAAGCGTGAGGTGGAAGGTCAGCGCCCACAGCAGCCACAACCGCCTCAGCGGATCGGTGGACCGTCTGGGTCCAAGCCCAGGCATGAGGAGCGGAGGAGACCATATGACAGACCTCACCATCAGCCTCAGGGGTCTAGGAGCTTTTCTCCCCAGCAGGGCCGAGCTTAGTGCTACATTTGTGGAGGCCCTCACCTGAGGAGTTCTTGTCCACGCATGGAGGGTTACCGCAGGTGCAACAACTGTGGCAAGGAAGGCCACTTTGGGAAGGATTGTCCCACCCTTGCTAGGGCAGCAACACGCCCTCCAGTTCAAACTCCCCATCAGCATCAGAGGAGGGACAGAGGCAACAGGCCTCAAGCGACGGGCAGAGTCTATGCCGTGACCGGAGCAGAGGCCGCAGGTTTAGGTAACCTTGTTATGGGTTATTGTGTGATTTCTGGGATGAGGTGCTGTGTGTTGTATGATTTTGGAGCGACACACTCATTTGTGTCATTTGCTTGTGTGGAGCGTTTGGGTCTGCCGGTGCGCGAGCTGTAGTGTGAACTTGCAGTATCTATCCCGGTGTCGGGTTTGGTCAGGACGTCGTCCTTATGTGCTAGGAGTCCAGTATTTTTAAGATGTAATTTTGATTTAGAGAAGAAAATAAATAGGTTAAAATACTCCGTTGGTCCTCGTTTTTGTCGCAGAATCTCAATTTGGTCCTCGTATTTTTATTAGTCTCAATTAGGTCCTCATTTTTGTAAATTAGTATCAATTAGGTCCTTTCCGTTAGTA
>Ga0209389_1004943_pt1 | contig 11242 bp, 9 predicted proteins | sample CowpearedBW_FD_187526 | JGI IMG/M metagenome (GOLD analysis project Ga0209389, IMG submission 187526) | Root nodule microbial communities of legume samples collected from California, USA - Cow pea red BW (SPAdes) (version 2) | ecosystem: Host-associated > Plants > Roots > Nodule | place: USA... | reverse complement strand
AAGAGAAAAAAATTGGGACATTCCTGTTTTTTTTATTTGTGATATCGTGGGCCTCAACAATTGTAATGGTGTTCATGTTGTTGTTCAAAGTTAATTGTAATGTTTGAGATTACTTTAGTGGGAAATGTTTTGTATTTCTGATAATTATATTTTTGGAATGGTAATGGAATTTGAAACATTTGGTTACTGTTATGTGTTAGTTTTTGGAATGGAAATGGAACTTGTAACAGTGATTAATTTTTTATTACTGTTATCCGGATTAGTTTTTCATTACTGCAACATATCCACTTATTATTTCCCATGAATCTCAGAATGTGCAAATTTTGCTTATTACCAGATTGAGCATATTGAAACAAAACTCACGGCAATGACCACATATGAATTAATTACAACATAATTTACTGACATAACAAAGTGGTCTGAATTGTTTTCATTGATAAACAATAAAAAGTTATCCAACATGAGCAGTCAATAAAGTGTAGCAGACAAGTGGTCCATAATTGTCAATACAATAATCTAATAGTTCTTCAATCAAAAAAGTGGTTCACTATCACTATGCCCAATATTCAGAAAAAGTGGTCCACTATCACTATGCACTGTATTCTAGAAAAGTGGTCCACCATACAAAAAAGGCAACAAAAAAGCTTGATTCCTTCACATTCACATGGGCTGTGCGGAAGTTCCAGTACTTGCTTGAGACCCTAAAACCTGTGTTCCCATTCTTCTTCTCCTTATGGTGGTTGGTGCTCTTTCTCCTTGGTTGATGGCTGCTGCAACCCGTGGTGTGGATCTGGTTCTATTGGTGGAGCTTTGGTTTGATGTTCGAGCAGTGTTGCTAGCTGCACTACCAGTTGTATGCATTTGTCCCTGCCAATTGGGTATGAATTAAAGATTCAGAAGTTGTATTTAGGAAGGAAAGAAATTGTAAATATTACAGATGTGCGCTTACCTTTCTATTTATGATTCCCCTTCTACAGCTTCTTATGCTATGTCCTAATTGTTTACACCCGCTACACTTGATGATGATATTCTTCTTTGAAAGTTTGGAATGGCTGACATGTTCATCAGCTTCCCTTATTCTTAGCTTTTTGGGTCTCCCAGGTGGAGTTTTGTAAATGGGTGGCAGTAGTTCAGGTTGATTAGTTTTTGGCCAAAATTGTTGTCCATTGATTGGGGTAATTTGAGGGCCATAGGAAGCCTTGTAGGCACCCCTTTTGTAATACGCATGAACATAATCCTCTGGGTTTTCTACCATGGCAATCTATTTTGCTTTCCCAGCCCTCCATGGTGTTATGACTACACTATATGTCTTCTTCACCTCGTCAATTATTTGAGCCACATTCATAATACCAACATTCATAAATCTGTCTATAAGGACCTGAGCAATCCAGTCCTTATTTGCATTTTTGTTTCCAAATACCCTTCCACATTTATGACGCCCAATAAGTGTCTTAACTTTGAAGGTTTGCCTCCCTCCAACCCTGCTAGCCATGATTAGAAAACCACATTTCTTCTTACAAATTGCCCTCACTCTCTTCTGATCATTTTTAACAAATTTTACTTCTTTTCCATTAAGAACATTATGCTCCATTAAAGCTTGTTTAAAATCCTTCAAAGATCCAAACTCCATTCCCAATTTAAATTTGAATTCTTTATTCATATCTTCAGGTCTGAACTTACAAAACTTGGGACCAACTGTGACAACACCCTCATCACTGTCAACATCAGAATCTAAGTCATTTGTATTGTAGTCCTCATTAATGTCATGCACTCCAACTTCTTCATTTGTCACAAATGCCCCTTGACCAATATCTCTTTTCCTGTTCACTCTGCTTGAATTCCGTTTGAATGATTTCCACCTATCCAAAACAGGCCCAATCTTCCTAACAGGTGGATCAATATCCATCCCAAATCCATCATCATCATCTGCCACCCCCTATTCTTCACTATCATCTAATTTCTCTCCAGCTAACCTTCTTCATCTTTACAATTAACATCTTGAACCACTACTTCCTCTTCTGCTACCACATTCTGTTGAGCCACAACTTCCTCTTCTACAACCACATTCTGTTCAGGCATAACTTCCTCTTCTACAACCACATTGTTTGTAGCCACTTCTTCCTCTTCTACAACCACATTGTCTTCAGCCAATACTTCCTCTTCTCGTACCACACTCTCTTCACCCAGTACTTCCTCTTGGCGTACAACATTCTCTTCACCCATAAATTCCTCTTCTCTTACCAAATTCTCTTCAGCCACTACCTCCTCTACTACACCATCACAAATAAAGTGAACGACTTCAGGCTGACTAGGTACATGTTGAACGTATATATCAACCTCTTCCTTAGTCTCCCATGCAAAGTTAGCCAATGTCATTGCTTCCTTGTCATCATTCAGCATTCGTAAATTGTTTAATAGCTTTTATTTTGAACCCTTCCACCATAGTTTAACATCACCCCCGTATTTAAACTCTTTGACGATGCCCAATGCTTCAAAATAAGACCAAAAATATGGGTCGATCCCTTTAACTACATGAATCTCACCCCCGACGTATTTAAGTTCCTTATTCCTTTCGAACCTACCCATATGATGAAAAGCAACTGCAAACCCCATTTCCAGCCCTACATTTTCAATCAATAGACAAACTAAACAAATAGAACCATACACGAACCAAAAAATGCAACCAAACCAAACCAATAATAAAAAAAAACATGAAGGAACGAACTAACCTTAGGTCGCGATTCTACTCTTCAATGCTTTAATCCCTTACATCAAGCTCCCGATTCTACTCTTCAATGCTTTAATCCCTATCCTCAAGCTCCTGATTGTTGTGTAGTGGTTTAATCCCTTCCCTCAAGCCCTCGATTGGTCTCTACAACGCTTTCGTTCAGACAAAATTACTCTCCCACTAAACAAATGACCTTTCCCTTTCTTTTTAATTCGAATAGCCACCTTCTTTTTAATTCAGACAGGTTTAATGCTTTCGTTTTACTTAATTGAAGCTGCTCTTTAATTAGCACATGCAGAAAACGTAGATGGGTTACACAGCTTAAAACGGGATCCATACATGGCAGTCTGTTTGCCAGGTGTCAAACAAAACTAACGGCGTCCAAAAATGAGAACTATTTCCAATCGTTTCAAAACATGAGGGACCCAATTGGAGCAAACGGTAGTTGGGAGACTAAAAACAAAATCACACAATACTTGAGGGACGAAAAACATAATTAACCCTAAAAAATATTTGTGTGAACCTTGAGTTGGTGAAGTGAGTTTAACCCGATCCAGATTTTAGGTGAACCAAATCAAAAATTAACCATATTAAAATTTATAAAAAAAAATTTAATTCAACCTAACTCGAATTCATGATGGACTGAATTGATTTGCAAATTTCAACCATTTTTACATGTATATGTATCATGTATATACTATTTACTTTATTGCTTGAGTGGTTTACTTTTAAACATGATCTTGAAGAGTAAGAATATAATTTGAAATGAATTATTCAATTAAAGAAAGAATTCCTTTTTTATTTTTTTTCTTAATTCTTTTAATCCAAAGTAATCCAAACACTTTTTTCTCACCTTTTATCTTTAGTACTTATTTTTATCTAATTTTTCTACCCTTCACTACACGTTTAAATAAAGACATAAAATATAAAGTTGTGAGCTGGCGTAGGAGGATCCGAGGATGAAAGTGAAAGTCCTTGGATTATAGGGTCCCATATCAGTTGAGTTAACTTTCTTTTGTTATTTTTATATTTCATCATTCAAATTTCTTGTTTTTTCCTTTTTCTCATCTTTCTCTTTCTCTGAACCCTTCAATCAAATCAAACGCTTCAACAACAGTTTAAACATATAAAGGCATTTCTCCTTTGGAATTAAATGGTCCACTCCATGTCTTTTCCTTTTCTCCCTTTCCGAACATCGAGATTGGAAAGTCAAAATCTTACAATCTTTTCATTTATTTTTAAAAATTTATTATCAATTTTTAATTTAATATATGGTGAACACTACTTTTATATTACTTTTGTTTAAGTAATCATTTCATTTTATCATAAGAAATATTTAAATATAAAATCTTTCTATTTATATAACATAACTCATTTTTTTTAGTAGTATTCTCATTGTCACTCATCTTCTTCTTCTAAATGTAGTTTATCACAAAATTCATTTATGATATCGTCTGTTTCATCATAAATATTTTCAGAATCTGTGTTTATAGAGGGATTCACTTTATTTTGATTGTTGTCAGAAATATATATTTTTGTAAGATGAAAAATTTATTATTCTTAAGATTCAAAAATTTCTTTAATACTGTTTCTATATTATGTTAACATTCTCCAGTAGCCTTATATCTTAATTTTATGATTTAGACTTCTGTAGCAAGAGGAAATGTATAAATTTATAAAAGCATTATTTTTCATTATTTTTATTTTTTCAGTAATATCATTATTATTTTAGCATTTTTTTTACACACAACATCATGCATTTCCTTGTCTCATATACCTTTTTTTAATAAAATAGTTTATCTCCTTTCTTCAATAAAACATCAATTATTTCCTCTTTAAATTCTTAAGAAAAAGGATATAATTAGTAAAACGAACAATAAGATATTTATCACACGTAAGGAAAAAAAAATTGAAAATAGAATATAAGATTAAAAAGGAATAAAGAGATAATGTTAGTTTAAATTTTGAGAGTAAAAGTTTATAGAAGCAAAACCATAACTACATAAAGGAAGTAGTAGAATTTATTCTTCAACTATGAGAATCACATAGTTTGAATTCAAAATGCAAAAGTCAGATCTTATTATTAATCTCATTCATTATGACTCTTTAAATATTGAATTAGAGTTAAAGCAAATGAACTTATACAACTACAAACTTTGAGGTGTAACTATTCTCTCACTTTCTTCTTCTTCTTCTTCATTCCAAAACCTTTTCACTTTCTCTTTCTTTCCCCATATGAAGAGGGTCCCACACAACAAAATCACCACATTTTCACAACTCTGAAACGACGTAGTCCCAATGGAGCGGGAGATAACAGAACATGTCTTTATCCGTTTCATGTTTGAATTTCAAATCTCGGAAAACGGCACGCACGACACAAACCCACGACCAATCAAAAACATTAAAACCACATTCTTCTCTCTCCAACATAATTCTTTTTCATTATTACCCATCTCAGTTTCAATCACAACTCATTAATCACGAACCCAAAACCAAACTCTCTTCATTAAATTCCATTTCCCCCTCCCTTAAAGCAAGCCAAAGCTTGCATCTTTAGCATCAAGCAGTTTCACCAGCCAAATGGGTGCATCTGGAAAATGGGTGAAGGCCTTGATCGGACTCAACAGCAAGAACGAACTTGTAAGTTGATTGTTGTTTCTTGCTACCAAGCCACCATTTTTATGGTTACTGTTTCTGTTTTGGTGGCAATTGAGTGAGGAAAAAACTGTTGGGTGGTTTCAGGGAGGGAAGAAGAAGAAGTGGAGGCTATGGAAGAGTTCTTCTGCAGGGGAGAACAGATCTCAAGAATTCGAGTATGGCAGTGTGGCTTCCGATTCTTTCACCGCTGCAGTGGCCACAGTTGTCAGAGCTCCACCTAAGGATTTCAAACTCCTCAAGCAAGAATGGGCTGCCACACGAATTCAAACTGCTTTTCGTGCCTTCTTGGTATGTGTTACGGTTTGAATTCTGATATAACTCAACTCCAATGGCTAATTCATCTTGCAAGAGACAATTTTCACTTACTTTATATGCTTTGTCATATGATTGCTGTCACAGGTTTTGTTGTGTTCTGCAATTCAGAACACTAGAATGTTCTTGGAATTTTCTTGTTGTGTTGGATTTTTATGATTTGGTTGTTATGTTTGTAGGCAAGAAGGGCATTGAGGGCTTTGAAGGGAGTGGTGAGGCTTCAAGCTCTTGTAAGGGGTAGACTTGTGAGGAAGCAGGCTGCAGTAACACTGAGGTGCATGCAGGCCTTGGTTCGTGTGCAGGCACGTGTGAGGGCGCGGCGCGTGCGAATGTCCATGGAGGGGCAAGCTGTGCAAAACATGCTCAATGAACGCCGCACCAAGGCTGAACTCAACAAGGAAGCTGAGGTAATGTCTCATAATTTCCTCACACAAAACTTGCATACAATTTCTGAGATGTTGTTGTCAGTGTTTTTCACTGATAAGAATTGGAGATTCATCTCAAAAATGAAACTTTTATTACATGAATCATCACCAAGGTAAAACACTAATGATAATTACTGATGATTACAAAAAGCATGTAAGGAATTACCTAGACTAAACTTAATGGAGATCTTTAGATGTTTCTGGTACTGTTTCAATCGGAATTCTTGTTTTATATAACCTTTGCTGACTAAAAATGCAATTTTAATTGGAGAACTACACTAAAAACACTTAACCTGTGCTTTGTTTTCAGATGGGGTCAATCAAAAATTAAAATTGAAAAGACCTCTTGTTTGGTTTGATTATAAATTGAGTTTAACTGCACTTTTGTCTTGAAACATTCAAGTGGAGTGAAGGGAGGATCATCACTCATACTTGTCTGCAAACTTTATATATTCATGCACTTAAGAAATTGCATATAAGTTTTTGTCAAATTCCTAAACCATCATCCATGCCATACAAATTTGTTTTGCACATCTTATCTCTACAGAAGATTTTGTGAGAAACATATTTTGTCAACTTGTGTGCAGGATGGTTGGTGTGATAGCAAAGGATCACTGGAAGATGTGAAGACAAAACTGCAAATGAGGCAAGAGGGAGCTTTCAAGAGGGAGAGAGCAATTGCATACTCTCTTGCCCAAAAGGTAGGTACCAACAGATTGAGAAAATATGCAACTTTTATCAATAAACATGTCTAACAGTTGACTTTTGCAGCAATGGAGATCAACCCCCATTTCAAATTCAAGAGCAAACAACACCTCTTTGAACAAGCAAGAGATAGACAAGGCTAACTGGGGATGGAGTTGGTTGGAACGTTGGATGGCAGCAAAGCCATGGGAGAGTAGATTGATGGAACAAACTCGTCATCATGCTGATGCCACAGAGAAAACTCCTCCTCCAAAGAAATGTGTGGACCTCATAAATTCAAAAAAAAATTCAGAACCATGCAATGTCAAAGTCAGAAAGAACAATGTCACCACAAGGATTTCAGCCAGACCTCCCCAAATTGGCCAAGCCACTCGTTCATCCTCAAGTCCTAGTTCTGAGTTTCACTATGATGAGAGCTCTAATTCATCTTCAATATGCACATCCATGACACCAATATCTGGGAGTGTTTCCTTGCCTTGTGAGAGGACAGAGGATAGTAGCAACAGTACTACTAGGCCTAGTTACATGAACCTGACCGAGTCAACCAAGGCAAAGCAGAAAACCAGCAGTCATCAATACAACAGATCTCAGAGGCAACAGTCCATGGATGAGTTTCAGTTTCTCAAAAGGACAGCGGTTTTCTCAAATGGAGATTCCAAAAGCATCGGTGCTTCTGACCCTTCAACCAACTTTTCTAGGCCACTTTACCTACCCACCTACATGGATAAGAAGCCACGGTGAAACGGATGATTCAATTGATTGATTGTATTCATATGTACTTATTTCCATGAAGTTCAACACTTCAACATCTTGTTGTTCAACGATCTCTGAATTTAATTACAACTGTAGCAGTAGCTTTTGTGCTTTCCCTCCTCAATACTCTACTTTAGAAATCTGTATTTGTGTGATCAATTTTTATGGGTAGTATCATGATTATACATATATATGAAGAGACTGCAAGAAGGCCTAATCAACAGAAAAATAATTCAAGAGTGAGATTTGTTGTACTGAAGCCTTGAGGTTCTTTCATTTAATAACTAGTTTTTTAAATTAGATTCTTCTATTATGTTTAAGTCTTAATAATTGATTTTTTATTGGGAGTTGTACTGCGAAAAGGTCTATTTATAGGTTGGATTAAGGTGTAAATTGGATATTGTATAAGTGAAGATGTTTCAAAGAGAAAATGGCTATCACTGAGCAAATAGAGTGAAAATTGTAAGATGGTGACAATGTCAGAAGTTCCAATTTGGAGCTTTGAATATTTTGTCTAATGAATTGGTTTTCTGAATTGTACTACCCAACAAACCAGTGGGAGAATCTGTTTTTTGTTAGAACATGATTATTCTTTTATAAAATCTGCATAAAAGCTCAATATCCTATAAGCATTGTTTTGCTTAGATCTGAGCATATTACACTTGTTTGAATTAGCGTATATTCTGCTTTGTTAAGTCCAATCTTGTTGGTATCAAATCCACTTTATTGTGTTCTTCTTATGACCCTAAGCTTGACACCATGCTTGAAGTTGAGAACCATTCCATATTCCATTTCTACAGGCTTTTCCATGTTAAGGGAATGACGAAACACATATTTTCGGTACAAATGAATGAGAGTAAGCTTGAGCTCTTGTAGGGAAAATTTCTGACCAATACATGCCCGAGGACCAATTCCAAATGGTATGAATGCATAAGGGTGCCTTAGTTTCATTTCTTCACATTTGGGGTCAAACCTCTCTGGTTTAAACTTCTCTGGATCAGGAAAATTTCTTGGATCTTTTGCTAGAACTCCAAGAGCTAACCATACCCACGTCCCCTGCTCATTTCCAAAATCAGTGATTACATAACTTTAAAACCCTCCATCAAAACTAACTTACCATATATGATTATTTTTGTTTGATTATCAGTGTAAACACTCTTCATATAAAGAAGAATTGGACTTTAAACTTAACTATTACCGCAGAAGTCAAAACTAACTTACCATATATGTACCATATATGATTATTTTTATTTGATTGATAGTATAAACACTCTATGTGAAAGTCTAACTCAATTTTATAAAAACCGACTTCTAAGATAATGTTTGCATCCACTTGTATATTATAAACTCGTCTTATCTCTAGTTGTAGGATCTCTCACACTTTACATTGTTTATGCATATATTGTTTGCTCATAACATATTATCCTCGCAATTTTATAAGAGTTATATTTGTGACAAAGATGTGTTACTACCTTTGGAAGAAGGTAACCTCCTATCTCTACCTCATTTGATGTTTCTCTTGCAACCAACGGGGAGACAGTGTAAAACCTCATGGCCTCTTTAATCACCTGCATTAGAATATGGCATCATGATTGCTTATTCCTTGAAAACTCAAAATATGAATCTTACATTTCACCAAAATTTCACCATGAGCTGACCTGATCAAGATAAGGAAAACTATCATGCAGATCTTGGGCAGTGGGAATCTTATCAGATGGACCAAATTCATCAATCTCTTGAAGTAACTTTTTCTCAACTTCTAGGTGACCAGCAACCAAGTAGACAATGGATGACAAGGTAAAGGCTGTGGTAGCTGACCCAGCAAGTAAGTGCTCATAAGTGACAGCACTAATGTATTCAGGTGAAAACACATTTTCTGATACAAGCTTTGATTCTCTTGCATTCAAAATTAGTGATAAGAAGTTTTTTGAGGTTCTGTTCTTGTCCTCCATTCTCCTCTTGACAATCTCATCAAGACGACCACTCAGTTTCTCATTGATACTCTCTATTTTCCTGTCCATTGTGCCTGGTATTCTCTTCAGAATCTGTCTGAATGGCTCCTGAAGTATCGGAGCAAGTAGACCAAGTATAATGGAGAAGGAACCAGACAAGTCCATCTTAAGCTGTGTTGTGGAGTAGATGTGTTGATTGATGAAATCTGATACTTCATCATCATCATCATCATCACCGTTTTTCACACTGCTAACACTCTTGATTGATTCACAAAGTGAAAGGGGTTTAGAGAGGCCAAAGTTGACACCAAATGCTGCCTCTCCAATCACATCAGTTGCTAGCCTTAGGGAAAGATCAGAAAAGATCATGTCCTCATTTGGGGTGTCAAGATTTTGTGTTGCAGATTCTATGAATGATTGCATCATTGGCACTAAGCTAGCCAGGTGTGAGGGTTGATACACTGACAATATGGTGTTTCTCATGGTTGACCATCGTGAGTCCCTGCACAATTGCATCATCAATTTCTTTTTTCCATAGTTAGATTTTGCACATCAAACACTGTTCTCACTAGAAGACAAAGATCTTGGAAAACCATTGGATTGCAAGGAATCTTCAATTGGTTCTCAAATTAAAAATAGGAATATTTAGCACAGTGCCTACTCTATCCTACTCAAAATTCTAAAGAAATAAATCCAGAAAAATTGCTTGATAAAGAAATGTAATTATCTGAAATATCTACTGATGTATATTTTCTGTCCCTCAAGTGTGACATCAACAATTTTCTGATAGGATAATATATTTGAAAACCTTATTGAATATATAATAACTTGTGTGATAAATTAATTATTGTTCTTTATGCATACCTGGTGAAGAAGAGCCCTTTTTGATGAAGAGGTGAAGCAGAAATAGGAGAGGGAATGCTTCTGTTTGGAATGTCTTTGAATTTCTTAATCCCCACCTCTTTACAAAGCTCTGGATCTGCTACCAAGATTAGTGGTTGTCTTCCCATGTGAAATCTGTTACATCAAACAGGGTAGGAACAACATCATCAACAGTGAAGTGAAAATCTTGAATAGAGAATTCACAAAGTTGGTGAGAAAAAAAAAACAAAAACCAATTGTTTATTTGGATGGATAAGAATTTTGACACACTTAATGAATTAAAAAATATTTTGAAAGAATTTTATTTGGGAGAAAGATATATATATTTAAGGAATAATGATGTAGTTTTTGTGTCTAAATATTCTTTTACTTTTACTTTATATTTTACCACAAAAGTGCATTTACCAGATAAAGAAACTAATAGATTTTTTCAAAATATTTTAAAAACGGATAAAAGGGACAAGACAACAACTAACTCATCAGCTAATTAAGTTCTATTTAGCTCCAAACAAGTCTAAAGTTTGAATTTGATTAATTTAAAATTAAACATTTTTTACTCATTCATGATCATGGGTGTGTCAAATTAGGTAAAATGAGAAAAGTAAATATATTATTCATTTATTTATATAAAAATAATGATATTTTTACAACTAAATTTTGATAACTTTATTTTTACAATCTAATTTAAAATATAAAAAAAATAGAAGAACACTTAAAAAATATCACTTCAAATTATAAGATAAAGTTATGAAAATTTAGTTGTCAAAAAAATATTTTCTTTCATATATATATATATATATATATATATATATATATAAAAAAATAAA
>Ga0209389_1004938_pt1 | contig 11247 bp, 10 predicted proteins | sample CowpearedBW_FD_187526 | JGI IMG/M metagenome (GOLD analysis project Ga0209389, IMG submission 187526) | Root nodule microbial communities of legume samples collected from California, USA - Cow pea red BW (SPAdes) (version 2) | ecosystem: Host-associated > Plants > Roots > Nodule | place: USA... | reverse complement strand
AAAAAAAAAATATATTATATATATATATATATATATATATATATATATATATATATATAAAGTTTTAAATAATTATATTTATAACAAAATAAATTAAAAGGTTGTATTAATTATTTATTTCAAAGGTTTAAAATTTATATTTATAATAAAATACACATTTTTTAATATTATAAATTTGTTTTATATTTATTGAATTTATGTTTTACTATTTTCAATTTTAAATTGTTAGTATGACTTTAATAAGATTCGGAAAGGAAAATCTAACAAACTAATTATCTTAAAATATAGTACTAGTGTATTTATATTGTCATTAGATAAATCAAGGAATATATCTCATATTTTATATTGTTATTAGATTAAACAAGTCTAATAACAAATATTAAAGACAGATACTAAAACACACTAAATGCAAATAACTTATATTTAAAGTATTCACTTTTTTCTACACTATTTTTTTAATTTTAATTCTATCATTTTATAATATCAAATCACTAGGTAATTTAATAAAATTAAATTAAAGAAATATTTTACTTTTATTTATAAAATATTATTATTTAAAAAATATTATAAATTTATCGATAACCCAAATTGTTTATAGTGTCATGTAAAAAATCGTCATGTAATATTTTTTTCTTACAAAAAATTATGGACAAAAAAAACTTTTATCATTTTTATATTAAATTATAATATAAGTATTTTTATTGTTGAATATTTTTCATATTTTTAGTATGTAACAATTAAAATGATATTATTTAATAAAAAAGCCACCATTAATCATATGGACATAGAAATTATTGGAATAAGGTTTTAAATAATTATATTAGTAACTAAATAAATTAAAACAATGTACCTAATAGTTCATTTCAAAAGTTTAAATTACATATTTATATTAAAACAAACTCTTTCTTTTTAATATTATAAATTTTGTTTTATATTCTTTGTTTTCATTTTTTACCATTTTCAACTTGAAAATGCGAAGATTAAGACTTTAGTCTGGGCAAAATATGAAAAACAAATTACGTCTCCTATAACTAATTATGGGAAGCATAAATTTCTTAGAAATAAGATATGAAATGCCCCTAGCCAAAATCTCATCGTCAAAACAAAAAGGAAAATGAGAGTGAATATCCTTATCTTAACCCTCAACCACAAGTGAAATAGCAAACAAAACCACTATTAACTCGGATAGAAACATGAGCAAATTGCAATATATGAATAGTCCACGTAAAAAAAATTTCATGAAATCCAAAGCAATCACAAGACTTGAATTAAGAAATGCATATTAATGGTATCAAAAATTTGGTTATATGAATCTTGATGACTACATTATCGCCCTTGATATTTTCAAAAAGAAAAGTTATAATTTCAGAAGTAATATAAATACAATATTTAACACTTTTCCCTTTAATGAAACCAATTTGATTAAGTTAAACAATCCTACTAGCAATCACGTCAAGCCTATAACCTAAATTTTTTGTAAATATTTTGAAATGATAATTAATTATTGTTATAGGACGAAAATCAATTATATGTTCTGCATCGCCAACTAAGAATAAGAGAAACAATGTTCAAATTCACACCAAGGAGGATCCAACCTTATCAAAAGAATTGTTGGACATCAACACCAACAATACCCAAAAAGTGATAAAAGAAATTTGCCAAAGCCATATGGACCAAAAGCACTATCACCATTAAGAGAAAAAACTGCATGCTTTACCCCATATAGATCATGGCATTTAATCAAAAACATATTTTTATTATCAATCACTAGAGAAGCAATAAGAAGCAATAAAATTCTACATATCGGTGAAAGAAACATCATGATCAACTATAACAACATATAAATTGGTATAAATAGACAAAAAAAAAAATCCTCAATCATTGTTAAATCAGAAATAACTTAATCATCATGATGCAAATTAAAAATACCCCATGCATTATGCTTCTTGCGAATCACAACATGAGAAAATGCAACATTCTTTTCCCCATCTTTAAACCATTTCATCTTAGCCTTTTTTCCTTCCAATAAATAGCTTCACAATCTAGAGAAAAATTTAAATCATCTTTAATTTATGCCAAATGAATTAGCAAAGCATCCAAATCAAAGGGAGACATTGTTGAATATAAGAAAGGAGGCCTTGATTCCACCAATAGCTTATGTGTATTTCCAAAAACATTTTTATTCTAGTCTTTTAAAACAACTTTATGTCGTTAAAATTTCCTTTGCAAAATCGACATAGGATAACCAGAAGTAGGAGCACTCTAAGAGCTATAAATTAAGGAGAGAGAATTTAGATGAGACATCCACATCTCCACAAATTGAAAAGAGGATGGCTTGGAAATCCCAATTGAACGAGAAAGAGAAAGGAGCAAGGGATGATGATTCGAACAATTTTGATGCAAAACATTAACACGACAAGAAGACCAATTCTCAAGGTAAGGAGAATTACAACAAAAAAAATCTATCAAGCCTTATATCATACGGTGCATACCTCAATGAAAGTTCGATCGAGTGAAATAGGAGACATAAGATGGAGCCACAACAAGCCAAAACCCTTTTTATATCCTTTAGTGAAGAGAAAACGAATTCATAAAACCCTTTACCAAGAGGAATCCTCTTCTATTGACCCAAATGCTTCCAAGTCACAACAAGTTCTTACAAAGTTGCAAGTGTGTGAGGGGATTATTCCCTTTTGTCAATAGAACACTTATATACAAATGATTCTTACAATCCTCCAGACCAGCAAGAAAAAATTCCTTAGATATCTACATAAAAACCATGTATCCTTTTATATAATGAGAAGGTAATTGTAATAAAGGAATATCATGCACATTATTAAAAACTTATGCAAAAGTACCTTTTGTGCCCACATATTTAGAGATGATTTAGATGAGGGCAAAGGTCCCTAATCCTTTAAAAACCCCAAGGAATGTGAGAACCTAAGTACGAGGTCATACCTACACTAGGGAGCAACCTACCAAGAACCACCACAACCAACCCCACACGATTAAATCCTACCACACAGGATTCCAACCACCTTCATGAACAATTATACGTCATCAGAAGCGACACCAAAGTTTCTTCAAATCAGCACCATGCATCTCCACTTGTGAGAGGATATTGAGTTTTAGAAATAGAAGAATGGAGGAATTCTAAAATGCGGAGAGCGAAAGGTAGCAAATTGAAGAGAAAAATCAACAAACCCTAACACCTCCTTGACGCCTTTCACTTATTCTTATTTCCTATACACTTTTTTATTTTTCTATTAATTATAAATGACTTTCAATATAAGTTTTAAAGTGATTGTCATATAAATACACATTTTTAACAAGTATAATGTATACCTTTTATTATAATAAAACATGATTAGATATTATAGTATTATATATATATATATTATAATTTTTTTTTATTTTCCTTTTTTGTTTGACTTATTAGGATGATTCCTATTATTCATAATTTTTTTTATGCAAATGAAATACATTTTGATTTAATACATTATTTTATTTTTCTCTTTCTTAATATGGTATTAAAAGTGTTTTTTTATATTTATTTCAATAATTTTTTGTTCTATCATGAATGTCATGGATGAAAACTCTAACGTTTGATGATCAACTACTCTAGTAGTATAATTAGGTCTACTTTACCGATCCTTTGTTTGAAGGAAGATGAATCACTAATTTATTTGTCAATACTGAAGTTGTTAGTTCCATATCATGTTTTCAATCTTATGGATATATCACTAGTAAAACCTTTGTGTTACCTAATCAATTTATTATTCCTATAATAGCTATTGGTGTTGTTTAACTCTCTCTTGCATTGATGCTTTATAATGTTTTTATGTACCTCAATTTAATTTCATTTTGTTGTCTGTTGGTGCTTTACTAACCCATAGTGATTGTCAATAACATTTCTTAAACACAAGATTTTTTTATCCAAGAGATGATTCACTTCAAGAAAATTGTAGATAGTAAACTTGTTGAATGATTGTACACATGGGGTCTTTCAAGTTTTTTTACAAAGTAATTGTAATTCTATTTCATGCAAAATCAGTATAAATATTGTTTTTCAGAACATCGATTCTTATAAGAATGCTTGTGTTTGATAGTTTACATTAGGACATGTCTTTAATAAAGTCTTTAGGCTATTTTGTGCAATGACACTTCTTTTAATATTCTACATAATTTTTCTACTTTCAATTGTCATTGTCCTCTAAGTAAGTTTAGAAAATTATCCTCCAATCGTCCTAATCATGATTTGATATATTACATTGTGACACTTAAGAGTCTTATGGTAAGTGTATTGTATGGCCATTGAACCATCGGTCAGGCGGACCAAGGACAAGCGGTTGTAGGCTGCCCGCTACAGGCGGACCTTTTCTTGGGACGTTGATGTGTCAATCCCTTTGGAGTAGTTTAAAGGGAGCTCGCGACCAAATGCCCCCGCATTCTTCAAATAAAGTCTCAACTCTGAACATGCTAAATTGGCTACTTGTCGGTCAGCCGGACTGAACGACCCCGTGTTCAGTTTCAGTTGAACTTTATCTCCGTTCCTGTGGAGACCCTCATCTATGAGGCCAGCCGACAGGTCGCACGACCCGCCAGGCAGCCAAACCGAAACTGAACCAGTAAGCTGAAAGTTAATTAAAGTAAAGTAAGTTAGTAATCAAGTTTAAAAAGCAATTGGGCCATGATTAAGGAACCCTAATCACAACCCCACACCAAAAACTATAAATAGAGGCCTAAGGTAAATTGGTAAGAACTTTTAACTCGCATTTATTACAGCATTTATTGCTACCACCGGTCGGATTTGAACTAACTTAAGCATTAGAGCCTTTTAGACAGGTACCCCAATCGTCCGATCAAACGAGCGGAAGGAGAAAAAGACATTGAACAAGAGAAAGAGTCGAACAGGCTAACTAAGGAGAACATTGGATAAAAAGACACAAGGGTAATTTGAGTGTTCAAAGTAGGTGGTTGGCCCCTACACCCGAAACATTTTGGCGCCCACCGTGGGGTCGAGCAGTCATCTATAGACCTTATACCCTTATGGTGACCACAAGAAACCGGACAAGCAACGCATACGGAGGAGGAATGGCTGACGATCAGGTTGACACTAGAGAGATGACCAGAGCTCTACAACAAAGGATGAACGATATGTAGAGGAACTACAAAGCACATATACATGTCCTGCAGGAAGAAAACACCGTTCTTAGGCAAAAAGATGATCCCATCCCCTCAATGCCGACCATGCCGAACCCTGGTCAGACCAGCAGAGCACAACCCAGAGCGGAAGCAAACCAGCTGGCAAGTCGACCTTACTCGACGGAAGGGGAACAATCACAACCACAGCGGGTTGAGAGAAACCTGACGTCTAAGGGGCTTTCCCTTCACACGGTGGTTGAAAGCTCGGGAGCTAGCAGGGCCGGGCACCCGTCCCGCCTGGTGGTGCATGTAGAGAAGTTTCCTCTTCACCCAGTTTATTTTAGAGACCCCACTACCCAGCCGGTGGAAGGTGCCAACTTTTGACAAGTATGATGGCACGACGAACCCTGATAATCATATGTGATTTTTCACGCACCAGATGATGTTCCATGCTGTGAGCGACCAGATCTGGTGTTGTGTTTTCTCGTCTTCCTAACGGGGGAAGCGCTCGAGTGGTTTTTCGAGCTGCTAGCCAACACCATAGATTGCTTCGCCACGCTGAAGGCCAGATTTAGCACGCAGTTCGCACCTCTCCGACCGACCATTCTCACAGTGGATGCCTTAGTCAACATTCGCCAGGTGGATGGCGAATCCTTAAGAAGCTACTTAGATCGGTACAACCGAATTTCATTCAAGATCAAGGATCTCAGTGATGAGATCGCCCGACACCATTTCTCATACGGCCTACAATCGGGTGTCTTTGCGGATAAGATAAGCCGCAAAAGGCCGAAGACGATGGAAGAATTGAGGGAACGTGCAACACAATTCATACAGATGGAAGATATGCAAGACTTCCAGGTAAAGAAGAGGGAGAAGGAGGATGCAGCGGTGGAGAGGAACACCCCAAGGCCAAGCAAGTTGACCATCAATGAATGATCAGCCACACCCTTAGGGACAAAATCGAGGAACTCATTCGACAAGGGCAGTTGAAGAAGTACATCAAGCAGGATCACCCTGCTCATAGCCTAGAAAGAAAAAGGAGTCCGGTTCGTGCTCGCTCCCAGTTCAAGTGAAACGACTGACCGAGGAGGGAGTCAAAGAGGAAAAGAGAGGAATCGTCCAGAAGACACCACAAAAGCCGAAGCCGAAGCAAGAGTAGGGACAAGCCTTTAGGAGGCTACATCAACACCATTTCCAAAGGATTTGTCGATGGAGGATCAAGATCCTCCACCCGAAAAAGGCACGTTTGGGAGCTCAAGTCGGTGCACCTGGTAGAGAAGAAAGTGCGATCCATGTCGCCTATCACCTTCACCGACGACGACTTCAAAGTGCCCGACCCAAATCATGACGATCCGATGGTAATCTCCATCGAGGTGGCGGAGTATGGGATTGACAAAGTCCTGATCGACTAAGGAAGCTCCGTCAACATTCTATACTGAAAGACGTTCCAAAGAATGAATTTGTCTGAGGATCTTATCGTCCCCTACAACGAGCAGATCGTCAGTTTCTCAAGTGAACAGGTGGACACCCGAGGTTATCTAGACCTTCGCATCAGGATCGGCTTAAGGCGAGACGGTCGGGAGGTAAGAGTTTGATACATTTTGGTCGAAGCTAACACCTCTTACAATGTTTTGCTAGGAAGGCCCTGCCTGAACGCCTTTGAAGCGATCGTCTCCACCTTCCACCTAGCGATGAAATTCTCATTTGACAAGGGAACGATTTGCACCATGCATGCTGACCAGCAGATCGCTAGGCAGTGTTATGCGACCGGGCTGAAGGTGGTTCCCTACCGTCGTCCGAGGAAACAACATCGATCGGAGGTCGCAATAATCGACCTTGATCCTCGAACCAACACAGAGGATCAGATGTAGCTCGAAGGTGAGACCAAGGAGCTACCGATTGGTCGACAGCCAACACAAGTCATCAAGTTGGGAAGACAGCTAACTCTAAAGGAGGAGGCACTCTTAGCCAAAGTCATCGACCAGAACAAGGACCTCTTCGCCTGGACGTCCGCCGACATGCCTGGCATCCATCCTAATGTCATGTCTCACAAGCTGGCCACCTTCAAGGAAGCCCGATCGATCGCACAAAAGAAGTGGAAGATGTGTGAAGAACTGAAGCAAGTAGTCGAGGAAGAAGTTAAGAAGCTGCTAGAAGCCGGATTCGTTCGGGAGATCAAGTACACCACCTGGCTGACTAATGTGGTAATGGTAAAGAAGTCAAGTGGAAAATGGAGAATGCGCACGAACTTCACTGATCTCAACAAGGCCTGCCCAAAGGATGCCTATCCGCTGCCGAGCATCGATCGACTCGTCGATGGAGCCTCTGGGCACAATTTTCTAAGTTTTTTGGATGCCTACTCCGGGTACATCCAAATCTCGATGTACGACCCCGACATATCTAAGACGACATTCATCATCAATCAGGCCAACTACTGCTACAAAGTAATGCCTTTCGGTCTGAAGAACGCATGAGCCACCTATCAGCGCCTTATGGACCATATCTTCTGAGACCAGATCGGCCGAAGCATGTAGGTCTACGTTGATGACATGGTGATAAAATTGCAGACGGCAGACGAACATGCCCGTGACCTCAAGGAGATCTTCCATTAGGTGCGGAAGTACAATATGCGGTTGAATACGGAGAAGTGCGTGTTCGACGTATCGATGGGTAAATTCCTCGGGTTTATGTTGACCACCCGAGGGATAGAAGCAAACTTCGATAAGTGTACGACCATCGTGGAGATGAGAAGCCCAAAGAATCTCAAAGAGGTGCAGTGGCTGGTCAGTCGACTGACATCTTTAGTCCGCTTTTTGCTGCGATTGATAAAGAGGATCAAACCAATCCTCAAGATGATGAAAAAGCAGACTACTGATAAATGGGACGATCAGTGCGAGAATGCCTTTCAAGAAGTCAAGGCCATAATCGCCAGCCCACCTATCATGTGTCGACCGGTCGACGAGCTCCCCCTGTAACTATACCTATCGGTCTCGAAGGAAACTATCAGCGCGACTTTGGTACAGGAAAATCTGGAACAACGACCAGTGTATTTCATCAGCTGAGTTCTGTAGGACTCATAAACAAGGTACCAATTGGTGGAGAAGATAGTGTTGGCGTTGCTCACTGTCGCCCGACGATTGTGACAATATTTTCAAAGCCACCAAGTAATGGTCCGCACCGATCATCCTATCACCAAAATCCTTAGGAAACATGACTTGGCCGGAAGAATGATAGCCTGATCGGTGGAGTTATTTGAGTTTGGCTTGAAATACGAACCGCGCGGGTCCATAAAGGGCCAACATCTGACAGATTTTGCTGTGGGGCTGTAAGGTTCGACCACACATGGCTATTTATAGAAAATGTAAGCGCCACGTGGCAGCACCAGATCCACGCAATCACAAGACGATCAACAACTCAAGCAACGAGATGTTTCACCTCCCCTCTGACAGACACGATCTACGAAGCATCATAACCGTTAAAGAGTCCCATCGTTTCATTGTTCCTCGGTCGGACACCCTACTTAACGTTTTTCGCTTTTTCTCTGACATCGCTCAAGGCTTGGGGGGCTTGTGTACTGTATGGACATCGGACCATCGGTCAGGCGGACCAAGGACAAGCGACCGTAGGCTGCCCGCTACATGCGAACCTTTTCTTTGGACGTTGATATGTCAATCTCTCTGGAGTACTTTAAAGGGAGCTCGCAACCAAATGCCCCCGCATCCTCCGAATGAAGTCTCAGCTCTCGCTAAATCGACTACTCGTCGGTCTGCCGGACTGAACGCCCCCCGTGTTCAGTTCCAGTTGAACTTTGTCTCCGCTTCTGTGGAGACCCTCATTTATGAGGTCAGTCGACAAGTTGTAAGACCCGGGAAAATTCATTAATTAAATAATTAATTAATTAATAAATGCGAGTAGAAAGAGCCTTTATGGCACTAATTGTTGGTTGGTGAGACGTGGAAAAATGCTAGTTCATGTGGTTGAGAGTACTTTGATTGTGTGAGAGGACTTGGGTTCGAGTCTTATGTATGCCAATTATGTATTGTTGTCTTATTATTAATTTAAATTATGTGTATGAGTAGGGAATTGATAATGTAAACTGTTTTAGATTGGAGGGTATCACCAAATGTGATTTGGCATGGTGGTTATGCTTTGTTCTTGTAAGTGGAAGGTCACAGGTTCAAACCTTGATGTGCATAGAATAAGCTTTATTTTTGCTAACTATTAGTTGTGGTATGAATGTGAAGGGGTAAAGAAAACCTAGCAGAAGGTAACCATTAGGTGCTGAAAAATCACCCACTAAGGGACTTGAATAGCCATTAAGCCCACACAAAAGCCAATCCCGTTTTATTTTTAAAACCCATCTTAAAGGCACCTATAAAAGCCAAAATTTAGGTAAAGGGAAGGGTTTTGGCATTTCTGTTGAACTGCTATAGAGAGAAGCGCGAAATTGAGGCTGAGAGGTGAGGTTTTGGGTGTGTAAAGGGCTGAACTGAGAGGGAGTCTGTGGCACGTCATTGCAAACCAAGGAAATCAAATTTTCTTCCCAATTTCATTCGAAGTTTCAGGTTAGAGGAGCTGAACCCTTGTTGTTAAGTCTTTGGTCTGATTGTATGAGATTAATGATCTATTGACAGAGAATTCGAGTTGATTGTGGGGTGAATTCGGGGTGGGGTAATTGGATACTATTTTATTGGAAATTTCATGTGAATTGATGCTTATGATGGCTATTTCGTGTTGTGTATACTCTTATGGTATGAAAAGTGGGAGTGAGAGTCTTTATGGTGTTTGTACTTTGCTGTTCTATGAGTGTAAGGTGGTGAAACTGAATTGGTGTGTTTTGGTAGCGTATTTGGGTTCTCTGGTGCAGTGCTTATGGCGTAAAACAGTTTCAGAACCTGCAATTCTCGCTCGGGCGGGCGGGACTCGCCTAGGCGAGACATGTAGGGACTCATATTCTCACCCTACTCGAGGTTCTCGCTCAGGCGAACATAATTGGGTTTGAGCGACATAGACACTCGCTCAGGCGAGTGAGGTTCACCTAAGCGAGATAGTGACGAAGTTGCACGTGTTGAGCGCGACTTCTCGTCTAGGCGAGGGTTTTGTGGGTTTTGAGCGAACCAGGGTCTCGCTCAGGCGAGACGGCCTCGCCTAAGCGAGATGTCGTGGTCATGTGTGATGCTTTGTTTGCATTTTAGCCCAGACGAGTTTGAAATGGGTGTTTGGGCGAGAGATGATCTCGCCTAGGCGAAAGGCTCTCGCTTAAGCGAGATAACGTGGTGTGGTCACTGTTTTAAGCTCGCTTAGGTGAGTTGAGCTAGCCTAAGCGAGGCGGAAGGCTTAGCTTGGGCGAACGTCCTTGGCTTAATCGAGTTTATGCGAGTTACTATGTTGTTATGTGCCAGTGAGTGTGTTTTGGTTGTTTTATCCTAGGCATAGGATGTGTATGCATGTGGTGTGGTGTTTGGGCTTGAAGGACTAAGTCCAATAGGGGTCTGGGATGTGCTTGGTGGTTGGACACATGATGGGCATGGAACTGGTTGAGTTTCCGTCAGCTACTAATGGGCGAGGAGTCCTTAGTATGGTGATTGCATGTGTCGGGCGCACGATGGGCAAGGAACTGTGATGTTCCCGGCGGCTACTGTTGGGCGAGGAGTCCATAGTATGGTGATTGCGTGCGTGCCAGGGTCCAAGTTATGAGGCTTGGATGCTTTTACTACAGGCGAGGAGTTTGTAGGGTAGGACTATGAGCGAGATAGGCTCATAGGGTTGGACCACGAATGAGTTAGTTTCATGGGAGCACAGGAAGTCCCAAGACTTACTTCATGCATATGACTCATGAAGGACTATGAGGTCATGGTTAGGTGATTTGGAAAGTATGAGAATTTTAATTATGTTATTTTGGGTTGGGAAACATATTTATATTCATGTTTGGTTTATATATATTGTGCATAGCTCACCCTTTCTGTGTGTGTGTGGCGATGATCGGATAACTTGTTATTCGGGAACATATGATGTGACAGGTGGGCCAGGAGATGCTTAGACTCAAAATGAGGGCTAGCAGGGGATATTTTATATATATATATATATATATATATATATATA
>Ga0209389_1004932_pt1 | contig 11254 bp, 13 predicted proteins | sample CowpearedBW_FD_187526 | JGI IMG/M metagenome (GOLD analysis project Ga0209389, IMG submission 187526) | Root nodule microbial communities of legume samples collected from California, USA - Cow pea red BW (SPAdes) (version 2) | ecosystem: Host-associated > Plants > Roots > Nodule | place: USA... | reverse complement strand
CACTAATTTATATCGATATTCAATAATTCACATGCACAAAACACCCTCTAATACATGTCACCCACACATAATACTCATACATAAAGTATAAAATGATAAGTTTACATTTCATCCTCACAAATATTCACAATTTTGACAAAATGAAAAATTGAATATATCTTACAAATCCGTCATCATACTCTTTTCCAAATTAACAAATACAAATACAATTTATCACGTAAATCTATTTTACCAAATCCATTCATCCTACAAATCGGATCAAAAGGAATACAATGTTTAAGCAGGTGGATTTGATTTTGATTATCTTTATTCTAATGGGTATACATTTTTCTCTTAACATTCACTAAAAAATATTTTATTATTATAATTATTAACTAAAAAACATTTATTTTAAAAGGACAAATCATAAAATAAACTATCATATTATCAAGTAACAATAGTTTATTTGTTTCAATATCAAACATAAAAAAATAAATTATAATCCTATAAATATCAAATAAAAATAAATAAAATTTAATATTAGGGTTTAAGGTTTAACTATCCACTAAAACAAAAATATTTTAACAATTTAAAAATATAAAAGTAAGAAAAAGAGTTAAGAGCAAACATACGAAGATTTATATATATATATATATATATATATATATATATATTCACGCACATTAGTGAAAATACATATACTTAATCAATATAAAAATTATCATAAAAATCAATATAAAATTTTTCACCAAATTACTTATAATAGAATGATTAATAAGTTTAGATAAGTATACATTTCTTCGACTCCACCAAGGGGTAGAGGAGTAATTCCACCTAGGGAGTATTAACAGAAGGGGACACGTGTCGCTTCAGGTTTGGTTAAGGAGTCCTATAAAATCGTCTCCGTCAACGGATATTGCATAATCCATTTCTGTTTCGCGTTGAAGAAGGTTCTAAGTGAGAGTAGCATACTGCAAAATCTGTGCGAGAGAGAGATGGCAGTAGAGATGACGGAGGGTGCTCCTAAGAACGACAACGCCAACGCTAACGGCGTCAAAGACAAAGGCAAGAAGATAATCCGAATTCAGGTTTCGAAAACTAAGAAACCTTTCTTCTTCTACCTCAATCTTGCCAAGGTAATCACTCTCTTTCTCCTTCGTAATTTCTATCGACATTTGAAAGATTGTGGAAATTGGCTTCAAATGGCTTCATTTATCAATCTTGTGTTTCTTTCTGACGGTGCAGAAGTTTATAAAACAGGACAATGACGTGGAGCTCTGTGCGCTGGGCATGGGTATAAATTATTGAATCTGTTTGTGCGTTTTATTTTCTTCAACCCTCAATTTAGCCCCTCTTGATGAATAGATTTTGGCTATTACTAATCACACCCTAAACGCTAAAATGTTAAAGTTGAACGTACGGGTTCTGCATTCTTTTTTATTCTCCTAACCTTTTCTTTTTTAAATTTTGAATCCCAGCTATTCCAACTGTTGTGATAATCTCTGAGATTTTGAAAAGTAACGGGTGGGCAATTGAGAAAAGTAAGATATGAGTCTTGTCCTTACGAAGCTTGCCGAAAGCCAAAGGTTTTATTCTGAGTTTGACTTGTGTATGTGACGCAGATATCATGACATCCACGGTTATTTCCAAGGAAGAGAAAGAAGGTCGAGGGATTCCGAAGGCTAAGGTTGGTTTTTCCTTATCATCACTCAATCTTTCAGTCTTTCAGTTTGCTACAACTATTTTTAATTGATGGATGGATATTTCTTCACACAGCTTGGGATTTTGCTGGGAAAGGCTTCAGAAATGGAACAAAGCACTATTGAGAATCAAAGCACCGTTGATACTAAGGCATAGCAGTTAGAGTAGTTTGACCAAAGGTCATTACCATTTGACTCTTGTAAAATCTGTTCCTTGTATAGATCTCTCCAGAGTTCTTTTTCTGTAATCGCTAATGACTACTTGAGTCCATAATAAAATTAGGTTTTTTTAATTTTTTAAATTGCAATGACGAAATTCTGATTTATTTTTGACAAAGAATTATGAATCTGGTATGATTATTAGATATTGTAAAATTAAAACTAAATGTATATATTCATTATTTTAAGTGGGGAATTACTAATTATATATGGAAGAAAGGAAATTACACTATTGCATAGTTTATTAAATAAAAAGATTAATAAAATTAAATAATTAAATTTTTTTATCTAATAATAGATAAATAAAAAATAAAATTTGAACGGAATTAAAGGGTGAGTATAGAAAGCATAGAGAATCTATGTATCATACATATTAACGTAGGTTGCAGTGACAGAGGTGGAAAGCAATGGATCCGCTGTCGGCTCTTCGGGAGTTTACGATGAGAGGGGAGGTGGAAAAGATAGTGCGTGTGAACGGTGAGTTCCGATTCGGGGAGGAGTACACCTTCCCGTGCTGGGTGGAAACCGCTTATCGTTCCACAAAGGGCAACCGATACACTCTGGAAACCCTAGTCCACTACATCAAGAACCACCACCTCAAGCACACCGAGTACATCCAGAACACCTTCGCCGTCGGCATCCCCTCCGTCACCCTCCCCGACCGCAAACCCCTTCTCCAGTATCTCCAGGGCACCCTAACCTCCACCGATTCCATCGAGTACCGCCCTGAGGACCCCTCCTTCGCCCCCAAATCCACCCTCCCTTCCCAGGCCCAGGCCCTCCCCCAGCCCCAGGAACAGCCCGACAAATTGGACCTCATCTCCCTCATCACTTCCGTCGAGAGGCCCTTGAAGGACCGCCAGTCCCTCCTCGAGTGCAAGAATCGCGACTTCTACAGCGTCCTCGTCTCCGCCACTAAGCGTGAGGAGGACCGCCAGAGGATGGAGTCGCAGCAGAGGAAGGACGGCCTCGTCGCCAAGAGTCGCTTGATGGCCGCCGATGACAGGGGTTTAGGGTTTTCCGACGACATGGGCGGGTACGACCCCACCCCGAAGCCTAAGATGCTCTTGAAGGGTACCAAAATTGGGGAAGGCGTTCCCATTATCTTGGTCCCCAGTGCCTTTCAGACCCTTATCACTATCTACAATGTGAAGGAGTTCTTGGAGGACGGTGTTTATATACCCACTGATGTGAAGGTGAAGCAGATGAAAGGGACCAGGCCAGATTGCGTCACTGTCCAGAAGAAGCTCAGTAGGGATAGGGTTGTAACCGCTTATGAAGTGAGGGATAAGCCTTCTTCTCTTAAACCCGACGACTGGGATCGGGTCGTTGCTGTTTTTGTGTTGGGCAAGGAGTGGCAGTTTAAGGACTGGCCTTTCAAGGACCATGTTGAAATTTTCAACAAAAGTAAGTCCGCTCCATTCCTTCTGTACATTATACCAATTCCAATCGGTGCTTCTCGTTGATTGTGAGTAACCCTTTTTGATTCATTATTTCTTGCAGTTATTGGATTTTACATGCGATTTGAAGATGATAGTTTGGAGTCAGCAAAGAATGTCAAGCAGTGGAATGTGAAGATTATCTCGGTGGGTTCTTCTTCAATTAATATCAATCTAGTGCTTTGCTGTGTTCCTGTATTTACACCTATTCAACTTGTAGTTTAGTCACATGTTTCTAACTTGTTGCCATTTGCAGATTAGTAAGAATAAACGACATCAGGACAGGGCCGCTGCATTGGACGTGTGGGAGAGACTAGAAGAATTTGCTCGCGCACGATCACGTTCTTGATTTTTGTACCATATTTAGAGTTCATGTACGTACATAGTTTTGATTTGAAGTTCCTTAGGACCGCAATACTGCACTATTCATGTTTTATCAGATTATGAGATAAGTATTTATAATAACTTGCCTTGTATAATGGATGGAAATCTTACACTTGCAATTAACTTTTACAGATTCATTTGTGAAATTTATACTCAAGTTCTTGTCCATATAAGGTTAATTTCTGTGCTTTTTTGGGAACATATAGCTATGGCAGTACTTCTATTTCTAATCTGGAATTACCAGATGTGGAGATTGAGTTGCGCAGAGTTCAAGATCGTTATTCATTTGTTTAGTTATCTTGTCACACTTTCAAGTTGGATATTTAATATTTACAATCGGTCTGGGAAACGGTAGAAACTAACTTAAGCCCGCCTTAGGTTCAATCCAACACTGATCTTCTCTGTTTAGTACCTTGGAAAATGCAAATGATAAATTTGACGTTTGAAACAGTAATCCAAACACACTAATAGTTATCTCCCCAACATGCGGTTGTCTTAACCTCCCTACATGTTGAGTTTCCGCATTCATGTGGTTCATGATATGCTACCTATTTGTTCATCTGTTCTGCTGTGCCTGTTTTTAGAAGTTGTGGTAGTCTGTCAATGCATGAGGTTTTGTAATCTATGAAACTCTGACACTCCTCTTCAATGGCGTGTGCCTTTGTCTATGACACACGGACATTTGTATGACATATATCAAACATACAAATCAAACACCGTTGAAGTATCAGAATTAAAAAAAAAATGTATTTTTTGGTCTTTGACACTACCAACACAACTCCAAGACAACGTAAATGAGGGCAAACATGGTGATCTTATCAAGAAGTTAGAAATTTGTGTAAGTTTATATTATAATTATAGAATCAAGGAACGTATTCTACATAATCATGAATATTATCTATGTATTGTTAGGAACATTTTTATTTATTCTTATATCATATCTTCATATATTGTTGAATTTTTTGTAGTTGTTAATTTGTCTTTAGATGAACCTTAACTATAGTGTTTTTTTCAATGATGATGACCAAGAAGGGTGAAATGTTTTAAATTAATTAAATCCTCTTGGCAACTATATGTTCATATTGTTATAGTTGTCTAACCTTTTTATAGATAATTTTGAATATATATAAATGTTAATTGTGAAACAAAATAGTAATGATGTTCAGATGCACATTTGTGTTGTAGCGTCCTACATTTTGGATATTATAGTATCATAGTGTTCAAATCTGTGTTTGTGCTGCATGGTTTTTAATTGAGACCTGTTGAATAGCTTTCTTAAGCGGTGGCTTGAGTTGGTTTGAAAAGGAAAAATAAATCTCTTCAGCGTGTAAGCCAGGTTTGATGCCAGCCACCGAGCCTCATGTGTACGAGGGCAAGAAACCTGAGAACAAACTGAAACAGATTAAAGAGGTTAAACTTGTTCTATTGTCTTCTATATTATTTTCTAATAATCTAACTGCACCATATATTACTTGGTTTAGGACCATGTAGTAATTTTTCAGTTACCTCAGTGAGAATTGGTTTGAGAGATTCAAATGTAGCTCTCTGTGCCTACATGTTGTGTTTCCTCATTTACTTGATTCATGGTGTACTACCTATTCATTCGTCAGATTTGGCTCCTCTAAAGTAAGAGGATGCACATTAAAGAATGAAGTACACTGACTATTGTTGATTAGAAAATCAATGGTTTAAAAATTATGATAATTATAATCACCATAGTTAGTTTTCAAATTAACGGTCATTTCACTTTATCCTTTAATGTGAAATTTCCCTCGCTTTAGTGAATAATGTCAAATCTAAATTCATCTGCTCTGCTCTGTGCCTGTGTGGAAATCATGCTACTCTGCCAGTGCATTAGGTTCCGTAACTGAAGCATGCTTAAGTATCTTGCCTTGTTTAGGAATCTAATTAAAGATAGGACTTATTAATTTGGCTCGAGTTTATTGATTGCATATTTTGTGAGGGTTAATGCAAAACGTTGACGTATTGGGCAATCAAGCACACTCAAAATTCTGATTACTCTAGATGAAAGCTTAAGTCCTTGAAGTACTTCACATGGTCTAATTATGGCTTTTTAGTCTGTGGATTGCCCTTTTACAGTGGTTAAATTCAATTTCTGTTAAAAGTTGATTTCGTTTCACTGCCACAAAGTGGTATGCTCTGAATTTTTTTTGTCTGAAGTTTTAAATCCAGTGACCTGTTCCGTGCCAATAGTAAGATTATAATGACAAACCACTAGTTACAAACCATCTTTATTGATAATGGATAGAGAACAAATATCTCATTATACAAAACCATGTAACCCAGTAGGGTCACGAATGAATAGATTGAACACCCTTCAACCTAAGGAGACTCAATAATAGCAAATGATTGGAAAACAAGGACAATTGCCAAACAAGCAAAAAAATAGCAAATGACAAATAACTGTTTATAGGATCAGTATGTTGTGAAAGTTGAGACATATGTTGCTGCCAAAATAAGTATCAGAGGAATTGATAACTTGAATGAATTCCCAGCGGAAGAGCCACCATCAGTTGTGGGTAGAGTTTTGGATCCGGCTCCTGCAAGTGAATGTCAACATGAATGGTTAACAAGGACAAGGGACAAGTTGGGTAATCAAGCCGTGAAGCATAAACCAAAATACTGTGGAGAAGTAACATTAAATACCTGATGGAACAGAATTTGGAGATTCAGCGGCTGTTCCTGTTGGTGGTGAAGCAGCTACTGTCATGAACAAAACATGTCAAGTTAGCAGAAGAATTTAGATCAAAATAGATTATGGTTATCTTATTGTTATATAGTTCTTATTTTGTTCTATTCATTGCCTCCATACACCATACTGTGTAGTGCTGATGTTAATATAGTATACCCATGTCTCAATATTCATACTCAGGTTTGATACTCGTTTAACTAGAGCATCCTCTTTTTTCTTGTATTCAATAAAAATAAAATAGGAGTTGTTGTCTTACTTACCATTGTTACACTGACTGGTGGGTGGTGTCTGCACTTTGCAAGCACCAGGCATGGCCAGAGCTTGAGTTTGGTTGATGTTGATTCCCAGTGATGATCCACCACCACTAAGAACCTGACACAGGCATTGTGGTTGTGAGCGTACAACACTGGCAAGCTGTGAGCAGCATCCTGAAGATGGGGTTGAAGAATTCCCTGTGATATAGTTGAGACATGGTGACAGACTCACCAACACATTTGTGCAACTCGTTTGAGCTGCAGCTCCTGCACACAGCATGGCAATCACCACCAAAACCAAACCCGTATCCATTTTTGTGTGAGCCATTTGAATTGTTTGGTGGAATTGCTTTGTTGTGGTATGTGATATTGTGGATGAGGATGGTTTTGGAAGAACGAAGCAGGGGTTTTTGTAGGGAAAAAAGGGTGAAGAAAATGACAATGGTGAGGTGATGTGGGTGAACCACTCCTCCTACTCGCTCCAACAGGACCTGTTTGGTATTTGGTGGCGGCATTATATTTTGTTAGGTATTCAAACTTTTGGATTTTTATGCGTAAGTGCAAATTTCTAAAGACAGTTCGGTTAAACAGATGACCGACTAAAGCATCTGAGGCTACCTTCTATAATCCCTTTATCTGTACAAAGCTGTAGACTTTGAAAACACTATCAATCAAGAAAGAACCACGTGCACGCACTTTTTATTTTTAGTTTTCTCACTTTTTTCTTGGTTATTATTTCGTTTAACTAAAGAGAACTCGCAGGAACATACACAAACGTTCATATAAAGTGTACATACAATTACCGACCTCTTATTGTTTATGTTTTAACCAAATTGTGTCATAAGTGTTTGATATAGTTAATCAATTCTGTCTAGTAAGTAACCATGGCTTTTGGGCTTTGACAAGTATGTCGCACAAAAGTTAAGGCATTTTTCTTATGTAAGCAATAATAATAATAATATATTGAAAATTATACTAAATTAAGTCGTCAATATTTATTTATATTATTATAGTATTTTTTCAAGTGATAATTTAAATTATGTCCACTTAAACGACTTGAGTAAGTTTAATGGTAGTTGGATGTAGTATTTTTTTTTTACTGACAGAGGAAAGTATGTTATAAAAAAGCAGAGAAATGGCAGGAACTACTAAGATTCGGTTATCCAACTGAACAGCTAACCTAATAAATAAAGAATGATTTGATTTGACCTTTTACATCACAGTAATCATAAAAAAAAACGGCAAATTTTTGTCTGAGAAAAAATTAAGGTAAGATGTTTCATTTGTCATTGCAGAGCTCAAATCTGTACACAGAGGTCACTAAACTTACAAAACACCAATGCTACCAACTCCATTTATTGGTGATGGCAGTTGAGCTTTCAAAAACCAACTACAACAACACCTCTATTTATTTCCACTCTCTCCATAAACTTTCCTTGTCCTGCACTTTCCCACCATCGAAACTGTAATTTTGAACACAACAAACCCCAGAAAACCAAAGAATGGAGCGTTTTGTGTGCCTAACTGTGGTATTAGCCATGATTATGGTGATAGCTGCACCAGGCAAAGCTCAGGTCACCACGCCATGCAGTGCATCAATGATAAACAGTGTGTTCAATCCTTGTATAAATTTCCTCACAAATAGCAGTGCCAATGGCACTTCACCTACTTCTGAATGCTGCAATTCCATCAAGTCCCTCACAAGTACTGGCATGGACTGTGTGTGTCTCATTGTCACCGGCAATGTCCCCTTTAGAATCCCAATCAACCGAACCTTGGCCATCTCTCTTCCTCGTGCTTGCAACATGCCTCGTCTTCCAGTTCAATGCAAAAGTATGTATATATATTCATTTTTATTCTCATTCTCTTAATCTGTTTTCAGCACTGGCTTTCATTCTGTTTATCCATGAAGCTAAAAGATTATTTTTTTGGTTATTTTTCAGCCTCAGGTTCCCCACTTCCAGCTCCAGGTAGAATCATTTTCCTGAAACTTATTATTTTGAGTATAAAAGTTTCATCTTTCCATCTTAACCAATGCTTTGAGTGGTTTTTGTTTATATTTGCAGGACCAGCAGCTTTTGGGCCATCTATTTCTCCATCTCTTAGTCCTCAAGGTAAGTTCTACTCAACCAAAATATCATGCAGTTTTTCAATAGCTTCTAAAGTTTGATCGAGTCTAATGTCATCATTTTTTTTTTTCATTGAACAGCTTCCTCCATTCTTCCATCACCTTCCTTGCCACCAGTTTCTGACACAAACCCTCCTTTGACTCCATCATCTACAGCTACAGGAAGTGGACGCTCTGATCTCACTCCTTCATCTGCTGTTTCATCAAACCGCTTCCTACCTTCAGTTCTATTAATTGCATTAGGATTTGCTGTTCTTTAAGCACTACTATGTTGCTGCGCCCAAAACATTTCTGCATTTTTTTGGATGTAAATGTAGTTTGTAGGTTTATGTGTGTGGTTGTTGCGTTCGATTTTTATCAGATTGTTTCAGACCCGCATTGGGGGAGTATTTACCAAATAAAAAGCATTTCATCTTTGTGTTGTAATGTATACGAGTGCTTCATCCATTCCAGAACTTTATTGAGTTTTGCTGAATTTTCAACAGCTCCATTCCTTAATGCAACGACAGGATTACGTCAATTTTTGTGAAAATCTTAAAATCCTCTCTTATAAATTAGAAGTACCAAATATTTGGAGAAGGCTCGGAACACTTGATAAGATATAATTAATGAAAATTGATTTCATCATTCTTATATTAAAAACTGGAATAATTAACTCTGTTAGTTAATATATTATAAATTTATATAACAGATGTTATAAAAACAAAAATACTTTTTAAAATTTTTAAGCAATATCTTTGAAATTTATGAGATCTTTACTAAAAAAACAAGAAAAATATCTCCTTGACATTCGAATTAAAACATTTGAAAGTTTTTATGCACTTTATTTATGAAGAAAAATATTATTCTGTTGATTATCGAGAACTCTTAAAAGAAGTTGTGGTATACGAATTAATTATTATCAGTGAAAAATTATACTTGTGCATTTTTCTTTCATGTTGACATTTTTACACATTAAAAAGTTTTGGTCTTTGTTTAAGGTTTTGTAGATGTAGATGGATCTTTTATATATATATATATATATATATATATATATATATATATATATATAGAAGTATCGCGATATATAAGAATCCAAATTAAGCTCATATTATGATCTCTTACAGGTCTTTCTATTTTTTCATCTGGCTTATTATTATTTATTTTGGTAACATTTAATTTGGATTTTACTTTCATTTTTTTATTTGGTAATTAATTGAGTAATAAGGTTAATTGACAAAATATTTACTATTTAATCCATTATTTTTATACATGTAGATCAGTTATTATATTTAGGATAAAGATACTTTAACTCACTTTTTATATCCACTTTTAACTTAATCATTCAATCACTATTAGATCATGTATTTTAATTCTTTCAAGTAATGTGATGATTTAGTAGTGGATTAAAAGTGAGTTAAAAAAAGTGGATTAAAGTACCATTGTCCTTATATTTAATGGGATTTGTAGTATATTATATTCATAATTATATATGTGGATCAGTTATTATATTTAATGGGATTTGTAGTGTACTATATTCATAATTATTTTTATAATGTGTTGACAAACAAATCTTTCTTTATAAACACTCTTTTTTTTATTATAATTTATTGTATTTTACATTGAGAATAGATTCTTTAGGTAAGATCTTACAACTAAATCCATTCAATACAACCACAACTTAAACCATAACTAATGAACTTCATTCCATACCACAGTCATTACCAGAAGGATAATGATAGAATGCCCCCTTTTTTTGACCCCCAAAGTTACTCGCCTACGTGGCACTTAATATTTTAATAATTTTTAAGGAAATGGGACCAGAAACGCGTGAGAGAAGTTGGAGTGAATTGTGAGGTTGTGATACACGCGCAAGAGAGGAAAAAGGAAAAGTTAGAAAAACAGAACTTTCACTTGCGGTTTAAACTAAAGGCGAGAGTGCGGCTTGAGTGTGGCGAGAGTGCGGCGAGAGTGCGGATTGCTGCCATAGCTTCGTGCGTCGAATTGGAAGCCCTACTTTGAAGTGTTCTTGTTCTGCAAATCAAAGGGTGCTCTGGTATGTTTTACTATCCGATTACAAACCCCTATTTTTATGATGTTCTTCCCCAAATGAAACCACTATTTTTGTGATGTTTTTCCGGAAATGAAACCCCATTATCGTATTTTCTTGTTCGATGATTGAAATGGCATTTTGATGAGTTGTTCCCCAAATTGTTCCTCAACTTAACAAAATCTATTTTTTTGCAGGTTGTAAGTTTAATGAATATCACATTTTTTGGTGGATATGACACTCCACATTCAACTCCGATGACATTGACAAACACATTCTCAGCTTTGTGGTTGTTGTTTGTGAATGACATTTGATGTTTTTTGCAATGAGCAACAAAACCAGAATTGTGTAATTCGTGCAGGATTTGCCTATATTGGATTCAATATGTTTGTTGTTCATCAACATTTTT
>Ga0209389_1004926_pt1 | contig 11259 bp, 6 predicted proteins | sample CowpearedBW_FD_187526 | JGI IMG/M metagenome (GOLD analysis project Ga0209389, IMG submission 187526) | Root nodule microbial communities of legume samples collected from California, USA - Cow pea red BW (SPAdes) (version 2) | ecosystem: Host-associated > Plants > Roots > Nodule | place: USA... | reverse complement strand
GTAGTTGAGAGTAGTTGTATTGGATGTTGTGTTAGTTGTTCTTGATGTTACAAAATGGTAGGATACATGGGTATTTATAGTCCCATAGATTATTCTAGAAACTCCTAGCTAGAACTAATGCAAATAGTTCTAGATTTTTCTACATAGTTCAATGTTCTTGATTTTTCTTTCTATCCTAGGCTTTTCTCCAATACTCTAGAAGTTTCTTTACATTTCAACAACTCTATCTTATATTTTTTTTTAGATTCTTCTAGAATTTGCATTATACTTTAATAGTTATTTTGGTTGATGAGTAAGACTTTCAGTTGTATTTTGATAAGTGTTATCTTTTAGGCCCAAATTTGAATATTGTCACTTTATATTGTTTGATCTGAAGCATGTCTATTCATTCAAGAAATTGAGTCTTGAGTTGGAATGTTCAATAGGGTGGAAACTTGAATTGGAGCTTGTGTAAATAGTATGAAAGACTTAAATGGTTCTTAGCAATAATGAAAAGTCCTTGATATGGGCTTTATTCTCAAACTATGTGAAAATTGTGAATTTCTCCATCTAGTGTAATCTAATTATAAAGAAAGATTTATTGGTTATGAATAACCTAATGAAAATTTTAAACTATGAGATGACGTGGTTCTTATTGAGGATGTTAGTTGTTTGTTGTCTCTCCATCTTATCAGAGAGATAGACTATAATATATATAGACCAGATGCCATTGGAAATTAAGATTGTTGCTAAAGTGCCCTGATACCTTCGTCCCATAGCCTTGCTTATATAGGCAATAGGATGATTTGAAGCATCCATCTCTATAGTAAAGGGTTGCGAGAAATCTGACATAATCAAATAAAATGTTGTGTTAAAGCCTGTTTTAACTTGAAAAAGATCCGTCTGTATCAATAGTCCAAATAAATGGAGTATTCTTTTGTATAAGAATGGTTAAATGTGTTGCTATCTATACCCCTGTATAAATCTTCTATAATACTCTAATAATCCTAAAAACTTCTAAATTCCTTCAAACTAGTTGGTTGAGGCCACTATTGGACTGTTTCAATTTTATCAAGACCAGGATGGTCCCTTGTAGCCGAAATCTGATGACCCAAATAACTCACCCTTGATATAGAACAACTAGATTTATTTTTATTAGGAACCAACAAATTATTTTGCAACATAGTTAAAGTGATGATGAGCAAACACCTAATATTATCCTCCCATGTCTTAGTATAAACCATTGTATCATCAAAAAAGACTAAAATGAAATGTACCAATTCAGTGTATACAAAATGAATAGACTTTTACCATATCAGTTTATATAGAAAGTCTCAGAAAATATTTTGTTTCCACTGTTAAATTCTGATTATCCAGTCTCAGTTTCTATTTCCATCTCCCTCTGTATTAATTCCCTTCAATATTTAAGAATAACTGAAACTGTTAGTTGTGTGAGCTGAAGTTTGATGTCAGTGCCACTAAAACAAGGCTATACAAGCTTATAAGAGGTTTTTGCTTTGGAAGGTTCTAACGAGTTTTCTCCAAAGGACTAGTGGTGCCTCGAATCTTTAGGCCACTGAGGCATTGCTTTACCAGGTTCGAGAATTATTTCACTTTTTGTGTTGTCTTATTATTCATGAAATATCTTATCATTTAAAGTTTATAACTAAATTGAAATCTTTGTATACTTTTAAGAACCAAAATGAATATTTTACTTGAAAAAAAATCATGAAATATCTAAAGGAACCATCAATTAATTGAATATAGTTTCCTAAGTGTGTTTCACTTCACACTTTCGGAATAAACACATTAACATACTTATACAAATTTATTAATTTCTTAGAACAAAAAAAGTTTAGCTTTTGAAAATCACCAATTTAACCTTCTTTATTGGTCTATGAGTTAACAACATTGTTACCATTTAAGATATTATTTCTTTTATAATAAGTTATGTCTCCCTCAAGGAAAATACCATCAGATGTAATCACAAGAGGTAATATAGACAACTCTTCACCGTCGCCAGTTCATTATACAATCAACAAGGGAAGAAAATGCAGCGCTATAGAGAAAATGGTTGAGAAAAGACAAAGGAGAATGATCAAAAATAAAGAATAAACTGCCAGGTCACGGGCTCGTAAGCAAGTTAGTACTCATTACTGCATTAGTTCCATTATTCTAACATATACTTAGAGAGAAGTAAGGGTAAAACATGTTTTTATTTTTTAAACCATCCCAAAATTAAGTTTAGCTCAAGCAATATTAATAAATTTTAATTTTATATTTGTACTATCCAAGGTCCGAGGTCGGTATCTGATCAACGTATGCCCCTGGCATGTCCTCAACACAGTCAGACTCCTCGCCCTGGTCAGAATCGGTCATATGTAGGTGTTCGATTAAATATAAACGTGATAAAGGGCAACCCATTAATATGGCCCAAAACAACGTGGCCCAGAGAGAAGGTTAATTTTTGTTCTCGATTTTGGCCCCAAAGTCGAGACTGGAACAATATTCATACAAATTTATGTGACTAATTTCTTGTGAAAAAATAAACCTCTTTGAGAAAATATTCTTTTGTTTCTCACTTATACAAAAATGTTAGTTTTATTCTAAAGATTTTTATAGAAAAAAAAATGTTTACTCTTTGTAACTAAGCATTATGCATTCTTGTCAACTGTAAAATTACAGTGTGGGTGGATCATCTATAAAACACCTTTCATATTGATCGATATGAATGTAAATTGGCATTTTGATGTGTGCTTGTGATGATTGGAGTGTGCTAGAAACTGTCAAACAGGGACTTCTAGAATGTGTGGCGCCTAACGGTGTGTGGTGCCCGTCAGACGATCTGGAGCGATATTCCGCCTGGCGATACCGCGTGCAGGGATTGTAAAACCCCAATTTTGGGATGTCATGGAACGTTAGAAATTTTTTGCGTTTAGCGGAAAAGGAATTAACATTGAAATGTACTTAATAAAAACTTTTAATTTAATTTAAATTACATAGTTCAAACCGTCACTTTGTCAAAAACATCCAATAACATTTGCGATCAAAAGAAAATTACATAATTTTTATTATCTAATTTAAAACAACTAAATAATTATAAAAACTCCTGAGTTCACCCAGCCTCTCGTCGATCTACTCCATGCCAAAAGCTTCTACATTATCATCTGCTCTCGTATAACACACATGTTATACGATCATCGCACAAACAATAAACACACAAACAAACAAATAGGGGTAAGCTAACCACAAACAATGATATTCATAAAAGAAATTCATAAATAAAACTTGTCCAATAATACTCAACTTCGCATTCAAGTAACACGAAAACTTTATGATCACAATTCATCATTGGTTTGAACTCACAAACCACAAATCCAAACAATCATACTAAACCAAACATAGCATCACATTCATCTAAAATCTTCATTAAATTCCACCAAGAACTTTCAAGCAAGGCAAAACACTCTCAACATGCAACACATAAGAATTTCATATTGCCAACAAAGTATTCACCATCACATCATGCATGGTAAATAAAATTCCATAGCATAAACCCATCAACTTTTCAAATAATACATTCATACAACGAACCCAACAAGTGACATTCATTCAAACACAGTATAACATCATACACAAGTAATTATCCTCAAACCACCACTTAAACTACATAACCATGCAACCCAAACAAACCAAGAAAAACCACCAATCACATAACCCATTTATTCACGTCACTCTCCCACCATGAATCACAACCTTGCACACCTTCATGCCTCAAAATCCTCACTTACATCTCTCTCTTTTGGAAAATAACTAATTCTAATAATTTTTATCCAATCCAACTTACCAACACATTATGCAAACGATTTGGGATTTTAGAAATAAAATTGCAGCTTGTGTAAAACTCCAAAAATTATGTATTTATATTCAAATTAAAGATCATTGAATCAAGAATCAAATGCAACAAAAACCAACTTAATTGAATAAGTATAGAGAAAGTTATGCACCAAATAGCAACAAAGGTCAATGCTTTCAACAACCAAACAACAAGGACCTTGCGATAAAAATTGTTCTCACTATAGAACTCAAATTCAAGATCCGACCGGTCAAAGTCAAGAACTATGTGTTGAGGATAAAGAAAAGGAAAGGTCTTGCACCAAAATAAATAGCTCACGTATAAGCAAGTGTTCAATCAATCTTTGGTCTCATTGAAATATAAAATCATGTACTGGACCCACATCAATATGCATGATATCAAAAAGAAGAAAGAAGAAAGAAGAAAGCTAATAACTCTGCACCACATTCACGTAAATCAAAAAGGAGAGGTAGAAGAGTTAATCTCATGCAAAAAAACTTGCTCCAGCAGCGTGAATGAAGGAGAAAACAATCACATATGCAGGCACTGGAATGAAGAAGGATATATCAAGTATATTCATTAAAACCTCATGCACCAATCAACAAAATAAAGAGAAGAAAAAACATAAAGCTTCAAACAACACAGAAAGCAAACTCAGCTTCCCCTACCTCGTGTAGTCGTTTCGCAAGAGACTACTCTCGCTGCCTCACCTCACTCTCCACATTTTCCCTCTGGCTGCCGTCTTCCCTCTTCCCTTCTAAAGCTTTTTCCTCCCCCAACCTAAACCTTGAAGTGGAGTATTTTATTTCCCCTACCACAAACCCTAGAATCAAAACCAACTAGAATGTATTTCTTTATATTTTTTTATTTGGTTTCTACGGTAATAAAAATAAAAACTTATTCCTAAAATAAAACCAATGATCTTTTTCTTTTATTTAAGGAGAAATCATGTGAAAAAATATATCATGGTGCGCTGCAGGGGAGAATAAAAACAGAAACTTGATGCTACAATTGCACTAAACGGGAGAGAGAGAAAAAAATATGAAAAATAGAAGGGCTAGATTTCTAGATAAGAATCGAACTCTCTCCCTCTACAAACATCATCCACAACATTAACCACTGGACTAGATATTTTAATCAGATTTTAAAGCGCACCACACGTTTATAAGCAACTCTGTTTCATATTTCATAGTTAAATAAAATCATTAAAATAAATAAAACAATAACTTACATCACTTAAATAATTATTATAAATACTACAATAACTTAAATCACGCAAATAATAATTATTTCATATTTACGTAAATAATTAAAATAAAAAAACAACACTTAACTTAAATTAATCATTTAATTATTTCATCATATATCAAAATTAAATAAAATCCTTAATTTAAATAATTTCACAATGTCAAACAATCCATCAATTTTTCCATGTGTTTTCCTTTTATTCTAATTTTTCCCGGGTCTTACAGGGATGAGTTGCGTTGGAAGATTTTTACGCAGCTCTAGATGGTGGCCTTGAGGATATGACTTGCTAGGGGCCTATTTACGAGTTGTAGCTTGTAATGAGGAGTTAAATGCGTGGCCATTCCAAGTTGTAGCCTAATGGTAATAGAAATTTCAGTGTGAGCTTGCTAGTTGTAGCTAGTACGGATTGGTTCACTTGATTGCCCTTCACGGTCAGAGCTAATGAGGCTTATAGTCTTGTGATAAATACGGATTGTGGTCCATATTGGGGAGCTTCACTTGGTGTTGCAGATTGTAGTCCATAACTGGATAAGTCCCATGCGTGATATGTAGGTGGTGGCCAGTAGATGGTGAAACCACGAGTAGGAGCTTGTGGCAGCAAGAGTCAGCTTAAGAACGTCATCAGAGTGTGTGGACTCGAGATGCACACGGTGGTGGCGATGATTTTTGATGCATGAGGGTGGGGGTCCACAGAAGGGGTTTGAGTTAATTTTAAATACTTTGGATGATGGCTTTGGGGTGGAGACTTGTTATGACCATTCCTTGAGTTGTGACTCGGAATGAAAGGTACACACGTGGCGACCTCGGGTAGTGGCCTGGTGGTATTGAAAATCTACTGTGAGTATACAAGTTATGGCTCATATTGGCTGACTTCACTTGATTTACACTTATAGGTAGGGATGGCAACGGGTCAGGTCGGGCACGGATAGTATGATACCCGTACCCGACCCGCTAAAAAAAATCCGACCGTTAACCGCCCGTTTACCCGTCGGGTATCCGCTTAAAAAATACCCACGGATATTTTTAAAACCCGCGGGTACCCGTGGATACCCGATACCCGCAAATATTTTTAAAAATATGTATTTTATAAATTTTTTAATATAAGATTATAAAAATAAAATATAAATTAAATTAAATTATAATTATAATTATAATTATAATTATAATTATAATTATAATTATAATTATAATTATAATTATAATTATAATTAAATTTGACATAATAAAATATACTGTTACTTCTAATTTTAATTAAATTTAACTTAATAAAATATAAATTAAATTTTAATTTTAATTTTTTGCGGGTAACGGGTACCCGCGGGTACGGATAGTATGATACACGTACCCGGCCCGTTTATAACCGAGTATTAAAATACCCGCTACCCGCTACCCATTACCCGTAGGTAGTAGCTATCCGTCGCGGATTTTATCCGCGGATATCTGCGGGCACGGGTATTTTTGTCATCCCTACTTACAGGTAGTGGCCTGTGATGTGGGGAATATTGTGTTGAGAATACAGATTGTGGTTCATATTGAGCAACTACACTTGGTGTTGCAGATGGTGGTTCCTAACATGATATTTCTACACGTGTGATTTACAAGTGGTGGCTCGTAGCAGTGGAATCATGAGTGGTGGCTCGTGGCAGCAAGTGTTATCTTAAAGTCATTATCAAAGTGTGTAGAAGCTTGAAGAATTAAATTATATTGAGCTCACCCTATCTGTTTGTGTTTGGTGATGATCGTGTAACTTGTCACATGGGAGCAGATGATGTTTCAAGTGGATTTGGTGATGCAAAGAGCCGGAGTGAGGGCTATCGTGGGGATTATTTTAATTAAGCATGATTTTCTTGTATTTCCTTTATGAAGGATGTTACACTTTGGAACTTATAATATTTCAGTTTTAAATTGAGAATTTTGGAATCGCGTGCATTAATAAAATTTTAAATTTCCAACGTTTTGGGAAAAAATATTTATTAAATGTTGATTAATTAATAATTTTCTACTTTTATTTATTTAAGTTAGTAATATTCGGCTAAGATGTTACAACAATCATAAGTCAAAGAGTACAAATCTAAAATAATCCAAAACAAAATTCCTAGCTAAAATGAGATTTGGATCCTAAAAGAATCCAATCTCTTATCATCAAAGGTTTGAGATCCACCTCCAGCGTCAAACACCCACCTACAAAAGACATCAAGTAGTATTAAAGAAAATATGTTATTCATAAAGGAAAACAAGAGAATATTACCCAGACAAAACAACCCAACTATAAGTCTGACTTTGACTGTCCATAGGTTGCTCAGTGATGGACAAACAAGCTAACACATGAGCATATATTTCCAAGCCTGTGTACTTCTTTTCAGTTATTCTTTCTTCTTTGCATTGTTGATTCCATTGCGCCATGATAAATAAGTCTTGGTAGGTGGTAAAAGAAGATAAGATGAGTTATCATGTTTTTCCAATTGTTAATGCTCCAAGGCAATCGATTTTCCAACAGAAATATTAGGTAGATGTAGTACAATAAGTGTTGTATCCACAAGGATTTGGAAAAATACACAATGTTTTTAAATTGGTTTGATTTGAAAAAAAATAGTGTTTGGGTTGTGTGAAAAGTGTGTCAAAATAGATTTGAATAAAAGAGTTGATTTCAATATAATAAAAACGTATTGAGGTCAGATTTCACCACTATATTCCCCTCTTGTATTAGTTCAGTTATTATTCACAAATATGTAATTATTCATTTCCTAGGAGTTCTCTTGAGTGTAACTTTAGGTCCATTCCTAGAACCTAGAGCCCACGATCATTAAACATCAGTATGTAACTTTTTGACAACTAATGTAATTTGTTTTCCACTTGTTACATCGCTTGATACAACATCTGTTATAAAATTGATGTAATATGCTTTAAAAACTGATATAATATCCCTTTACTGTCCTAGTGAAGGGTGGCTAGAAGAGACCAATGGGATGCTCTAGCTTTAACTTATAAGACTAGTATGATGACACAAAATGTTGGCAACATTTAATTACATATCTCAAAGTGATTATACAAAGGGGAGACACCTTTATTTATAAGAGAAGGTGTCTTCAAAATGTGTAGACAAAATACCCTAAAAATCCTACCTTGGCCACCAAAGGTAAAATGGTACATGTATAGAAATCTTCTCCATTGAGAGGAGGACATGTGGTCACTACTTATAAAAAAGCTTCTTTATTTCCAGAGTTCCATGTGGAAAGCTTCTTTTGCAAAAGGTAACTCCAGTACAAAAGTGACACATGGCCACTACCTTTGAGAAATATTACGCCATTAAGAGCTTGCCACATGACCAACACTCTTAAAGTGAGACGCCCTCCACCTTGGCACCAAACTAGGGTTACAAAACTCAATCATCCATGATTAGTCTTTAGTTAGGTGTAACATCCTAGTCAAATATTACTAGTTTAAAATTAAATAAAAGAATATGAAATACCAAACAAAATTTATTAAACCACTTTCCCAAAAACGTAGGAAAATTAAACTTTATGAAAAGCTCCAAATTACAAAACATAAATGCATTCAACATTTACAAATACCAAAAACCGATTATAAGTACCTGATTACAAAATAGTTAAGAAAATTCATAAAAGTCCTCACACTAGCCCCTCTTCGGCTCTAAGCATCCACATGCTCACCTGCAACAACATCTGCTCCCGTGTAACCATATCCACCTGATCATCGCCAAACACACGCAGATAGGGTGAGCTAAAAAATAAAAATAGAATACAAAATATAGTAAATATAAATTTAAACCCACGACCCTTATGAGAACTACAATCCTCAAACCTAAGCATTAACATCTTCCTTTGTACGCTTCCTAGTTCTACACTCTTTGATGATATTCTTAAGATGACTCTTGCTACTACAAGCTCTAACTCATGGCCCATCCGTCTACTAGCCACCACTAATAGATCACACGTGGGAATTATCCAGTTACAGACTACAATCCGTAACATCGAGTGGAGCTCCGTAATACTAACCATAATTCGTATTCGTCACGCCACCAGGTGCCATGCGTATTCATCCCGTTTCAGATCGTTTCTGCCTGGTGGGACCACCCTTTCTGCCAGGCGCCATGCGTTGCAAGGCTTCCCTGTTTTTTCCTTATCGCCTAGCGGCATCCCCCACATTGCTAGACACCACTTCAATAGCATCATTGCTATTGGCTTTTAGAACTTTGGAGCAGGTTCCAAAGACCCCAAGCACTCAACATACAATCCATAACATCAAATATGCTTATCTAGTCATAATGACATGATTAGATCACAGTCCAACACAAACACATACATCATGAATTCATTACACCATCACTTAAGGTTTCACAAGAATCTCTTAACCATTTTATTTTACCAATTAATCATTCCATATTGATTTCCAACTAACATCCAACTTACACATAAAAGGCAGTCCTCCAACCAGACATTGTTACAACACCACTGTCAAAATGAAACATTCCTTTTCCTCTCTTTTAAAACCAATTATCACATGCTCATCCCTAGGTACTCACATTGCATAAATATATTTTCCTGCTCAATTAATCAATATTATGCACATCAAATGACACATAACCCCCAAAACACCCACGCGATGCAGAATCAAAGTAAACATTGTAACACCCGAGAAAATTAAGTAAATAAATAAATATTTATTTAATAAATGTGAGGGAAGGAATCTATAAAGTAATTAATGCGGAGAATTAAGACAAAGGATCAATGGTTGCTCAAGTGGTTAGACATGCTTGGTGCATTTGAGGGGGACTTAGGTTCAAGTCTTGCGTATGCCATTAATGTGATGTTTTAATTATTTAATTTATTGTGGGCACATATATGAACATATGGCATGATGTTATGAATATATGTGTGCATGATATGTCAAGAAACATTTATATGTTGGTGGTTGTGCATATGCTTAATAATTGGGTGGATGCGAGTTTGAACCTTGGCTCGCAAAATAGATCTTTTTATGCTTGGATTATTTAATGGCATTTAAATCATTATTTTGGTTTTTGTGTATGAGAGGAGGTATTTTCGTGTGGATGCCTAAGAGGGTTTTCCAAAACACCAAAATTGAACCAAAGGGAAGTGTTTCAGGGGAGAAGGTGCACTCAAGTATAGGAGAAAATACCAAAGACAAATTTGGGCCAAGAAGGGACATTAGGAGCACAAATGGAGTGGGAAATCCAGGTTAAGGGAGCTGCCATTTCCTACTTTAATGATATTATATGCAATTGCGTTATATATATTGATACATGAAAGTCTTCTCCTAAACCAAATTCTTGTATCGTATAACTTCTTGATGTTTGTGTTGTATGTGGTTTTAGAGAGACTATGTGTGTGCTTGTAGTTTCCATTATATTGAGTTGTCTTTGTGAACTTATCAATGCTATGATTATTATGATTCTTCTTCATGCCTTGGCGTTATGTTTAGAGTTTTTCTTCTATATACGACACACTTATGATTATTATTGACTATTATTATATTACTATTACTATTATTATTATTATTATTATTATTATTATTTATTATTATTATCATTGTTTTATTTTAATAAAGATTTTATTATCATTATTATTGTTTTATTATTAATGATTTATTTTATTATTATTGTTTTATCTTATTAGTATTACTGCTTTATTATTATTTTTCATTTCATTTTATTATTATTTTTATAATTATTTTTTTATAGTTACGTTTTATTATTATTATTATTATTTATATTTATATATTATATATTATTATTATTATTTTTATTTTTATTTTTATTATAATTATTATTTCTATTCTTATTATTATTAATTTCATTTCATTTCATTTTACTTTTTAATTATTTTTATTAGTATTATTATTTTATTTTATTTTACTATTATTTTATTATTATTGTTATTATTATCATTGTTTTGTTTAATTGATGATTTTATTATCATTGCTGTTGTTTTATTATTATTGTTTTATTTTATCATTATATTATTTTATTATTATTATTTTATTTTATTAATATTTCTATTTTATTAATATTTCTATTTTTTTATTATTATTGTTTTATTTTATTTTATTTTATTATCATTTTTATTTTTAAAATTTTGATTTATTATTGTTATTATTATTATTATTTTTATTTTTATTACTATTTTTATTTTCAC
>Ga0209389_1004925_pt1 | contig 11260 bp, 4 predicted proteins | sample CowpearedBW_FD_187526 | JGI IMG/M metagenome (GOLD analysis project Ga0209389, IMG submission 187526) | Root nodule microbial communities of legume samples collected from California, USA - Cow pea red BW (SPAdes) (version 2) | ecosystem: Host-associated > Plants > Roots > Nodule | place: USA... | reverse complement strand
TTATTATTATTATAATTAAAATAAAATAATAATAATAATAGTAAAATAAAATAATAATAATAATAATAGTAATAATAATAATAAATAGTAATAATGATAATAATAATAATAATGGGAAAATAAAATAAAATAAATAATAAGAGTAATAAGAATAATATTAAGTGTGTTGTATTTAGAAGAAAAACTATAAACATCTTGTCAAGCCAAAAAAAAAGAATCATGATAATCATGGCAATTATTGGGTCACAAAAACCAAAAAGAAGAATCATGATAATCATAACAATGATTGGGTCACAAAGAGAACTCAATACAACAAAAACCACAAACACACACATACTCTCTCTAAAACCATGTACGACAAACATCAAGAAGTTAAACAATACAAGAATTTGATTCGGGAGAAAGCTTTCATGCATCAATATATAACGCAATTGCATATAATATCGTTAAAACAGGAAATGGCAGCTCCTCTAATCTAGAATTTTGGCTCCAAAAGTACTCTTAGAATCCTTCCTTACACCATAATTGATCTCCCATTTGATCTCCCACCATTGGGCACTCTTTCCAGCCTTCTAACACTCTCCTAAGTTCTGTTTTTAGGGTTCTAAAACTCCTTTTTGGTAGCCATACGAAAATGCCTTCCCAAGAATTAAAATGTGAGTTTATTGCAATGTAAGAGATTATTCCATGCCTCTTTGATTTCTTTGACAGCTACTAGGGTTTCTAAGTTTTCCCTAACATTGCAGAACCAAAAAAATAATAAAATGAAAATAAGTCAAGACTAAATTGTGCTAGCCAAGGTTTGAACCTATCCTAACTCAATTATCAAACAATTGCACAACCATTCAAATAAAATAATTAAATTAATATGCTAATGACTTACACAAGGCTTGAACCTAAGTCTTCTCATAATAGTCAAGTACTCTTAACCACTTGAGCTACAATTGCTCCTTATCTTCTTTATCCATATTAATGAACTTGGGGATTCCTGCCCTCGCATTTATTAAATAAATATTTATTTATTTATTTATTTATTTATTTTTCTCGGGTCTTACATGATCCACTTGAAGGAGAAGTGTGTCAAATAAAAATTGGGGGTGCATTTAGTTCCAAACTATTTCTTTCCAGAATTTATTGATTTTGGACTTATTTTGTAACTTTGAATATTTGAAATCCACACTTTAATGACCCAAATTAAACTTCAGTTGCATCAACAAACATTAGAATATCCAATAATATTTTATGCAACTAAAATAACTTTTTACGACATTTTTAACTTACGAACTCATAAATCCAATAATCACAAATCCTAATTAAATCAATCCTTAAGAACAAAAATTATATTAAATCCCCAAATTTAAACATTAAATGAGGGCATAAATTTGAACTCATCACCTTCCTTAGGAGTTGGCCTCACCTCTCTCTAGGAAACTCTCTTCAACCAAACCAAACACCATCAAACCTTCATCCAACTAAGGTTCTGCAACTTTCATCCTTTCATGGAGTCACTCATTCTCATGGTTTTGATGGAGAAGCAAAGAAGAAGGCCATCAACTTTTGGGTTATTTCTGTGTAGAGAAGGTCCTTAGCTTGCTTAAAGAAAAATTATTTTGGCTATATAAGAGAAAGAATGTCCAATGACACTATCATGGATGCATCTCATGTTTACAATCTAAGTCCAAGACAATGCCTTGTGGACTTTACATTCCCTTGCCTATTGCTTCAACTCCTTGGCAAAATATTAGCATGGACTTTGTTCTTGGTCTCCCAAAAAACAAAGGGTTGAGATTCCATTTTTATAGTGGTTGATTGTTTTAGTAAAATGACACATTTTATACCCTACCATAACAAAGTGGATGATGCAAGAAACATTGCTAGACTCTTCTTTATAGATATGGTGAGACTTCATGGAATACCCAACATTATAGTGTTAGATAGAGACACCAAGTTCCTTAGTCATTTTTGAAAAACTCTTTGGTCAAGACTAGGAACTAAGCTTAAATTTTCTACTTCTTGACACCCACAAACTGATGGGCAAATAAAAGTTGTTAATAGGTCTCTTTCCACTATGTTAAGGGCAATCTTGAAGGGTAACCACAAATCTTGAGATGAGTACCTTTCCCATATTGAGTTTGCTTACAATAGATAGTTCGTAAAACTACTAAAATCTCTCATTTTGAGGTTGTTTATGGTTTTAATCCTCTTACTTTATTGGATTTAATACCACTTTCTACATATTTTGACTTTGCTCATAAAGAAGGATAGATAAAATTGAGTTTATCAAGAAATTACATGAGAGGGTTAAAAGAATCAAATTTAGGAACAAATTAAGAGGTACACATGGTAATACAATAGGGGAACAAGAGAGGTCATCTTTGAGGAAAGAGATTGGGTTTGGTTGCACTTGAATAAAGATAGATTTCTTAAGCAAAAGAAAGTCCAAACTTAGTCCCCAAGGAGATGGTCCTTTTAGAGTCCTTAAAAGAGTGAAAAATAATGCTTATAGGCTAAGGTTGCCTAAAGAGTATGAAGTTAATGCCACCTTTAATCTTTTGCAGGTGCAACTGATGATAAGGCATATCTTTCAAATTTGAGGTCAAATCCTTCTCAAGAGGAAGGGGATAATGAGGTACCTCTAGTCAAGTGATGAGGCCTTCGGCGCCGTTAATCGGCGGGAACTTGCTCCAACAGACGGTGAATCGTCGGAACGACCTCTTGACGTTGATTTCGTCGATGGAATTAACTGCAATGCAGTGGAAGACTCTCGTTCTCACACGGAACTCACACACTCACGGTGTTTGAGGCAACCCAACAAGATGAAATCTCATATAGGGTTTAGGGTTTGAGCTGACGAATGGTGGGAGTGATGTCAACAAACTTTAACATTCATCAAAGTTGCGTTTACAACGGAGTGGCTTGCCTTTTATAGATGGGGAAGGCAACTGGAAAGAAGGCGGGAGAGAGGGGATGTCGTCTAAAATAAATCCTAACGATGCAAGAGAGAAAACGAAAACTAGCTAAGGTTTGGTATGAACGACGTCATAAAACCATAGCCCTAATGTTAGGTGTGAGAAACGTGAGGAAAACAACCGTGATGGGTGAAAGGGAACCCTAGTTCTAAGAGGCACAAAGAGGGATGCAACCTTAGCAGCGTTCCAAGAGAAAGAAGAAGTGGGTGTTGGGTTCACTCTGTAGAAGCGTGAAGGGGTGCGGATGGAATAGCATGCCATGCGTGAGTGAAATCGAGAATTGGGCCTAGGCCCAATTAAAAGTGCTGCTATGTTGGAAACAAATGTTGGCTTCAAGTGGCCCAACAGACACGCTTCATTCCACACATCATCACACACAGCAAATTGAAGAAATGGTTGTGACGCTGATCAACATTGGGCCGCAAGGATGCTTCCAAAATTGATGCAGGCCCAACTAGGTTGTTCAACATGAAAAACATTGATTTGGAAAAATATGCTGTAAGTAGCAAAACAAACCCAATTAGAACACATTTATTAATTAAAAATAAAAGAAATTAAAAGGAATGGGCCTAGGCATTGGCCCAATGCTATAAGCCTTGTTGGGGTCACATTATCCCTTCCCTCTTAAAGCGGATTTGTCCTCAGATTAAGAGGGTTATTGAAAGGCTCACAACAACCAATTTTAAAAGTTCCACCAGGATCAAAAATAAACCTGCAGTAGTCATCAAATAAAATTATAATGAAATCATAATGACCATGCAATATAATTGATTTGGAAATGTGTGAAAATGGACTGTTAAAATTTGAAAAAGGTGATATCCAGCCCACTTCACAGAAAGAGTGTCGTACACTCTAACTTGCATGATATTTGAAAAGGAATTTAGGGTCAAAGTGTATTTTGGCACAATATTTTGAGGAGGATAAAATAAGTGAATGAGATGGAGAACAAAAAGTTTGAGAAGGAAACAAAACAAAAGATTTAATGAAAAAGTGAGAAGAGTTGAATGATGGGAGAACTCCCTTTTAAAATGGAGGCTTCATGGAAGGAATTGGGGAAGAATGGTACATCAAATCCCTAACAATGAGGTCCCTTTTTTCTTTTGAAATGTTCTTTAACTCTACCACTTTGGATTGTCTTTCAAGCTCAGTCTCTTGTTTTATGTTCTCTCTTTTTTCTAATTCTTTTCTCTCATTCTCTTCTTTGGCTTTTCTAAGACTCTCCTCTTTAGCCTTTTCATCCTCATCTCTTTTCTTCCCCTTTTTTATCTCTTTTTCCTCTTGTTTTCTTTTAGCACGAAGCTTCTCAAGCTCTTCTTTTTCTCTTTTCTTTTCATATTCTCGAAGTTTTTTAAGTTTTGTTTGCTCTCTCTTATGCTTTTCTCTCTTTTTGTTCACTTAAGAGCAAGTCCAAATTGTGCTTAAAATCTTTTTCTAGTCTAGAAAACTTAACAAGATTTTGGATGAATGCATCCCCCATATCAATGAAGTTTTCTATCCTAGATTGTTGCTCTCTAGTTATCCTAAATGGAGGGGGAATGAAATATTTCCACATGCATGCTTTCAATTCATAAAATGTCTGAATGCATGATTTTCTCCCTTTTTCACATTAAACTACCTCTCTTGCCACCAATCAAATGCACATCCTAGAAACCTATAAGTAACATGCCTAAGAATGTCTAATTGACTATATTTACTAAACAATGGTTACACCAATTTCTCTGTATCCCACATCCAATCTCTAAATGATATTGGTCCTATATCTTCCTCAAAGAATGGAATGTCACTATGAATGGTATGATGCAACTCATGACTACTATGCCTACCTAAATGCACACTATTATGCTTACCTACATGCATACGGCTAAAAGAAGGAAAACTCATTTTTTTCAAAAACACCTTTATCAAAACAAAGAAATTTGAAGAATTACTAAAGAGAAAATGAAGTAAAAATGGTCTAGAAATACTCCTAGGGAAGGGAGGTGAGTCTCTTGGACAAGCCTAGAAACCAAGCCTTTCCTAGCCAGAGATTTCTAAACAACTTTCACAAAAATTCTCAATAGAATTCTAAAGAAAATAGATTGTGTGAAAAACAATTTGTCAAAGTGTGTGAACAAAGTGAAATCTAAAGACCAAAAGAAGGTCAACTAGGTGGTAAACACATAACACCTAGATATCACGAGACCTAAAACAAAAAGTGAAGCACACACAACAGAACCTGGATATTTAAAACATAAAGACTGAAAATATAAAAACTAAAAACATAAACTAGACGACAAAATTAAATCCTCAGTGAAGATACAAGTGGCATTTGGAACCCCTTGAACCTCACACTACACGCTTAAACTATTACAATTAAATGTTAAGGATGGGATTGCTCTAAAGCATTTTTCCACCTAAGCCAAATGAAACAAAAACAGCAAACAAAAAAAGAAATACAACCCAAAATCCATGACTTCAAAACAGAAATACACAAAAAAAGAACTATGCTATGTCTTGGGTTGCAGTGTCTTGTGCTATGCTCCCTCTCGGTCCAGCCCCCAAAAAATGATATTCTCTCAATTATTTTGTCTTCTTTGGAGTCTCATCTCACTCCACAATTCCTCTCGGATAGCATTCCCACAACAGGTTCACTCACCACTCCATAACTCCAAGATGAAACTTCACCTACAAGGGCTGCCAAACAAAAGTGAGTGTCCAGAGCAAAGAAAACCAAAAAAATCAAGTGTTGCCACTTAAGAAGAGCAATTCAGAAAATCAAGAAAAGTTCAAAGTTAAAACTGGACTGCATCAAGTGATGGATTATATGGACAAACTCAAAGAATAGCCAATAAAGACAAGCAAGAAAAAGGCAAAGCAACAAAGGATGGCACACAAAAGAGAACCCAAGGAATGTATCTAGAGTAAGATGAATAAAACTAAAATCAAACAAGACTCAAAATAAGTTGAATCATGAGCATATGCAAGTTGAAAATTAAGAGGACAATAACAAATTTGTGATTGTGGTGCACTCTGTTTTACTCAAATCAGTGGATCAAACATTCACTTTGCAGACCATAAGTACTTTTCATGTATTTTTCAGCATATTTCAATTTCACTGGACTTCTTCTTTTTTCTTTTAACTCTCAAAGACCTTAATCAACATCTCACATCAGTTTCAAAGGGCTACTTCCAATTCAGTAATCAACGCATATGACCGAATGCAAGTGATTCAACTAAAAAAATAATTAGAAAAGACATAGCAAGAAAAATAGGACATGAACAAATTAATGCATTAAAAATCAACAATAGGCAGCAGAATTCACTCAACAATAACAATTTCAAAACAAAGTGACCACTACAGAATCGAAATCAATATGTAGCAGAGTTCACATAGATTGAATCAGACAACCTAGAACACCACTGGACAAACACAGCTCACAAAAGTTGCAGCATTTTAATTCATTTGACAATCTCAAAATCTGAACATGTGTGATCAAAAAAACTAGCAACAAATCAAAGTAATAACACCAGAATTGTGTATGCAATCAATGAATCAGGGCCACAACAAAGGCACTCAAGATACCACGGCCGCAGGCAAATGGACCAGAAAGAAACAGCTAACTGAAACACATTAAAAGAAAGTAATCTTATAAAACATAAACTGCTAAGTAAAGTAAGGCCAGACAAACTGCTACACTCAACAACTAAGGCCAAATATGATGCAGCAAAACTAATGTGTTATATCAAATCTGCAGAGATAGAATATAGCAACAAGAACAGTCAATGCAGGCATCATATCAGCATAGGTTCGACCAACTAATTATGAACATGATTTGAAAATACTAGAAAACAATTAAACCATCATTGGTAAAGAGTGAAAAGCTGATAGTTGGTGTGTGAACAAATAAACACAGTCAAGAATTGTACAACACCAAAAACAGTTTTCAATATACTTGGAGCACATGCATAAAATCCAAAGCAGAAAGAATGACTCTGACACAAAGCTAATGGTGCAAACAACAACTGAAATCAAGCATAAAAGCACCACATCATAGAATAATCACAGAAAACAAGAATTGGTGATGTAGCGTTCAAAGAAAATATACGAATGCAGTTTGGAAATCAACTTCAAGGATCAACATGAATTTACTGCAAACATATAGATATGGTTGGAATTCAAAGCACAATGACCAGCAAAACTGAAGCAATTTTGACATAGCATAAAAGTTAGAGTGGAGCGTAAAAACAACTAATGCCAACAAAACATCAAAGAATCACCCTATGTGTGGACCAAAACCAACTAAACTTCCACGTAAACAATCTGAACAAAATTATATGTATCATGAATTAAGTGGAAGAAGTAGAGTTCAGTCATTACAATCATTGGCCAGCAATGGATTTTCAAACAACATAATTTGAAAACAGAGGCAGTTTAAGCATAATTGAACAAGAACAATATCAATTGGCACTATAGACAATTTGCCAATGATCTAATAGCAAATTCAGAACTCATACAATCACAAGAACTAATTATTAAAACAGAATAGCTACTAAACAAATACGCAACAATGAACAAAACACATTTTAGGCACAACTATTATGTAATTCAGTGACATATAAAGCAACTAAACATTACCTAAGGCAAAACACGGGATCAACAAATTCAAAGCTAAGTAAAAAAAATGAAATCAAACCTAATTGAGATGCATTGAGCGGCAGAATGAAGATTAAGACAGTTCAACATCACAATATTGATTCAAGGTAATCTGAACAATATTAATGAATCAATTTCAGCTAGAAAAACACCATGATTAGCACAGAACAACAAAGAATTAGATGCAAGCGTATCATGAACAAGACAAAATCAAACAAATATAAAAGAATACGAACTAAGATGAAGAATACTTAGCTTGCGACACTTTGAGAACTGATTGGCTCTGAATACCACTTGATGAGGCCTTCGGCGCCGTTAATCGGGGGGAACTTACTCCAACTGACGGTGAATCGTCAGAACGACCTCCTGACGTTGATTCCTTCGGTGGAATCAACTAAATGCAACGGAAGACTCTCGTTCTCACACGGAACTCACACACTCACGGTGTTTGAGGCAACCCGACGAGATGAAATCTCATCTAGGGTTTGAGTTGACGAATGGTGGGAGTGATCTCAACCAATTTTAACATTCATCAAAGATGCATTTACAACGGAATGGCTTGCCTTTTATAAATGGGGAAGGCAACCGGAAAGAAAGCGGGAGAGAGGGGATATTCGTTTAACATAAATCCTAACGACGCAAGAGAGAAAACGAAAACTAGCTAAGGTTTGGTATGGACGGCGTCATAGAACCATAGCCCTAATGTGAGGTGTGAAAAGCGTGAGGAAAACAGCCGTGATGGTTGAAAGGGAACCCTAGTTCTAAGAGGCACAAAGAGGGATGCAACCCTAGCAACGTTCCAAGAAAGAAGAAGTGGGTGTTGGGTTCACTCTGCAGAAGCGTGAAGGGGTGTGGATGGAATAGCATGCCATGCGTGAGTGAATGGAGAATTGGGCTCGGGCCCAATTAAAAGTGCTGCTACGTAGGAAACAAATGTTGGCTTCAGGTGGCCCAACAGACACACTTCATTCCACACATCATCACACGCTGCAAATTGAAGAAATGGTTGTTACACTTATCAACATGGGTCGCAAGGATGCTTCCAGAATTGATGTAGGCCCAACTAGGTTGTTCAACATGGAAAACATTGAATTTGGTGTAGAGAAGAATTGGGCAACAAGCCCAATGCCAACACTTTCAATAATTGGCAGATTCAGAAAAATAGGCTTCAAGTAGCAAAACAAACCCAATTAGAACACATTTATTTAATTAAAAATAAAAGAAATTAAAAGGAATGGGCCTAGGTATTGGCCCAATGCTATAAGTCTTGTTAGGGTCACATCATCAAGGGACCTACAACAAAATCAATGGCCAAGAGGATACAAGAAGACTATGCTTCCTTATAGCTTAATAGGGCCAAATTGAAGTTCACATGCATTAAAGAGGATGTGAAGACCTAGTCTAAGACTTTTTGTTTGTAAATATTATAATAGGTTTATTTTCGGCCTTTTTGGGTCAAGTAGTATAGGATTTTCTTTGGGCCTTGTATTTGAGCCTTGTTGATATTTTGGGCCTAGTAGTGTTTTGGGCCTAGAGGAGATGAGATTTGCGTGGAGAGGCATGGATTAGGGCTTTTACTCTAGGATGTGTGCTAACTTCCAAAGCAAGCTAGGGTTTTTAAATTTTAGATGCATGCTCACCTTTGGATTCAATTTTTAAATTTTAGAGTTTGAATTTCCCCCTCTTTTTAGGGGCACCTAACTCTCCTTTGCTCCTATAAATAGAGGAGCACCCTCTTGTAAATTTACTAATGGATATAGTAAAGAAACTCTTTTGAGATGACTTTATACTTTTCCACTCTTTGTGAATCACCTAGGTTGGAGCTCTATTTTAGGTTTCCTTTAATCACCCTTCCTTGACAGTTGACCTAATACCTCTTGAAAGCAGTTCTACACCTCCATTTCACCATTGCCAAACCATTATCACTTCCATATCTTCATTGCTTTTGCACCAACCTAGCTTCTCTTCAAGCCATTTGCATAGGACACTTAGAAAAGGATTCATCAACTGATATAAATACATTAATTGTTGGTAGCAAGTTATGCTTTTTGAAGCGGTTAACTTACGAATGTTTTGATTTATCATTTTATGATATTACAAATTTGATTTATGTGTCATAAGGTAAGGGTACATCTAATTTGTATTTTTTACAAGTTTAAAAAATGTAATGCTCTTTAATGTAAGGTTTAATTATGCCTCTGGTCCTCATTTTTGTAGCAAAATATCAATTTGGTCCCTCTATTTTTTCTTATCTCAATTTGGTTCCTGTTTTGGAAAATTTGATGCAATCAAGTCCTTTCCGTTAGTGGTATAGTAACAATGTTAAAAGATGTTTTGGGAAATTTGTGTACGTTTATATAGAAATTAAATTTGGTTTCAATTTGGAGAGAGAAAAAATTGCTCAATTTTTTACAAAAATTGTAATTAAATTGAGACAAAAATTAAAATAGAAGGACCAAATTGAGAATGAGGAAATGACACCTGGCATAATAGTGACATGTGACATTGTCACTACCACATCACACTGTCACCGCCATGTGGCATGACGTTAGCATGACACGTGACAATTTTTTATTTTTTAAAAAATTTTAAAAAATAAATAAATAATAAAAAATTTCAAAAATTCCAAGAACTGACACGTGACACCTCCTTTAATGTTGTTATTGTACCACTAACATAAATGACTTGATTGCATCGAATTTCCTAAAATAAGGACCAAATTGAGATAAGAAAAAATAGAGGAACCAAATCAATATTTTGCTATGAAAATGGGGACAAAGGCATAATTAAACCTTAATGTAAATTGTAAAGATGAGGGTGGAGATATAAAAGACATGGTTAAAACATTATGACAAAATTGAATAAATTTTGAGATGAATATAGGTTTGTTCTTGCATTTTGTTCATTTTTAGACCCAATAATGAAGTTGGAAACATTGAGATTATGATATGAAAAGATTTATCCTCTTTGTTGGAAAGTAAAGTTGGAAAAGATAAAGGAAAATATAGTGATCTTTTATCCTCATTCGTGTCTATCAAGCCAAGCCTTTTCTATGTAATGTAATAACTTTTTTTTTCTACCTTCATTGGTGATTTGTGTTGCATTGGTTAGCAAGGATATCACCCTCAAAGGCAAGCATAAAAATCTCTTTCAAGAGGTTTTAGAAACCACAAAGTCGAGCTTAGCCAAAAGGAAAAAGGAAGGATAAATTTTCTTCCATTGTTGATATGGATGCTTTTGAGTACTCTAGGAAGTTGCAACTTATCCATTCAAGGTTATCTAAAGGGAATCTATTGAGGAGTTTATCTCTTCCTTTAATGTGTGCTTTAATAATTTAGTTGGCTTCATTACAGTTTAAACTTACAACAACCAACAACCTTGCTATCCTTATATCTTAACTGGGTATTTCAATGCATCCAATACTCTCACATCACTGTTGAGTCAAAGTTAAGGACAATTTGAATACACATTTCCCCCTTAACCTTTTGAGGTAACATGGTGTCAACACCCAATTTCGTCCGGGTAAGAAATAAAAAATTTTTTTTCAAATAATTAGGAGAAGGGAAAAATAGGAAAAAGTGAGCATTGATTTGTATATAGATATTTTCCTACTTTTACTTTCATCCCTTTTTTTAATTTTTATTTAATCTTGTTTTAT
>Ga0209389_1004924_pt1 | contig 11260 bp, 11 predicted proteins | sample CowpearedBW_FD_187526 | JGI IMG/M metagenome (GOLD analysis project Ga0209389, IMG submission 187526) | Root nodule microbial communities of legume samples collected from California, USA - Cow pea red BW (SPAdes) (version 2) | ecosystem: Host-associated > Plants > Roots > Nodule | place: USA... | reverse complement strand
TATGTAATGTACGTTATTCTGCTAAACAACAATAAAGGTTTTCAACTTTTCAGAAAGACACAAGAGAAAGCAATGCAACCAATAAGTTTCTCAAAGGATGAATGCATGATAGAAAGAAAAAAAAAATCATCAAGTTTATGAACACAATTGACCGAAATAAACTAAGAACTTCAGCCGAACACAGATGTAATAGAGAGAGTAAAGGATTTGAAACCTATATTCCAATGTGTAGAGAAGTTTTGAGCTTGAGAGAGGAGGCAGGGCATGGGCAATAATGGTAGAGGCAAAGACATGATGCATCAAACACCACGGCTAGAAACTTCAAGCTGTTGCACTCTACTAGCCAAATCATGTTTGCCAGAATTCTTCAACCCATCAGTAACCATGTCAAAACATCGAGAGATGGGGACCAACCCCATCTCAGTCATTTCAAAGAGGTAGTTAGCTGCCTCCACAAACTTCCCGGCACGGCCGCACATGGTAATCAACATGGTATAAAGAGGGCGGTTAGGGGGATGTGCCTTGGCCTTCATATCCCCAAAGAAACAAAAAGCATCATCAAATTGCCCTCTCCTACACAGAGCCTTAATAACAGGCGCATACAAGCTAGGAAAGGGACGGTTACCATCCTCAACGAAATTGTTGAGCAACCTAAATGCCTCATCAATGAAGCCACTTTTAGAAACAGCGGGAATGAGAATCTTGTAAGTGTTGACATCAGGAACCATCCCTAAAGCACAAACCTCGTGATAAAGATCAACGCAAAACTGAACGTCTTCTTTGCACACTGTCTCCACCACGGCATTGAAAGTTCCAACGTCGGGAACGATCCCTTCCTTGATCATCTTCCTGACCATTCCCTTGGCGGATTCAACGTAACCGGCGTTGAGCAGGCCTTCGACGAGAAGGTCGCGGCCGCGAAGGGGAGGGTTGAACCCCTTTTCGCTCATTTCCCTGAGGAAGAGCTTGGCCTCGCGGAGTTTGCCGGAGGAACACCAGGCGTTGACGAGGACAGCGTAGGTGGTCTTGTCGGGGTGGACGCCCTTGCGGAGCATGCGGCGGAGGAGGGCGTAGGCGCCGTGGAAGAGGCGGTTGTGGCAGAGGGATTTGAGGAGGGCGTTGTAGAGCGGGAGGGTTTGGGGGCAGTTGAGGATGGCGGCCTTGTTGAAGACCTCGACGGCCTGGTCGATGTGGCGGTGGTGGCCGTAGGCGTCGATGAGGGTGGCGACGGCGGCAGGGGAGAGGGAGAGACGGTGGTGGAGGGTGACTTGACGGATGAGGGACCACATGGTTTGATAGTTGTTGGCGTGGGCGAGGGTGGTGACGATTTGTTCGAACTCGAGGGAGGTGGGGGTGTAGGTGGGGTGTGATCGGGCCCAGTTGAAGAAACGGAGGGAGGGCGTGGGGGCGGTGGAGCACGCGCGGAGAACACGGAAGACTAGCTCCGGGGTGACGTGGATGCGGAGCTTGTTGAGGGTGCGTTCCAGGTAGAAGTCGCGGCGCACGATGTTGGAGACGTGGTGAATCACCGCGAAGTACTCGTCCCGGGCTGAGGCCGCTGTGGTTAGGGTTTTAGGGAATGAATAGAAATTGAGGAGAAGTGTTTTGGTGGGGGAGAGGATCAGTTTTGCGTAGGTCTGCAGCATTGCGTTTGCAGTGCCTAGAAGCACCGTTCGTTTCCTTTCTTCTGCTACTCGATTAGGTTACCAAATACTAGCCGTTAGTAGCATTTCTCAGGGGCCTGTTCATGTCTGACTAGCCTCCAGGTAGGTCGAGGATTCAATTTTAAGGTCACGGCTTTTGAAATGATTAACCAACTTGACATTTCTTTCTTTCTTTCATATGTGAGGACGCTCGATGAATACCACTCAATAAAACTTGATGATTGAAGTTCCATGAATTTACATTTTGTCCACGGCGCAGTTTTTTTTGTGCCAAGGAAACACCCAACAGATAATTAGTTAGGTTAAAATACTCCGATGGTCCTCGTTTTGGTTCAGAAATCTCAAATTGGTCCTCGAATTTTAATTGATCTCAATTTCGTCTTCATTTTTGTAAATGTGTTTTAAATCAACCCTTTCCGTTATCAGTTCACAAACGGTGTTTATTCCTGATGATGTGGCTGTTTTGTGTATTCTGATATGTCATTCAGTTGTTTTGGAACATGTGTTCTTGGTTTCTCTTTTAAAAAGTTCATAACTTTTGAAGCTTAAGGTTTGAAAAGGGTGAGGTGAAGTTGTCTCCTGCGTTCTGATTTGGTAAGATTGGTAATGTCTCTCTTTCGTTCTTGCTCGTCCTGCACTTGCAATGGTTGGGAAATGAAAGATTCCAACGTTTCTTCTTATGGAGGTGCGGTGAGGAGGTTCGATTTAACACCTGTTTGCTATTGCGGTGAAAAGGCAATCACGAGAACTGCTAGAACTCCTAAGAACATGGGGAGAAATTTTTGGGGTTGCCGAAAGTTCAAGTTATGAAATTTGTTGTTTTGGTGGACGTTTTTTTTCGTATTTTGATTTTGGAAAACCTAATTTTGTAATTGGTATGTAATTGGTGGTGTTGATTTTTTGTTGGACAGGGTGGAAGTGAAGAAGTTGTTGGCTGCAATTTTTTTGCATGGTGTAGTGAAAATCGCATTCACTACCTTCACCACCCAATTCCAATCCCTAATTCAGTAATTTAGGGTTTCAAGGATGGTGCTTATTTTAATTATCAGGGTCGACACACCCATTTTTCAGTCCTCAAAATAATGCATAAAGCCATGTCAGAAAATTAAAATGAAGTTAACGTTAATAATTTTAACACTGTTAACGATTGGGTTGATTTAAAACACATTTACAAAAATGAAGACGAAATTGAGATCAATTAAAATTCGAGGACCAATTTGAGATTTCTGAACCAAAACGAGGACTATCGGAGTATTTTAACCTAAAAGAAAATTAAAACCCAGGTAGAAATAGCCGTTGCACCTCGTCAAACAAACGGTCACCATTCTCTAATAATTCAATTCAAAACCCTTTCCTTCTCTTTCATTGGTTAAACCTCACTCAGTACTTGCTCACTCCTTCAAACCCAAATTCTGCAACAATCATCGAAAAACCAGAGAAAGAAACACAGAGAATGGATTCTGAGAAGCGAGCGAAAGGCGAGGAAGATGAAGGTGAAATCCCAGTGCTGACTGTGCTCAAGAACAACACAATCCTCAAGAACATCTTCATCGTCAACAAGCCGCCGGAGGAGCCAGATAAGGCGTCACGAGGAGAGCACGTGGATGTTCTCCTCGTGGGACGCCACCCCGACTGCGACCTCATGCTCACGCACCCCAGCATCAGCCGCTTCCACCTTCAGATCCGCTCCAAGCCATCCTCACGCGCCTTCTCCGTTGTCGATTTGTCTTCCGGTAACCTATCCCTCTCTTCTTTCCTTTCTTTTTTCTTGTTTTCATTGATTGGTTTGGTGTTGAATGAATGAAATGAATGAACAAAACGAACGATGGTGGTTGGTGATGACGTTGCAGTGCACGGGACGTGGGTGTCGGGAAAGAGGATCGAGCCGATGGTGAGTGTGGAGATGTGGGAGGGGGACGTGCTCAGGATTGGGGTTTCCAGTAGGGTTTACCGTCTGCATTGGATTCCGATTAGTCGAGCCTATGATTTGGAAAACCCGTTTGTTGCGCAATTGGATGTGGTTGCCGAAGAAGAAGAAGATGAGGAGGAGGAGGAGGATGAAGAGAAAATGCAGGTATGATACAATTGAATGTTTCACACGAGGTGTTTGTGATATCTTCTTTTACTTTCTTTTCTTTTCTTTTGAATTGTATGTTTAATGACTTTTGCATTTTGGCCTTTAAACGAATCAAAAATTGGGTTTGATATGACTTTTAAGCTGTTGATTGTAAAAAATAACAAACTTACTCTGTACAGTGTGATTGTGATGATTGAATGGCGGTATAACTATTTTCTGTTGAGTTGCATGAGAAAAGCTTGAGGTTCATGTAAGTACAATTATTATAAGCGTCGAATTGAATAGTGCTCGATGTACCAAGAAGCTTGACATAATTGGTAGATAATTCATTACCAGGTCATTTACATGAAAAAGATCTCGTTATGATATGTAAATTCTACTTGGTTGATATTTATGTCTTGAAGAGATATACCAATGGGACTTTGTCAGTGGTCACGTGCATGAAAAAGGCTTTTTTATGTTAGGTAAATTTCATTTTGTTCGCGTTTATGTCTTGAAGACATATTATAAGTGACCAGAGTCTTTATTGTTGTTATGAAAGGTAAATCACCTTTTGCTGATCTTTATGTCTTCACATTTCTGTTTTGGCTAGACATTAGTGTCCCCTGTTTGCTAAGGAATACTTTTAGTACACAAACAAAAAATACCACACTTAGGTTACCATGCATTAATGTCTAGATGCATTTTGTATTATTTTGAATATTTATTTTTTTTAAATATTATTCACTTTTATATAAGAGAAAAGTTATAACACTGCAGTAAGATCCAAAGACGTAATATTACAATATGTTTATGTTTCGATTCAAAGACTTGTGCTTTTATTTATGAATTTTTTGTATGTTTTAATATTAGTCGAGTCATGTGTTTCAATTTTTAAAAATTTTCGTGTCCCTTTGTCTGTGTTGTATTGTATATTCAACTGTTTTTTGTAAGTTATGTTTGAACAGGGTACTGATTGTGAACTATGTACCAGGCTTACTTTGCTGTTTTGTTTAAGTATTATAACATGATCTCTACGTTTCTGCTTTCGCAACCTGCAGAAGTTGAATGGCTGTTCTGCTGAAATGGAAGTGGATTCAATTGTTGAGGATATAAGTTCTTTATTCCTTGATGAGAATGTAAAACTAACTGTGGAAGAGGAGATTCACTTGGCACCTTGGATTCTGGAAGAAGAGAAGAGCCCATCGCAAGAGGAAGCAATTGGAATCCAAATATCTGATGGTGAAAAAAGTTTGGGTGACTCTGTAAGTCAGGTTCTATCACCACCTTATGTGGGATCACTTGTCCGAGGTCATGACATACTGACAGAAAATTTGTCTGAGACTTTATGTTTGCCACCTCTGGAAGCTTTTTTGGAGACCAAAATGTTGCATTTCCATACTCCACTTGATACACTTTCCTCCCCATTACCACCTGGTCATGAAAATTCGTTTGAAAAGCTTCATTTCAACTTGCCTAAAGAAGCTGAATGTGAATATGAATGTACAGACAGAGATGATGAACGTGTTGTAGATGCCTTTACAGTTCCTGCGCCTCTTGATGAGGAAAGTTTAGCCGAAGATGTAATACTGCCTATGGAATCTGAATCCGAATGTGCCCTCAAAGATGATGGAAGCACGTCAGATGATTTTACTGCTGGAGTTGGAAATATGGATTCTGTGGATATGTTGCTTCCAGTCAAGGAAGCTGTGCTAGGAACCCTCGTTGAGCAGATTAAAATTGTTGACATAGTTGCTATTGATTCCTCATCTGACGTAGAAAAGCAAGACATGTATAGATCACAGTCACAGCTGCGGAAGGATAAATTTTGTCATGACAGTGGGCACTTACTCAATGAAATAACTCAAGACGTTAGAAACAAGTGCACAGATAGCATCTCCCTCATATCAGGTCAGATAGAGTCAGTCAATTTATCAATGACACAAGAATTAGTTTTCAATATTATGAATAAGGATCAGACCCTGCAGTCTGATATGGAAATCCTTGAAAGCTGTGTAAAAGCAGAGGAGAAAACTTCAGCAAATCATAATATTTGGTCAAGAAGAGGTAGATCTAATAGAGCTCCTCAGGTTCGAACTAGCAAGAGCACAGTTAAGAATGCAGCCAACGTTGACGCTGAAGTTGCAATGAGCAAGGAGAAGGATATCAGAAAGAGAACAATCACAAAGAATCTTTTCTCTGTACAGGATGGGGAGGTAGAGGAAGAAGAAATCTTCACTCCAGATAAAGAAAATTTTAGTCCAAATACCCTCCAGAAACGATTATTGAAAAAGGATAAAGTAGAAGAAATTAAACATTCAAGGTCACAAAGGTCACGACCCTTTTCAAAGCATCGAAGTGAAAGCACCGCTTTAAGCAAAATGAACCAGAAGGATATCATAAACAAAACAATTTCAAAGGATCTTTTCTCTGTTTCGGATGGGGAGAAAGAGGAAGAATTCTTCGCTCCAGATAAGGAAAACATAAGTCCAAATACCCTTCAATTGAAGCTTCTGAAAAATAAGGGTAAGGTAGAAGAAATTAAACGTTCCAAGTCAAAAATGTCACCTCTTTCAAAGGGTATATTTAATCCTGACATATATCCAAATGAAAGCACAGGCCCCACTTTATGCAAAACGAACCAGACAGATGTAAAAAATAGTACAATGTCAGACGATTTCATCTCTGACTTTGACGGGGAAGAAGAGGAAGAAGAAATCTTCACCCCTAATAAGGAAAACTTCAGTCCAAATACCCTTCAGTTGAGGCTCCTGAAAAATAAGGGTAAGGTAGAAGAAATTGAATGTTTCAAGCCTCAAAAGTCACCCCTTTCAAAGGGTACGTTTAATCTTGACGTTTATCCAAATGAAATCATAGGTTCCGCTTGTGGTAAACTGAAACAGATTGATACAATAAATAGCTCAATCTCAAAGGGTCATTTCTCTGATTTGGCATGGGAAGAAGAGGACGAAGAAATCTTCACTCCAGATAAGGAAAACTTCAGTCCAAATGCCTATCAATTGCGGCTTCTGACAAAGAAGGGTAAGGTGGCAGAAATTAAACATTCCAAGTCTCCGTGGAAAGACAATCAAAAGTTGCAAAGAAATCCTTTTTGCAGCCAAATCAACTTGGCACAGGAGCAACATCTTGTGACATCAGAGGACAGAGTGGAAAGGGTACCTTTCCAATCACTAAATAGCTCAGCAGACAAGGGAAAATCAAACACTTTTTACCCTGTTTCTGCAGCCAAAAGCTTTCATTTCAGTAATTGTGGACAAATTTTAGACCAGCACATTAACCACCCTTCTGTAAGTTTCCACAGGAAATATCATGCATTCATGTTTACTTAGAATGATTCAATAAACTGGGTAGAGTATGTTTATATCTATTTTAATTTGCAGGATATTAGTGGGGTGCCAAAGAAGACTAGCTGGGACATGATTGTGGATACCAGTTGTCTTGTGAACAAGGAATCAAGGAAAGCTCTGCAGCTTTTACAAGGTCTCAAGGGGACTAGGTTAATCATTCCAAGATTGGGTAATGTGTCTTAAACTGTCATTTCCTTATCTTTTACTGTTTTAAATAAATGAAGCAGTGTTGTTTCTCACAAGTATAGCTATCATCACTCTTCAATGTCAGTGATAAGGGAACTGGACCGTATGATGCGACAGTTCAAAATCTTCAGAAGAACTTCAGAGGCTTCCTTGGCATTGGAATGGATTGAAGAATGTATAGTGAAGACAAACTGGTGGATTAAAATCCAGAGCTCAGCAGATGAAGGAAGGTTAATAGCTCCAACCCCACCTGCTTCTCCCCAGTCTCAGTTTAGTGAAGACAGTGGAACTTCTCTTTCATACCAGAAATGCATGGAAATTGTTTCACCAACTGTAGAAGACCACATCCTTGACTTTGCTCTTCTATATAGAAGAAACCAAAATGATGGACAACTTGTCCTACTCAGTGAGGATAGCCCTTTGAAAATCAAATGCATGGCAGAGGTATCAAAAGTTATTATCCCCATTTTACTTCACTCTCTTGTATTCAAAACTTTTAACACCACTCTTTCTGTGACTGTTTCAGGGTTTGCTTTGTGAGCCAGTGCAGGAGTTTCGTGAGAGTCTAGTGAATCCATTCTCTGAGAGGTTCTTGTGGACCAATAGCTCTCCTCGAGGACAGACTTGGTCTTGCAAGGACGACGTGGTTTTAAGAGAGAAATACTGTCGTGTTCCTTTCTGCAAATCATTAAAGACAACTGCAAGCGGTTTAAAGCTCATTCTGCTTCACAATTCCAAGTATGGGCTCTGAGCCACTGACAACAGTTCAGTTGATCCTGCTGAACGAAGAGTCTTGGAATTTTTTTCTTCTTATTCAGCTTGGTAGAAAGCAATGACTTGGTATCACTTTCATATAAACTGATGTAAAATGGGTATATCAAATAAGATTTCATAAATATACGTAGTATAATATTGTTCAATTTTCCTCTTTAAATCTTTGTAGTATAATCTAGAAACGAACTACATTTTTTTCCATAGAATGTAGTAAATGCAAGAGGACCCAATTCCCGTTCCAGATACAGAAAATTCCCCATTCAGGTTTATTACACATATAAATAATAATTCTTAGGTTTAAACCTTAGGAACGTTTTTTGTTCTAATATCTCAATTTCGACTTGAAATTTGAAGTCATTCCAATTGGATCCTCATCTTTTAAAATGTGTTCTAATTTGGTCTCTTTTGCTAGTGTATCACCAACCTTAAAATTCAGTTCTTAATGTTTTTAATTATTTATTTATTTTTAATTTAAAAAAATATAATTGCCACATGTTAAATTAGGGGTTCTGTCATGTGTTAGCTCGTGATTTTTTAAATATTTAATTTTTTAAAAAAATTTGTCATGTGTCAACTTAGAGTTCTGCCATGTATTATTATTTATGTGAAAAATCTCAATAATTTGGTTTTGTATTTGTTATTTTGTCTCAATTTAGTTTCAAATTCTTTTTAAATTAGAGCAATTTCATCCCTTCCCAATTGAGACCAAATTTAACTTTTATATAAATATTACAATGATATTTTTAACCAAATTAAATTTATTTAAATTTATATTTGCATTGAACTTTATTTACAATTTGTTTTAAATATTTATATATCAATCATTTTTAGACAAATATGTTAGAGTTGATGTAAAAATAACAACTTTATAAATTCAAATGTAAAATTTTAAAATAGTTTTATAACAATTACAAAATTCAAATGTTTATGTAGAAATTTATAAAGTTGTCTAAAAATTATTAAAATATATTTTAAATAAAGTACAATACAAAATATAAATTTAAATAAATTAATTTGGTTAAAAAATGATAGGGGATGAAAAACAATTTGGTATTTCGAGGTACTACCCTCTAGATAAGATAATGTAGAGTGAATATGAAATTTTCCTTTTTCCTTCTTTTAAAATGTTTCTTACAATAGTATATATAAGCAAATCTACCCTATAATAGAATTTCACCAAACACGGAGACAAACACAAATCCTAGCATAATTTATTCTCATTCTGCATAATGCATAATTGTAAAAGAAACTATTTCTCTTAGTGGATAAACTCATTCCATCCAGCTGGTCTTGCAGTTTGCCTAGAGCTTTTCCTTATGATTGGCCCGCTCACATCAATTGGTTGTTGGTGTTACACGGTCCATTAGCTCCCCCATCTGTATCATCCCTTGGCCCTTGGAAAAAAACTTTGTGCTTAAGGTTAAAAGTTTGTTTTATATCTGACCATGATTCCCAGGTTGCCTCTTCAAGAGAAAGCCTCATCCACTACACCAAAACTTGTATGCTTGATGGATCAACTGAGGTGTCTTCTCAGTGATTCAAAATAACTAATGGAACTAACAACGACCCATTTTGATGAGTGTCTGCAAGAAGGATGCCAACCTTTGTCGGGGGATTTCCAACATGGAGTTTCAGAACAGAACAGTGATAAATAGGATGTATGCGAGATGTTGCGGGTAAGGCCAACTCATATGCCACTACTCCAATGCGACGAATAATTTGAAAAGGACTAAAGTAGCGTTTGGCTAGCTTGTGAGGAGTACATCCAGCTACGAAGTTTGACGATACAGACGAAGCCTGACATACACCCAAGTCCCTACTTCAAATTGGACATCACGTCGATGAGTATTCGCCAACTTCTTCATGTGCTTTTGAGACTTGTGCAAATTCTTACGTAATTTAGCTAACAGAGCCTCATGGGAACTCAACATTTCTTCTACTGCCTCCACTGGAGATTGCCCTAATAAATATTTTGATCGTGAAGGAGGAGCACAACCATACACGTAGTTGAGTACCACAAGCCTTGAACAGTGCTTGCCAAAATTTGCTTAAAAACAAGGGATCATGATTTGAAATAATGCTCTTAGGCATTCCATGGAGTTTGGCCACCAAATTGATAAATAACAGAGTTACTTGGTAAGCAAAATATTGAGTGAGTAGAGGGTCGAAATGGACAGCTTTAGAAAAGCAATCGACAACTACCAAAACAGTTGTATATCCGCAGGAAGGAGGAAGATGGGTGATGAAATTCATGGCCAAGTCTTCCCAGAGTCGAGTGGGTGGTGTAATAAGCTGGAGGAGTCTTGCTATCTTTTGAGGGCTATACTTAATCTGTTGACAGATCACACATCTTCGAATAAAATCCTTAACATCCTTAGACATCGTTGGCCAAAATTTTTTTTCCTGCAATCGGTTAAGGGTCTTAACCAATCCTAAGTAACCACCCAAAGGGGTTGAATGAAATTATGTCATCAGTACTTCACCAAAAGGAAAAGAGGGGGGCAACCAAATTTTTCCCTTGAAAAAAATCAGGTTATCCTGAAGTTTGTAGTCAATTACAGTTTCAGCACCTTGTTCAATATCTTGGTTCATGGACTGAAATTGTTGGTTAGACTGAAGAATTGTGCAAAATTCCTCCAAAAATTGGAAATGAGAAACCGTCATGATGCGTAGTTGAGAGTTACTTTGTTTGTCAGGAATTCGTGATAATGCATATGCAGTAGCATTAGTGCGACCAGGACGATATTGGATCGTGTAATTGTACCCCAACAATTTACTCATGTAAAATTGTTGTTCTGGCGTCTGAACAGTTTGAGTAAAGAGATCTTTCAAAGGCTTGTGATCTATTTGTATGATGAAGTAATTGCCTAAGCGATATTGTCGCCCCTTTTTTATAGTTGTTGTAATGGCATAGAGCTCCCGCAAATACGTAGAAGCTTGCATCATACGAGGACAAAACTTCTTACTAAAAAAGGCCACTAGCAGAATTGAGACTAAATTGAGACAAAATAATAAATACAATGACCAAATTGGGATTTTTCACATAAATAATGACACGTGGTAGAATCCTAAATTAACACGTGGCAAGTTTGTATTTTTTTAATTAAAAAAATAAAATAAAATAAAATAAACACGAGCTGGCATGTGGTAGAACTCTAATTTGTCATGTGGTAGTTGTTTTAAAAAGAATTAAATAAAAAAAAAAAACAGGA
>Ga0209389_1004922_pt1 | contig 11261 bp, 6 predicted proteins | sample CowpearedBW_FD_187526 | JGI IMG/M metagenome (GOLD analysis project Ga0209389, IMG submission 187526) | Root nodule microbial communities of legume samples collected from California, USA - Cow pea red BW (SPAdes) (version 2) | ecosystem: Host-associated > Plants > Roots > Nodule | place: USA... | reverse complement strand
TTCTATGAAGCTCCCTCTGTTTTTTCATAACTTGTTATTCAACCAACACTGTTTGAACATGTCAATTTTCACAAAAAGAATCGTCATACAGATCAATAGAACTCACTAGAAAAAGCTCCATATTTTTCTCCAGTTTCCAATTTGTGATTTGATTAAATGGGAAAGACAACTATTAGCGAGTGTTGCTATAGAGAATGGCTTTTCTGATTTTATTGCAACCTACGTACCTAGACATCATGCAGAAAAGACACAATGACGGCTTATATTTCTGTCTTATGAACAGAATTGAGCTAAATCAAGAGTCTTGTGGCATTCATGTGTTCAGGATCAAGATTCTAGCTAGAATAATTCTAATTATAACTGTACAAAGCTGACTTTTTTCTATTCGCATATATTTTCTTTAATAATTCAACCTTGTTTGTGCAGGTTTTGTTGGCTAGATTAAGCTTTTTCAAAGCAAAGGACATTTCAAATTCGTATGGCTCTGGGCTCCAAAGTTACAGGAAAACAGCTGAGGCTGTAATGTGTAGCCTTCTTCCGGATTCTCCAACAGCCACACAAAGCAGAACAGATGGTAATATTCTCCTTGATTGCTATATGATTGGATACGTATGGCTATAATCATACGTTTTCTCTCTCACAGCCACGTATCATTTTTCACATCATGACATCTTTATTGGTTAAATGCCCGGTGCCCAATGCTCAAGCCTTCTACTTGAGGGATCTAGAAAGGGTCAAATGTTTTCAATCTTACACCATCAGCACCAGTCTGTTTGCAATATTAGAACTTAGATTGCATCATGGTTTTTAAGATGCAACACTACCGCTTCCCCCAAGATTCATTATTAGGAAAATTGAGAGTTTTTGATTAACTTACTAAATTGAATTATAGGCAGATTTCTAATAATGGACATGTAGGCTAATTTTTGTTGCCTGTGATTTTGGGAGTCAAGACATAAACACACTGAATTCTGAATATAGATAGAAATAATTTGTTTTTTAGGCCTGATTTGAGTACAGACATAGGCTTTCCCTAACACACCTAGGGTTGTCCCCTAACCAACCGTTTCCTCCTTGCAAGGGGTTTCCTACTAGAAACACATGAAATAACAATTTTACGCCTTAGTTCCCTTTTACCAGTCTACAAACCAACTTTATATCATATTAACTGTTGCATCATAATCTGTAATTACATAACCTAAAATTATTATAAAAATAACTTCTCAATATCAAACTACTTTAAATCTTAACCTTTGAATGCTTCCCAGTATAATATCAGTCCTGTCCTCGGGGCTGAAATAGGGAAACTTTTTGTTGCTGATCAACATTTCAATTTGGTTTCATCAATTCAAGCCTTTTGGATTCTTCTTGTTCTTCCACATCATCATCTTCCCCTAGGTTATCACATGTAACTTCCTTTCAAGACTTCAGTGAAGTGGTCCAAATGGTTGGCTACATGGAAAATGACCTTTTCCCCTCCTTTTAACTTTCTTTTGATAAGGTAAAAGCTATTCCACAATTTTTAAACAATATTTACCGCAAGCAAACACACTTGAACCATGTAAGGAAATTAGAAAGTATTTTATTGACAACACTCATACCAATAACATTCTCATCTCCGATATTTGTATCAATCAATCCCTTTAAAATAAGAATATAAAAATATGTTGAAATGAACTAGAAGATTCTAAAAATATTTTCTCCAAATCGCTATGCATATATTGAGAATATTTTCATCCTAATAATTTCCTATTTATAACACCTCCCTTCAAGTTGGTAAGTGAATATTGATTTTTTCCAACTTGCCTACAAGATTCTAGAATCTGCCATAAGGAAAACACTAGTGGAAATGTCCATCATCTGAATTTTTATAGGGAAATTTGTCAAAATTATCCTTGATGAAGTATCTGTCAATTCTAACATGTTTGGTTCTATCGTGTTGTACTAGATTATGGGCAATCTATATGGATGACTTGTCATCATAGTACAATTGCATAGGAATGTCGAGCTTTGTTTTAGGGTTATTTACATTATAATTTTCGTCTAGAGTCCTTCACACATCTTGAGCAATGGCTCAAAATTCAGCTTCTGTACTAGAATGAAATACTCTATCCTGTATTTTGCATTCCTGAATTACTGGACTTCCTCCAAGAAACGTACAACTCAAAGATGGATTTCCTGTCGCTAATAAAATCTGCATTAGTATATCTATCTTCAGGGTCAATGTCTTTTTTCCTTAACGATGATCCCTCTTTTGGGCTGACTGTAAGTATTGAAGAATTTTGTGAATGACTTGCATGTGTCCCTTGGATCATGCATAAACTAACATACCGCATTTTACATAAACAATGTCTGGTCTTGTGTGTGATAGATAAATAAGCATTTTTACCATTCTCTAATAGTGGGTCTTTCCTGCAAGAGGACTCTCTTTGGTGTTAATTTTATGATTTTATTTAATTAGAACTTATGAGGTTCTACATCAAAATCTTGTTTCTTTGAGGATATTAAGTACATATTTTCTTTGAGATGAAGCTCACCATTTTGGAATAAGAAATCTCTTTTCCAAGAAATTATTTGAGTTTTTCTTGGTCCTTTATTTCAAATTGGACCACCAAATTTTCGTGTAAAACTGATTTTTCTATTTCATCATCTCCTATCACAATCTTATCATCCACACTTTATGAATAAAGTATGATTTATGAATAAAGTGAGTTTACCAGTAACAAAGTACTTTATGAATAAGGTATGATTTCCTTAACTGTGTTTGTATCCTAAGGAAACTATTGTTTTCGTAAATCACCCATGCTTTTGGAAATCACTTAACACCATGTAAGGTCTTTTTTAGGAGACATACCTTATTTCTTTCGCCGGGTTTCAAATTCTAGAGGAATTTTCATGTAAAATTCTTCTAAAGTTCCTTGAAGAAAGACATTCTTCACATCCAACTGATGTTAGTCCCAACAAAAATGAGCTGCCAAAGCAAGAAGAATTTGAAAAGCATTCATGTTTGCTACCAGAGCAACTTCTTGTAGTCAATTCCATAAGTTTGCGTATATCCCTGTGTAACCAGTTTAGCTTTATGTCTGTTTATCGTTTCGTTTGCATTATATCTCACTATAAATATTCTTCTGTACCCTATATTCCATTTGCCTTGGTTTGTTAACCATCTCCCATGTTCAGTTTTTTTGTAATGCATTCATCTTTTCTCCCATGGCTCGAGTCCAATGTTTAGTTTTCATGGCTTATTGGACTGAGGTAGGAATTTATGTGGCATATCAATACAACTTCAATGTTTATTGAAGAGATTGTCAGTGCAAGCATATTGAGAAATATGATGTTTAACATATTATCTTTTTCCCTTTCTCAATGCAATGGGTAAATTCTGAACAACACTTACCACCTCAGTATTATCTTCAGGGATCCTTACACCTCTAAATCAAATAACTGTTCTTGCTCCGGAGTCAATGTGGGTGGTTTACTTCTTTGATGTTTTTTGCCAAAGAATTTGTCTTCTTCCTTAATGTGCATTGTTCGGTCCCATTTATGGTGACTTAACCAGTGTGTAGTTGCCCTTTCTGTGCAAATGAAGGCCGTGGACTCCTTGACCTTTGGTTTAGTCTTTTGAATTTCAGAACACTTTTACATGCTGACCAGCCATCCAGTTGAATCTCGCCCTTCGAAAGTGGGTACTCATACTTGTACTGCATTTTTAATTAAAAGATCTTGAATCCCTATCTAGAAAGCTCTATGAGGGAGTGTTGAAAAGCTCTTGATCATTCACTAGTTCTGACCAGGCTAGAATTTCCTTCCTTCATTTCTATAAAATATATGGATGTCTTGAATTTCATCCGCCATTTTTTGCCATAATTATTGTGGTGAGAATTGGCTTAGTATCTCCTTGAGACTCATTTTCTGTACATGCTTTTCCGACGATTCTGCTCCAAAGTTATTGTTCTCAAGAAACAAAAACCTTGATTTCTGAATGAAGATAGAAACAATCAGTTTTTTAGGCCAGATTTTAGTACGAACTCAAGGTTTCCCCCCAACACATACAGGTAAAGAGGGCAGGGTTTTCCTGTAATAAGGAGTTTCCTCTTTCAAAACATACAAAATTACTACCGATAAGTACAGAATTATAACTGCTTGAATAGACTTGGTCTATCATACGATAGTCATTGCTCCTGGATAAAGTACTTTTGAAATGTAAACGTTTGAAATTTGATTTTTAGATTTAATATTTCTATGCCTTATGTTCTGCAAATAAATTGTTACTTTTCTTCTATATTACAGATGGTCTTGTATGGGTGAGCGAATGGGACTCTTTGCAACATCCTGTTGCATCTGCATTCTTAGCTGTTATTTACAGTGACTATATGCGAACATCGCAGACACCAAAACTACATTGTGATTCAGATTCCTTTACTGCATCAGATCTTCGAGACTTTGCCAAATCTCAGGTATGCATGCATTATTATTTGCACACAATATCTGTTTGGAGTGATCCATGCTCAGATATAAAATTTATGTAATACTTTTAGGCTGATTACGTGTTGGGCAAGAATCCTATGGATACGAGTTTTCTGGTGGGTTACGGCGATAAATTCCCGCAATTCGTGCATCATAGGGGTGCTTCAATTCCTGCCGATGCAAAAGCTAGCTGCAAGGATGGATTCCAGTGGCTTGAATCATCTGATCCAAATCCCAATGTTGCTACTGGAGCCCTTGTTGGTGGACCCTTCAAGAATGAGACTTTCATTGATTCCAGGAACAATACCATGCAAACAGAACCAAGCACGTACAATAGTGCTGTCATAGTCGGTCTCCTATCAAGTTTAGTCACCACGTCTTCTGTTGTTCAATCCTTTACCTAAGCTCCTCAGTTGCACTTGTTGACATAGGTTTGTGTTTTTTGTAGCTTTATTCATTTCCCTATCCTGACAAATGGAAAGTGTTGTTAAAAGCATGAGACATAATATTGCAATGATGTGCTTGATTGTATGAGTGTAAATCATGAGGTTTGATAGGTTTATCGTGTATATGTACGGGTGTAGTTTGCTTTGGCATTATTAGCTCAGCAGGTGTGGAGCTATTTAGTTGTAGTTGTTCGTGGAACACATTTTCAAAATTTATCATTACTATTGTTATTATTAGTATTACTTCTCCCATTATTCTTATCATTAGACTTTGATCATATTATTGATCTTTTGTTTCATTCTGTAGTACGAGCACTTTGTTTGACACAACCAACGCCCGACATGGTACATTTTGTTGGCATCTACGACTACCTAGTCCTAACGTTGTACATTATCACTTGCCTACATGCAGTGATCCTTGTTGTTCAAAGAAGATTAGGAGGAAAGGATATATGATTGTACTCTTTTCCTTCATTAAGGGAAGAGCAACAACCTAATAAGAAGAAAATAATACTACTACCTTACTTCACAGTACCATGGTACACATCACCTCATGTTAAAACTGAAATTGGATAAACTGTAACTAGTGATGAAATCTATACAATTATATGGGGAGTGGTTTGTACAAGGTTCTTGGATTATATGACTAGGATGTCCTATTGTATTGTAACACCGAAGAAAAATAAATACTTGATAATTCACTTTAATAATAGAATAAAAATGTATAAGTATATAAAGTCAAAAAAATAAAAAATAAAATAAAATACTAACATTTTGAGTTATCAATGTAGAAGAGACTTAAGAATCCTTATGTTTTTCCATTGGGCTGATGTCATAATAATATGTTCATCAGTATTGACCTTTTTCCGTTGAATTCTCCTCCAAAGATCTAACATATTTATATAGCCAAAAGAATCAATGAAAATCAAGCTACTGAAATGGAATTAGATCCTACCATGTTAGCATTTTTAATTAACAAAATCACAATCCTAACTAAAATAAGAGAGAATATTTTAAAATTAAATAAATTATATGAACTTTTATCGTAGATTGTTGACATTCTCATTTTAGAGAATTTTGACGAAAATTCCATTTGTCTCTGCCAGGCAGGATCCATCTTCATCATTTTGAAATAAACAATAATACACACCTCAATTAAGAATATATGTTAAATAAAGATAACCTCGTAGCTAAATGAAAAAAAAAAAAGTATTGATGAAAGCATGAGAAGAATTTGTGATTCAATAATTCATATACACAAACAAACGAATGTTATGACATTATAATTATATATTCAAGTGAAATAAATAAAAAAAACATTCTTTAATATATACTATCCCAAACAAACTATTTATTATTAAAATCTCAAATATGAAACCTCTCATTTTAACAAGTCACAGTCGTAATTCTTAAAGTTTTCAATAACTTTAATTAACATACGAACGCTGCTTCTGCTTACATAGTCAATAGTCAATCTTACAGAATGGAAAAAAGATGGATGGATGTGGTTTTTCAAAGTAAAGAAATGATGAAGAAGACAATGGCGGAGGTTTTAAAATGATGGATGGCAACAGAAGGAAACAAAAAACTAAGCTAGTAGCTTCTGATTTGAATGAATAAAGGGAGAAGCAGACGAGAATGTTTACTTTTGGGTTCAACAGGAATTGCTGTGCCAGAAAGTTTGTTGTTTTAGGCAACAAGTCCAAGCTTAAGTTCGTGATGGTCGCCAAACATTCAAAACGCTAATCATTTTGTTCTTTCTTTTCACTGAATTCAGAGGCTACGTACATATTCAAACATGCTTTCTTCATATTCCGAATGTCGACCCTCTTTGACGGTAAAACTTGTGTGAAAATAGCAAAAGGAACACACCAAAACGGATACACATTAATTAGTGAAAAGTAACGAAAAAAGCTAAACGCTGATTCTTTTGGTGGGGCCTCAAATAAATTCATTACGTCACCATAAGCTAGCTTAAACAAGACTTCATTAAGAACATTATAATCACTTTCTTTTGGTTCCTCTTTAATCTTTTTGACCACCATAAAATAAGAAGGGAAGAGGAAAGACGAATCACTGCACGCAAATAAAGACTACGAAGACGTGATTCTCACCGGCACTGTAAATTTTATGAACGAAGGTGATGCTTATCCAATGCTCAAAAAAAGGGAAAAGAAAAAGTAATGGAAAAGGTAGGCCAAAAGGTTTTTTTTTTTTCTTTTTTTATTATTTCCTTTCCATACTCATCACCTTCCTTTTCTCCAATAATGAAAGAATCGCAACGTGAAGAGTTCCCATTGATTGTAGTTCCCAAATACCACCTTCACGTGCTCATGCATTCCTTCTGGTTCCTTGCTCAACATTAATTATTGCATCCTCTCCTATCATTATGCTCGATACCTTTGTCTTTCAGATTTAGTGTTTCAAAAATGGTGGATTGTTTCTATCTAAGCAATTTAATATTAACGATCGACTTGGTAGGTTCATCCCACCTTAACACCTGTGAAGAACTCAGTCCACAACAACAGAGACACATAGGTTGGGAGATATCACATTATGGCACCGACAAGATCAGTAGTTAGAGAGCATCCAATGAATAAACACCAAGCGCTGCTTCTTCGTCTCAAATTCTAAAGTTACGTAAACCTTATAAGTTTTCTTTGATGTAAACACGTAAGTTGAAGACATGGTTTTCCTCCACAGCCTGAATTTTAGTATATAGCAAAATTGTGAGATTTTTCTTCAAAACTTCTGTTTTGTACACGAGGCACCTTGGAAGTTGTCCATTGAGTACGGCCAAGAATAGGTTTCCTTTCAGCGCTTCAATTATTCATCCACAATAACTTCATCTATGCTCCAAAATGGCTGCTTCAATTATGAAGCTAAAGTCTCCAAAATGTTCCAGATACTATGTTGACAAAAATAATGATGTATAAAGAAATGAAGAAAGTATAAAGATATTTGGGGAAGGAGCCAGGGTTGTCCCCTCTTGAATATACTGGTGCCTATTTCCCATTCCCCTTATAGCTAATAATAGGATCTCCCTTTTGAGAAGGTAGGAAGTGATAAGTCTTAGTAATATAAATTTTATTCACATTATTATTTCTCTTCATTCATTCATTCATTCATTCATGAGTGGGTCCATCCCTGAGGGACCATAGCGTTGGTTAGAATAAGACTCAGAAAGTGTGTCTTTTTTTCTGAACGAGTAGTTGGCTAAGAAAAAAAAAGAATAGGGTCCCGTCCCCGAACCCTCATCACATCATGGAATGGAACCTCATCATGTGATTCACGTCAACATTCCAACCATTTTTTTATTTTATTTTATTTTATTTTATAACTTCTTTTCTCTATAATTTCAACGTGTCATCATTGTTCTCCATCCACAACAATCTTTCTCTTAAGACCTGTATTCAACAACTGCTTAATTATATTTATATACGAAACTTACACCAATATTACAAATCAATCACCGACACGATATGCATATATATATAACTCTGTATTCATATATGTTCTTGGAGCATCGAAGTCAAATTCTAATGCACAATTAGTTGGTAGCTAAGAAATCAAAATACACAGTGCTCTAACAATGAAGAAAGAAAATTGCAGAGTGAATATATAAGCTTATAAGGCAAATAAATTACAAATCCACAGGTGAACTAAAAACCTATTCTGTGGAACATTTCATCTGAGGTTATACTTATACACTAAATTTTAAGATTAACCTAGGCTCCTCCTTGCTGATGCATTAGTGTTGTTGTTGTCGTTGTTGTTCTGTTTTTTAGTCAACGGGAAATATCTGACTTTGCAGTGTTAACTAACTGTTGCTCCATCTCCCAACTTAGCTTGGGGGCCACGCCACAGTGCTCGGGGACATATTCCTGTTCAAAGTGGGAAATCAACGGTTCAGATAAATCGGATTCCACCCACCACGTTCTCCCACGTGTGCATATATCATAGGCTCTCTCTACATATAACATATTATTAAATAAATATTATTATGTACCTCAAGTTTGCACATGAGGTCTTGGGCAGTCTGGGCAGAAACAATAATGTGACGGGCAGCAGGTGTTACGAAACCTTCGTCCACAGCTTTGTCCATGAATGCCAGCAGCGAGTTGTAGTACCCATCCACGTTCAACAACCCCACCTGTAACCAATTCACTCCCATCACTTTTCTTCCCCCCTTTTTTTTTTCATTATTAAATTAAATTGTTACTTAATCAATCTTAATTCATCATGAGTCACCATTCAGCTTCCAAAAATAATCATCAATCAATTACTTCTCTTGTTTGAACGGTAAACACCATCATTCTGTCTTTTTCTTTGACTTCCCCAAATAATGCCTATTTATTACTAATTAATAACCCAGTCATTTCGCTAAATAAATTTCCTGATGTATTAAGTGACGTCAACACCCAAAAAAAATTAAAAAAATTAAAAAAATACTGCTTTAATACATACTATTATCTTAGATGAAAGAGTGGAAAAGAACTTGTTTTTGTTTTTTTGGTTAATTTTGGAAATCTTACCGGTTTATCATGGATACCTAACTGAGCCCAGGTGATAATTTCCAGTAGTTCTTCGAGGGTGCCATATCCACCTGTCGGAACATAAATTTGCAAGGAATTATTATTACTGCCAATACTAGGAATTTCATAGGAATCACCGCCAAAACAATTCGATCATACATACAACCCATACGGTTGACAGTTACAGAAACAGTTATCTTGGGAAACGATGACAAATTATTAAGACGGGCGTATTTGTTATTTATATATATTCACAAGCAAACATTAAAAAAAAAATTCTTTAGTTCATAAAATTATTGGTATAATAAAAATCATTGAAAGGGGTGAAATAATAATTTGAGAGGTGAGGTGACAGTACGTTAGTTAAGAATGTTACTGTTTGAAAAACAATTAAATAATAATAATAATATCTGGCTATATTTCCACATAAGTGGAAGAAAAGAGAATTTTGAAAAAAAGAGAAAGAGGGTGAAAGAAGAAAAAGAAGAAGAGAAACCTGGGAGTGCAATGAATGCATCGGCTTGTCGGGCCATCTCTGCTTTGCGTTGGTGCATGCCCGATACAGCTCTCACTTCTCCTACACTCTCGCCGGTGATCTGAACACATCGTTTAACCACTGCTATCAGTTCTTGAATGAATGAATGAATTGTGAAAAGAAAAAAAAAAATATGCAAGTTGTGGATAGAAGTGTACCTCTCTTGCATTAAGTGTGTTTGGAATGATCCTGTAGCAGTAGCAGAGGGAGAAGATTGATGAGGAATCGGATATATATAAAAAAAAAAAAAAAAAAAAAAAGATGAAGAAGAAAGAGAGAGAAGAAGGGAACGGTGAGTTACCCTAACACGTGGCGTCCACCATCGTATACAACTTGTGAGATTAGACCCATCAACCCTATGCTTCCTCCTCCATACACCAAATCAATCTTCCTCTCCACCTACACAGTATACATATCATACATTTCATTCACACCTTTCTCATACAAACAAAACACAAAAGATAATGATATTAATTATAATATATACTTGCCAGTTGTTTTCCGAGTTGAACCGCAGCGAGTTGGTAGCTGGGGCTTCTGCCAGGGCTGCTACCACAGTAAACGCAGATGCGTCTGAAGCGAGACTTGGTTGGGGATTGTTGGTGTTGAGGTTCCATGAACACAGAAAAGAGAAGAGAGAAGAGAGAATAATAATATTAGGCAGAAAAAGGAAAGAAGAGGGGAAAATAAGGAGTCAGCAATCACTTAGAAGCCAAAAGTGAGGGGGAATCAGAATTGGTGTCATTGCTTCTCTTTATACTCACTCTGTCTCATAAATAAAGATGAGAATGAGAGTGCCATGCTACCCACACATGACATGATAATATTAACCATATCATATCAATTTCCCCATCACATCTCCTATCTCTTTCATCTCTCTCGTCTCTCTCATTTCTCATCTCGTCTCGAGACATATTCTTCCTTGTTGAATCTGATTGACACTTACTCCGCTATCCTTTTTCCTTTTCTAGTTCTCCGTATATTCCTTTTCCAAATTCCATCCATTATACATTACTACACTTTTCAAATCCCATAATGTAAATTCCTAAAACATTTTAACACCCTTCAAAAAAATAATAAAATTCCACGCCTTCCTCAAATAAACAAATCTACAATGTTGGTACGTACGTCACATGTACGACACTTTTTAGTCAGATTAATATTATTAATTAAAAACTTAAATATTATGTTATAATATCTTTGATGCAAACAAAAACAAATCCCAGTTAGCACTTGCTTTGTGAACACAAATCATGGTAAGGCTTTTTTTTTTTTTTT
>Ga0209389_1004918_pt1 | contig 11264 bp, 7 predicted proteins | sample CowpearedBW_FD_187526 | JGI IMG/M metagenome (GOLD analysis project Ga0209389, IMG submission 187526) | Root nodule microbial communities of legume samples collected from California, USA - Cow pea red BW (SPAdes) (version 2) | ecosystem: Host-associated > Plants > Roots > Nodule | place: USA... | reverse complement strand
AATTCAACAAATTGAATGCAGGACCAAAATAATATTTAAACCAAATTTAAATGAAACACAAAATAAAGACCATGGATAATTTGAAACCGATTTGTGAAGTTGATTTTGGAAAAGTGTGCTAGAGCTCATATTGGGCTTTTCCCGCTCATTTTTGAAAGAAAACCCTTGTCTTCATCCTTCACAACTTCAGATTGGAGCGACAACATGAGTGCTCCCATGGACACAGAGCTCACAACCTACGAAAATGGCGCTGGTTCCCAACACTTACTTCCCGAGGACAAAGTTCTTGTCCCTGGTACTTCCCCTCTCACTCTCTCTACTTTACAAATTCTTATATCTTTTCTTGCTCTTTCTATAATCACTCTTACTTTGCTCCTAGTCGAGGTAACCCTAAAACCTTCCAGCACCGCTAAAATCGAAGATGTTCGTTCCGCGGTTGAAGGGTAACCCCTTTCCCTTCTTTGCCAAATTGCAAATTAAAGTTTTTTTTTTCCAAATTGTGATTATTGCTCTCCTCGATTTAGCAGGATGCTTGAAAAGAGGAGTTTGAGCTATATCGATGGACCCATTCCGGTGCCTCTTGATGAGGCGTTTCTCGCAGATAACGTGCAAAGAATTTGCGTCTGCGGATGTGATTCTGGTGTGCGATTTTTGTTTTGTTTTAGGGTTTAGAAACAATCAAGAATGATTGGACCTTTATTGATTTTATTTCTCTTACTTTTTTTAAATCAGAAATTGCATAAAAGGACTTCTGGTTCCTTCGTCAGTTGGATTGAGTGTTTTAGCAATTAGCACAATAACATAGCAAATTATGTTGAATAATTCCCTGAATGGAGAGTGAGGGACACTTTCATTCTGCGGCTGCTTTTCTGATTCTGATTCTGTAAAATGTAACTCTTTTGTAGATGAAGGGAGGCATAATGATAATGTTCTTTTGTTCTGGCAAGTCAAGCCTATTGTACATGTTTTTCAGGTGATACTGCTGACTTTATTTCATTACCTATGTGTTGATCTCAGTCTCATTTTCCTTGGTTGTCATGTCCTTATGAGTATGAAGAGGGATAGATATAGCTCCTCTAAAGCGAGAAGGGTTCACTTTGAAATTTAAAGCACAGTTATACTATTCTTTTGGAAGTGCCTTTTGAAGTCAGTAGTTCTTGGTCTGAATTTTGCATTGTCAGCTTAGCGAGGAAGGTCCATGTGAAGATATAAGCTCTGATGGCCAGTCTTCCAGCTTCAATGAATGGATTCTTCCTGCAAAAGAATTTGATGGCATGTGGGAAAGGTTATTACTTTTTAGTAGTTTATGCATTTCTTGTTGTAATTGTATACTGTTATTTTTTTATGATTGACAAGTTCTAAATCAGTTACCTTGCAATGTCAACCATTGTGTTTGCAGCTTAATATACGAATCTGGTCTAAAGCAACGGTTATTACGTTATGCAGCAAGTGCTTTGCTCTTTACTGAAAAAGGGGTTGACCCATTCCTTGTTTCATGGAACCGGTAAGAAATGGAAATATTTATTTAGTTACGATCTTCAATTCTGAAACTTTGGTTTACGATCCCATGCATGACCTTATATCTTCATGTCCGGTGTCTTCCCTGGCTGACAGTAAGCAGCATAATGGTGCTTCATGATATACTGAGGAAACTCTGATTTCTGAACACCTGAAAAGCAACTCAGTAGAACTGCTGATTGAGCTTGACATTTGTTGAGAAAAAGTTTGCAGCATACGCAACTATGATAAACAAAACCTTTTTGTCATAATATTGATTGAATTCTTTGCAAATATAAGAAACTATCAAATGGACTGAAAAATTACAACAAAGGAAGATGAACAAGAACATTGTGATGGCGGGCCTATAATTTGTCTTGATCTTTTTTTAGACTCTGACTGCTGAAAGTGAACTATTTAGAACTAAATAATATCATGTAGGCTATTTTCCTTGAAGAAAAATTGAAGAAAAACCTTTTCCTTTTTTATTTAATTTTGATGCTATTTAAGTAAAACTGTTCTTTGTAGCAATAATGGGAAGTTGAACTGTAATATGTACATATCTTAATATTTTAGAGACTTTTATATATTTGCAGCATAATTCTGTTACATGGACCTCCTGGGACAGGAAAGACATCTTTATGTAAAGCATTAGCTCAGAAATTAGCAATTCGATTCAATTCAAGGTGCACTGATCTAATATCAGTACTTTTTTTGAATATTCTACCAATATTTCCCAATGAAAACAAGTAAATAAGGGGAACATAAATTAACTTGCCTGTTTTTTCCCAACACAGATACCCTCAGTCGCAGCTTATTGAAGTGAATGCACATTCTTTGTTCAGTAAATGGTTCTCTGAAAGTGGCAAGCTGGTATGCATTTCTAGAACTTGCTGTCTGTCATAGATTTGCGTATTGTCTTCTCTATAACTCATATTTCATACTCTTATTACATAATACATATTGACCGCAATTTTTGTTGGAGGGTTTAACAGTCAAGATTTCTTCCTACTAAATAACATGCTCAAGGCATAAAACTTCACGTATTTATTGTTATTGCCTTCAAGTTGATATCAAGTAAGATCAAAGCATTTAGTTGACTCAAGCTAGGAACACCCCACTATTTGGTAGCAGAGAATTGCATTAGGGAAAAGGGAACGAGAGTCTTGAATATTTTTCTGAGTATGTGTAGTGTTCAAGATCTTTTCCTATATCGCTGGACATAATTATTTGTATATCATTATACCTTCACATGATGGATATGGATTTTGTACTTGATAAATTGGCTGGAAGAGTATGAATCTGGGAACAAAACTTCATCAGAAGTATCTTTTTCTCATTTTTCACCTGGACTTCGTAGTTTTGTTTGTGTTATAATGAGTAATAGTTCTGTTTTGGAGGGTATCTAGCATAAATTAATTCATTTTAGGATCACCTCAGGACAAAGTGGAGTTCTTAGTTATAGTGCAGTAGGAGAAGAAAAGTAAAATGGTACTATTATGTCTAGCAAAAACGGAAAGACTTGCAACCATCATCTTTTTGTTGTTTTGTCTCTTTGGAATTGAAGCATGTAATTGCAGTTATGGAGCACAAATCTGGATAATAGTATTGGGTAGGTGTGCAAAATTTTTACAGATCAGGGTACAAGTATGATAAGAAACAAATAAATAAAAATATAGACCAATAAGTAATTAAAGCCGAATGTAACATGCGATGCCTAACCTAGAGCAACCAAATGTATACAACAAATTTAAAAAGTTAAAAGAAGTCTGTCCAATGCTTACCTATATTGGAATAAATAGTGGTCCTGCAACCATTTAGAAATAGATGGTTTGCAGTTATGATGGAACCTCAGAGTATGGAAGGGTGATCTTCTGCATAAGTGACTCCTAACCTACAATTCATCAAATGCAGTTGGCAATGAAAGTGAATCAATTAGCTCGATGCTCACAAATAAAAGATTTGAATCTCCTCTGCCTTTACATGAGAATGCTCTTGCTTTGCTTCAAATTATGGATTCAGAACATAAGAACATAGTATCTAAAGCAATGCCAAAATTAAAAGAAACAAGTGAAAAGATGGAATAGGAGAAGAAATGTAGAAACATAATCACAGTTTCTCGAAGAAATTTTAATTCATAGCGTGAAACAATGATACAAGAGGGCTATGTATAGCCGTAAATTTTGTCCAAGCTTGGCACCAATAGGAGGCAAGTTCAATATTTGAAAATGGTTCTAGAATATTTATGGAATGAGAGTACCATATACACACTATCCTCGTCATCTTGGTGCTTTCCTTGTGTGTGGAGGATGCCTTATGCATGCTATCAAGGTGTGCTTCTCTTGATTGTCTTAGAATCCTCACTACAACTACAATTAAAAAGAAATACAATTAAAAAAGTAAACGATACCTAAAATCCGAGTCCATGAACTACTAAAGAAAGTAAACAGAGCAGTATTTTTGTAATTAAAAAGGTTATTGTTTCTTATCCTGTTTCTTGTAATTCTCCTAAACCCTTGCTACTTGTTAATTTATGCACTAATCAAGTTGACTAGTCTCTGTTTTAAAAGCAGAGAAGAAAAACTACTAGTTGCTCTTTAACGGAACTGAATGATGTTGTCTAATCTATGTTGTCAACCTCATCAAGTGGGATAATACTTTGCTGTTGTATGTAGATAAACTGAGAAACTATTGTGCAATATTAAGCCACTTAGACTGTCTATGTCCTTTTGGTTTGATAATGCTTAAGTGAGTTTATAAACTAAAGAAGTTCTTCCCTTAACTATAATCCAAGAGTCTTACATATTGAGTATCACTATAATCCAAGAGATTGATAAGTCCAATTGTGAAATTGCCAAATTTAACGATGCTGTATTCTTACCAAGTTACTACACATGAACTATTTTTGTATGGTTATCGAGTGTGTAATTATGTTTCTTTGTTTCCTACAAGGTAGCAAAACTTTTCCAGAAGATTCAAGAAATGGTAGAGGAAGAAAGCAATCTCGTATTTGTATTGATTGGTGAGACATAAGATAACAGGAAAAATTCCAGCTAACTGCTCTTGTATTTTTCTCCAATGTCTGCTGAAGTATGTGCTTATGATCCTGCAGATGAAGTCGAAAGCCTTGCTGCTGCTAGAAAAGCTGCCCTATCTGGTTCTGAACCTTCTGATTCTATTCGGGTAAAATCCTCCACCCCATCCTATCAATAGGAATAAACTCACTCCCCCGTCTCCACTATTTTGTGAAACTGTCTTAGATTGTTTAAAAATGTAATTCAGTGGTGTTGGCTTTTATTCTTGGGTATTTGTGTCTAACGTAAGTTCAATCTGAATACGGAATTTCAGGTTGTCAATGCATTACTAACTCAGATGGACAAGTTAAAATCATCTCCTAATGTGATAATTCTTACAACTTCCAACATAACTGCAGCTATTGGTAAGCCTTAGTTTCTCATTTATTCAATTTTATGGCTTTTTTCCTTGTGAGTTACAGTCGGCTCTCCCATAAATTTGAATATTCAGATCTGATTAGCTTATAATGTCAGTCTACTTACAAGTGAAGTGTAGAGTAGCTTTACAATATCTGGAGTTAGTGCATTTCTTTATTTTATCATGATTCACGGTGGGAATTGGTATCCAGTACCGTGTATAAAACTTTTTCCTCACCAAGCACCTTTTTGGGGCACCCGGGTCAAGTTTTTATAAAATAAAACACTGACTTTCGTTACCACCACAGTAAAAAAAATACTATTTCTAGATCTGAAATTAGCATCACCCCAATGTAACACATCACAACAGCATCCTTTTCCCCCTTGGTGGGAGCATCAATCCTCAAATTTCTTGTTAAGTAGTTTATTCAGTATGCACTTCCTCCATAGACTTCATGAAAAGGCATTTCACATGTCGTAAATCATTCAGATTTATGAATTTTATTGCAGACATTGCTTTTGTTGATCGAGCTGATATCAAAGCATACGTTGGTCCCCCAACTCTTCAAGCTCGGTATGAAATATTAAGGTCCTGCTTGCAGGAACTGATACGTACAGGGATCTTGACTACTTTCCAGGTGCAGAGAGTGCTCAATCTTTTCCAGCTATCTTTACAAACGAGTCATTAATATTGGAATCATTAATCCGATCCAGACAAAAAAATAATCTTACTCAGATTCCCTCATTTTGGCATCTTAGTCTTTTGGCTAATCATACTGACTTTTAGGATTGCAAGAATATCATGCTTCCAAATTACGCTTGTGCAAAGGAGAGGTTGAACGCTCCAGATTTGCGCGAGGGTGCTGCATTCATGCAACTGTGCAAGCACCTGTTGGAAACCGCAGAGGCATGTGAGGTAGGGAAAAATATTTCTTGTGGGTGTTGAACAACATTAATCTTTTGTTTGACCTTTAATCATAATTGATGAGTTTGATCTGTTTACAGGGAATGAGTGGAAGGTCTTTGAGAAAGCTTCCATTTTTGGCACATGCTGCACTCTCAAATCCTTTTGATTGCAACGCTATTAAGTTCTTATGTACAATGGTAGAAACAGCAAAGAGGGAGCGTTCTGAGCTTCCTGATTAAAATAACTAAAATTTCAATTCAAAATGTGTAAATCAAAAGTGTAACTATTGCATCTATGCATTTTAGTTCGATAAATGTTTGATGCATCAGCTATGCTTATTTATTATTACAAGCAATTATAAGGGCTTAGTATATAATGGCTAATCCATGAAAGCGTAACTTCAAAGTATCATTGGCTAAGGGAACGGAGGACGTTTGGGTATCTCCAATTAGATTTACTTTCATTCTTACGGTTCATAAAGTACGATGAGTGTTTGAAATATTCTTCCTTCTGTTATTGAATAACCATGAGTTCAATATTAGGCTTTTTGATATAAGTAAATCTTATTAGTTGTTAACGATTATAAACTAATGTGTCTTTCAACAAATATTGTTAGTGTAATATCAACCATTATAAACATTAGAAATAAAAATATGAAATAGTTATGGATGTTCTTAGATATTACTTTTCATTTATTACCCGATTCACTCATAATTAATTGGATAGTAAAACAAAGCAAAACAGTTTCAAATTAGAATGAAGTGAGTCTTGCGAGTATTAAAAAGGTTAGTCTATAAATCAATGAGAAATTATGGTATTTTTCTTGCATATTACTAGTAATTCTATTTTAAAGTTATCGAAACAAGTAGATTTTAGACAAATTGCTAAGAATGGATAAACCATACATTAAATATTCGCATAACTTTTTATTAAGAATTTGTATTTTAAAATACTATTTTGATTCTTTTTAAATATAAAAACTTAGTTTTATTTGAATGGATGACTTATTTATATTCTTTAACTTATTTCAAACTTATATATTTCACTATATTTTAGAAGAAATAACCTTCAAGGAAAATATTCTAATTTTAGTATTTTTGTAAGAGAAATAACCTCCAAGGAAAATATTCTAATTTGAATGCAGTGTACAGATGTTTTGAAGGATAAACTATTCTCTCTTTTTATAAATATATTTATTTTTTTCGTACAAATATTAAACAAATGATTAAAAATATTCAACAAATGATTAAGTTCTCAAACTTGTATACTCTATACTTGTCTTCTTGATATTAATAATCTAATTATATAACATTCATGTTAGAGAAAAAACGAACTGTTAAAAATTAAAAAAAAAATAAAGAAATAAAATCAATAATACGTAAAAAAAAAGTTATGAATTTATTATCTTAAAATTTTGAATTGATGATAGTATTTTAATATTATATGTAAACTTGATTATGCATTATTAATATCTAATTTTCTTAACACGTGGCTGACTTGGCTTCTTGTGTGTGAATTTGTATGTACATATTGAGCCTGGAACTAAAATTGTCTTTCACGCCAAGTTTTTATATAATAACCATTCCCAAGAAACAAACGGACACTTAGTTGTGGTAACTAGGACCGTACTAACCCTAGTTTTACTGAAATTAATGTTTGGTAAGTAAATACAATGAAAACATTCTCTTTTACAAGTATACATGTCAAAGAAAGGGAATCTAACCTTTAGAAAAGATTATAGATGAATACAAACAACTTAGTCACAATTAACCCAAAACCTTGATGAGTGCATACTTCTTTTCTGAAACCTTCTTTCAGTACAAAAACACAACCACCTCAATAAGTAGGTCCTTAAAGAGAGTTTTTACATATCAATTTGCCACTTGCTAATAGCTTCCAACACCATAAAAAAATCTGATAAATTCATGTCCCCAAGGAAGTAGAACACAACTTTATCTGAATCTTGAATAATACATATGTCATCATATGAACCTTGTAGATAAATACTAATAATTGGATCCCACACATACTGCAAAGTAATCATTGTGGCACATGAAGATCCATGTTATTGATACAGTATTTTATATGCTTTCACCTTCATTCTTAATTCAAAAAGAACATTCTTTGGTTTGATGAATCAAGCTGAATTAATCTACGTGCAGATACGTGCTTAAATATAATTGGAATTTGGCCACCTTAAGTTGTAAAGAGTTGAAAACAAAGAATATGGTTGGCACAGATCACTAAACCAGAATTATTTAACTGCAAGAGTATGCTTAAAAAATGATCTGGTTATTAATTATGAAGTTGATCCATGTGCGGGTATTTCCCTTTTCCAGTCGTTGGTGTGTTTTTTTTTTTTACAATTGCAGAAGAGGGCTATCACTGACATGTGCAGAGACATCATTCTCCCCCACAAAGTATTCACCAATTCCATATACAGGAGCAGGTAGGTGAAGATCACTATGCGCAAAAATCTCTTTAAAAAGTTTTCAGACAAGCCCCACATGGTGCAGGAAGCACTTATAAGCAAAGAGGTTTGAAAAATTATAATACTTTTTTGGACAGTTCCGACCAAAAGAAAAAGGAAAGAAAAGCCAAAACTTGAAGCACCATAGACAAAGACCCATTCGGGGAGGGGTGCAGGCTTTGACACAACTTGTTAACTTTGCCAACAAAAAGAATGCTTGAATCTTGAACACCCTTCACTGTCTAACACCCCTTTCTGCTTTCCTTTTTCTCCCTTGTGGAAACGTGCCCCCACTGTACATTAAAGAGAGAAACGTTTGCATGCGGGAATATAACATAGGCTCTCTCTACACTATGCGTGCATCACAATGTTTCAGTACACTGCTTCACACAGCCGCTTTTCTGCATCTACATATACACAAACATGTTATCTCCTGTCTTCTTATATATTCACACTTTCACACAGATCAAACATGTCTCTCTATTCTATTTCTTTCTACCACATCACTCTTTCTCTTCTCCTCTCTTTTCTTAACCATTTTGTTTGGTTAAAGTTCAACAATGTCTTCTATCTACTCTCTCAACATCTTCACCTTCACCTTCATTTTCACCTCTCTCATCATGGGAAGAATCCCCAGCAGAGGTTTCTTTAACCTAGGTCTCTGTTAGCTATCAGCAACCATCAATGGGGAATTATGCACTCCTGGTCCGAATGGTTATTGCTTCTTTTTTCCCTTTTTATAGTGTTTTGAAGACTGTGCAATCATGCACACAACTGCTAGATGCCATGCATGTTGTGAAGTTCATTCAGAATTTTTTTTCTCTCTCTACCTAATAGCTTAGCTTGCAGATGAGTGAATAGATTACTACTTCTGAATAATGAGTGTGTTGAGTTGAAGTGTCACAGTACCTTGAGTAAGGTATGAGAATGTAAAAGCATGCTTGCTACTGATTTTTCTTTAATAAAATCTTCATATTTGCTGTATTTCTTCTTTTTCTCTTGCTTTTGATCTTGTACGTGTTCAATTATTCCACAATGTGTGAATATTTCGATGGGTTTTCACTAAATTACAACTGCAACCATCATGCAGTTATGTAGGAATAAAATACTCATACACGACTGAGCAAAATGACATGGCTGTGATTATCCTTTCCTTTAGTAGCAATAAAGAAAGTTTGTACACATTATATCCATATCGATGACAACAAAATGATATGTTACAAATTAAAATGAAAAGTTCAATTTTCTTTTGTGATGCAGTTACTGTATCCAGGAGAGGAGAATATGATTTCAACTAAAAGAGCTATATATTTTTCACCTTTTGGTGTGTTTGTTTTAACTGAAAATTAATATGCATGGGAAGTGAGACAATGATCAATCCTCTTTCAGTGTTTATTGGGTAAAGAAACGAAATGGATATGTTTACAATTTTCTCCACATGTAGTGAGAAAAAAAGATCTTTAAATTAATATGCTAAGCTTGAGGAAAAAAAGCAGAGAAAAACAGTAAGTTGCAGCAGTGTGAAAGCAGTTTGACATAGAAGTGAGGGACTGTGCCAGATTCCTAGCTGCTTAATTTCCCTTAGGTATTGATCCCAATATTAGACATGCATGATGATCTGTGTTGACTCTGGCGTTCTAATAGACTTAGAAACAGTTAATTTGAACATGGCTTTTCAGTGTTGATCTGTGGCAATCACACATATAATGAGTTCAAAGGAACATTCACTTTCCTTTTGCTTTTTCTTTAATCATGAAACGTTTTGGTTGACTATATGGTTATGTGTGTGGAATGTGCCTACTGAATCCTGGGCAGGCTCCACCTACAAGATGATGCATAATATCCTATACTCAAAACATGATAAAGCTCATTTTTAACATCGTAATCATTTGTGTCTTTGGTTTTTCTTTCTTTATGCTTTTCTATTACCTTAATCATAACTAGAAACTATAAAGTGTCAATTTCGACACGCTGTTCAAAATAAATGGGAGATCTGTCTCTATATTTGTCAATATATCGTCAATGCTTTTGAGAAATGGAATTTGTATGAAAGAACTAAGCTCATAGGAATGCTTACCTTATTAAGTTGCACTTTGTCAAGATGTTGCATGCCATGATCAATTTGAATAGTGTTGGATACTTGACCAAGATAACCCATATAGATCTTAAAATTAATTAATAATCGTAATTAACACCAACAATTAGATTTATAACATCATTATCCCAACTCTTCATAATCACTTTGTTGATTAAAACTTCATTTATGTATAATATATAATTTAAAATTAATTCTTGCAATTTTTCATAATTATCAGTTTATATGAATACAATAGTATATATTCAAATCTAAATTTGTTAAAAGCATATATCAAGATCATCATATTGATATCTCTGTAACCTACAAGTTCATGGATTGGAAATATGTTCTAATATTTATAACCCATTGGCCTATGTGAGAATTTAGATATGATATCAATTGTTATATAAATATTTTCTTGATGATATATGTTCTTTTATCAAGTCTTTTGTTTTTGTTGTAAAAAGATAAATTTTCTTCACAAAAAATCATAAATCTTATGAAGAATGTAACTTCTTGGTAACTCCCTCAAATGTGCTTAACAAATTTATTAAAAGATCATGATACTTTAATGAAGTGAGAAGATAGAAAATTAATTTTAATATTTCTAAAATAATTCTCATAATTTTAATATATTTATATAGTCCAATAAATATTTATGAGTCAATAGTAAATCAAAATAATCTAACACATGTTTCATCATTCTCATGCATTGGGATCTTTTCATGTTGATTCTCCGCAATCTCATTATTGATCAACTTCACTTTGTTTGATGCTTCCTCTAAGGAGTTATAGTTTGCACATTCAATATTGATGGAGTAGAAAGGACTTGATAGATTCTGTGATGGATCATGCTGTTGTTCTTGTAAGAAAAATTTTAAC
>Ga0209389_1004906_pt1 | contig 11273 bp, 7 predicted proteins | sample CowpearedBW_FD_187526 | JGI IMG/M metagenome (GOLD analysis project Ga0209389, IMG submission 187526) | Root nodule microbial communities of legume samples collected from California, USA - Cow pea red BW (SPAdes) (version 2) | ecosystem: Host-associated > Plants > Roots > Nodule | place: USA... | reverse complement strand
GTTTCATACATATAAAATATTTGACATTATTTTTATTTTAAAATTTTAGAATAATGATATTATAAATCTTTATTTTTATATAATATTTAACTTTGTATATCCAATATAAAATTTTGACTCACACATGTTCAGATAAATCAGTGACATGCATTATGGATTCACGTTTTTCATCGGTTGTCCTATATATCATAATTTGATATTGTTCTGCTTACCGATCTCTTATTATTTGTAAATTTTTGAAACTGTTATGGTTTACGTTCGAATTTTTGTGACAATAGTGTTGCATGAAACTTGTAATGAGAGGTGTTGGTTTGCATATCCAAGTCAATCATTCGTGAATTACAACTGGTGAAAAGATATGTGTGCATATAAAGATAAAAATGTTTAAGGTTATTTAATGTAAGAAAACCATGTTGGGAAGCATAGAAACATTACCAATGAATGTTGTTTGTCCTGCATCATCAACTCATGTATTAGTCTTTGTAGAATACAAGGACTTGTGTTAAGAGATTCTTTCTGAATTTTCCATCAAATAATTGTTGTAATACTGTATGATTGGAAAATAATGTAGTTATTAATCATTTCTCCTCACACCATTTTCACCTACAACATTTAAATCCTTATACAGCTACAAAATAATACAGGACTCGGAAAAAAAACTAACCATACCATTTCATAGATAAAGAGAACCCTTATATGACAACGACTTAAGAACTATTTAAAATAAAAATAAGTTATAGTTTTTTATTATTATAGTTACACCAAATTTTACCCTAAGCTAACACTTTAAAAAATATAGATAGTTATAATTAAGTTATTAAAACGTGTTATGTGATAGTTTAAATTGTGAGTAATTTAGGTAACATATTTAAAATTATAAAGTAATTTAGACCACATATTTAAAGATGTGGGTAGTTTAAACACATATTTAAAATTGTGGATAATTCAACTCTAAATATTTCATATTATCATATGGCACAACACAGTAATTAAATTATTGTAGAGTATATCAATTATATCATGGCATATATGAGTTAAGTCACAATCACTTAGACTATAATTATAAATAGGAAGAGTTATATTCTGATTATGAATTATAATTTTTGATTGGATGATAAGTGTTCCATCCAAGAATTACTATCAAAATTAAGATCAGAGTCGAATGTCATAAACATCACTTAAAAATCATTTTTGTCAACAAATAAACTAGGAGCTATTTAAACAGATAAGATTGTATGTTTACCTGATGCTAAATATCCTGATATAATCAATCAACTTCACTTCACTGTCTAAAAAAAGCTCATTTCCATATCAATAATGCATACCAAACTTTGAAAGTTTAAGCTAAAAAAATTTACTTTTATTTTAAAAGAGAAATTGAAAGAAGAATACAATAAGATAAGACATTGAGTTGAAAACTTATTCACGTAAGAATTCAAAGTAAACCACTAAGAATTTGTCTCTTAGCTCTGGCAGGGAATAAAAGAGGTTCTTAATATTATATTTAATTGTTATTTAATATTAATACTGAAAGAATATCTGCTCATCATCCTTTAATTTTAGAGATTTGACGAAAAAATATTAAGAAAATGGTTAAAATTGTGTGCACTGTTCTGTATATTCAGCACTTGGATTCATTGAGACATAGACGACAAGTAGTACTAACTTTCTACAACTTAATGTTACGGACAATAATAATCAGAACTCCTTGTCATTTGCTGATGATGTACTGTAATGTAAGGATAAAATAATCTAATAAACGTCGTACTTTTTGTTGTAAATAACATTAATTATTTTATGGTAAAATTTAAATATATTAAAATACAATTGACATTTAAGTTTAAGTTACATTCTTAAATAAAAAAAAATTAATTAATGATTATAAATTTTTAGTCTAATGATAAGCGTTTATCCTTACACTTTCAAACAACATTAATAAAAACTAAAGCATGTATTATTGTACATTTAATAAAGGAAAATCACACGGAATTAGGGTTGTAACTATAGACAAACTGAACTCTTTGTGACGAATTCATTTAGAATCACAAATTCCATTTCATTAATTTTTACTAATCTCTAACGATCAACGGAACATATCCTCTGGATTCGTACCAATATATGGTTATTATCAGACATATCCTTATATATGCATAGCCTTGTTATAAAAAAAAAAACATCTTATTTTTATTTCTTTGCAATGCTTTTAATAAAAATAGTAAAAGTATACAGTTTCTGGAGAAATAATATAAGAACCTTGCAATTAAAAGTAAAAAGAAATATAAAAAAAATGAGAAGATGATATGGGAAGAAGTGATGGAAATAGATGAAGATGAAACTGGTGTGTAGGGTTGCAGTGTGGTCTGAAAATAAATGAAAGTTCCCAAAAAAGTCAAAACTGAAACCTATTTGTGTGCTCTGTTGGTTAGCTTCTTTGTTTCCAAAAGTCATGACGAATTTGAAATGAAGAACACAAAATAATGAAGTTTGTGTTGGATTTTTCCTTACTCATAGGCTACACTAATAAACTTGTACTTTGTCTGTTTCTTCTCCTGTTTCTTATCTTGCATTCTAAGTACTACTTGGAATAGGAGATGATATAAAGTCTGTTTCGATTTAAATTAAAGTATTCAAACTAATTGTTGGACATTATGTCAGTTTTTTTTTTTTTAAATTCTTAAATTCATCTCTTTATAGTTTAATTAGATTAAAAAGTATAATCAGTTATTTTTTAATTCGAATTAAGTATAATTTACCTTAATTTTCTAACAAAAATATAAACTCATATTTTATATATCACAGTAGGAAGTGAATTTATTTTGTTCGAAAATCGTATAAAATGGTACCCGTCTTAATTTATTAATTACATAATGTAGGGAGTCTTTGTATATAAGTTTTTGTTTTTCCATTCCTAGTCAACTAGCAGGATTTAATGTGTGAAAGTTACTTATAATTTGCATTATTTACATAACTAAATTTATAACATTATTTTATTTATTTATATAATTCATCTTATCTTTATTTTATCTCTTTTTAGATTGCGCAAAAGTTATACAAATTTATTTTATAAATAAATTTCATAAAATACTTGCAAGTAAGTTAGTAAAAATAAATTATTTATTTATATATACAAAAATTTATGTCCAAATTTGGTGGATTAAAATATAAATGTAAGCATAATTTATAATTAATATGAAAAACTGATTCAGATTTATAGTACTGAAATACATATAAAAGAAATACATCTAAATTTTGCAAATGTAGATGTGCATGAAAATTGGCATGGTAGGGCCAATTTGTCTCCACCAACCGATCAGAGTTAATAAAAGCCACAATTTAAAAGACTACTATGTTTGAGGAGATAGAGAGAGCCTCAGAATTTAAGTAAAATTAAGTAATTTATCTATTTAATTAAGTAAAATTTATCTTTCAAAATGTACAATTTCTATATTTACTATGTATTGTAATTATTTACAGATGTGAAGCATTAAGGTGCCTTTTTGTTATGAATAGGATAAATTTTCAACCTTTTCATCTTTACATATATTTGATCTTAAACTTGAAAAATTGGCCATATCACAGACACACATTGTGTGGTCATATCAACATTATGGGAATGAACCAGCATCTTATTAATCAATGTCTATCAAATAATTTAAGTAGCTAATCTTATTAATTTCCATATATTAATTATTGTCATATATTTCACAAGTTCACATTCTGCCTTGTAAATATCGAATCAAATACTTTAAATCAGTGACCCAAATTATTTTTTTATATAAAAAAATTGTTATCATAGATGAGTTTATGTTTGAAAAGTTTTTGGAAGTTAAAACATTACATCAATACAGTGTAATTAAATACTTTGTTAAGGAGTGTATGTTTAAAAGTAGTTCATTTCTCAAAAAACACATTGAGAATTTTTAAGAAGTTAAACAATTTATTTCCTTAAAACAAATCAAATAGATATATATTACTTATATATCAGTAATGAGTTTAACATCTCAAATAAAGATAAACAAAAAGATAATTTCACTTTTGGAATTCAAAAACATTATATTAACATTCTGGGAAATAAAATTTAAAAAACAGACATGATAGGGGAAATAATAGATATGGTAACGATGAGTTTTTTGTGTGGCGAACATGTTGCTAGCAAACCTTACCGAAAGAAACTACACTAAAAACCATGTGGAAAAGACAAAAATTGAAATCAAACCTCAACAAATTAATTATAGGAACAAACCAAAAAGTCTATATGCGTGTACACATATAAAGCCATTAAAGAAGTAAAGTAAAATCTCATATATAACTTTGAAATAATTTTCTGACAACTTTTTTATTTAAGTGTTTTTTATGAAGAAATAAACAAGAAAAAAAAAATCTCTGGCGTTTGCCCATAAGTTTAATTGCTCAGTATTAAGATTTTGTCATTCTCATTCCTACATTTTTTTCTTTTTCTTTTTTTTAGTAAGCCGTCTGTTCTTGGCAAGTTAAACACGAGTAACAATACAGCGGCTGAGTCCGAACTCCAATTTGGGCTCTCATGTCCATTAGATTAAGATTCATTTGGGCAGAGTTCACATATTTTCTTCTTGCACCTCCATAAAAGTTGTATTTTTTAAAATACCCGTCATTAAAAATATAATAAAAATCTACACACATCTTTATTTTAATTTTGTTTAGATTGAATGTTTCGAAATATATTTTCAAATCAAAAACTATGTTTTGAAAGACTTATTCCAAAATATCAAAATGAAAATTATTTTACATTTCAGAATACTTTTCCAGAAATACTTTTCGGAGCAATCAATCTACTCATTTTATCTATCTGTTCATTTTATCTGTTCCAATCGGGAACAAGAGGGAAAACTCATTTCCCATGGTGGTGCAGGCGTTGACCACACCCATTGTTAACTCTTCCTACTTTGGTCTCGGTAAGATAAATAATCACAAGTTCAAAAGATTCAACAATGGAAAGAAACATAAAAAAACAGAGACAGAAGAAAATTAAACATATAAACATGGTCCACCATTAAAATGGTTGTGTTGTTTGGGTGATGAGATCGAAGAGAGAAAGAAAGGGCATAACTATCAATAACATATGCTTGCTGGTTAAGCATAAACCAAGACCATTCCTTTCTTTCACTTCATCTTCCCACTCTGAACTACCTTCCATCTTCATCTTTCACCACAGCACACACCCTTTAACCTCCATTTCCATCGCATCACATGATCCAGACCTCCATTTTCTCACACCCGGAGCTTCTTCCAATTCCGGGCATCCCTTCATGAACCTTCTTCTTCACCCAATGGAGCCAGAATGGGATGAGCGATGAGGGCTAGAACGCTTGAAAAATGAAAACTGTGAGGGGATAGGATTAAAGGGTATTTTTGGGATTAAGGGTTTTGTGGAGGTGCAGGAAGAAAGAGCCCGTAAAGGGTATTCTTGCTTTACCCCATAAAACTCTGGCCACCATTCTTTCATTCTACGGATTTCTTTTTGCAACACTTTTTCACCAGAAATTGCTATACTTCACTTGAAAAATCTCAACCTTTTTGACGTCCTCCTCAAATGACTGTTGTTGGGAGCGTATTTATTTTCTAAAGAAAATACTTAGGCTAAATGATAGGAAATGACAATAGATTCACAAAGGAAAAATTATCTAAAATGGCCCATGAAGCCGTACACAAGACATTTGCAACGAAACAGCTAGCCGTTGTTTGTTCTGCCAGTTCTTCCAAAGTTTAGGAGAGAAGTCAAATATGACGGCAGGGGAACCTAAAGAAGAAGGGACTGCCCCCCCCAAGAGGAACCATTATATTAAGACTATAATTAGCACTCAGCAGTTGCAAATTATTCAGCACATCAAAATTTAGATAAAGTAATTCAAACTCCACTCAAGTGCCCATAGCAAAGGCTTCAAACAACCCAAGGTACAGGTCGGCTATCCGTAACACTGGATAGAAACTCAACAACAAAAAAGAAATCACATTCTGAGAGGCTTCGGATCTAACCACCTTCCACTTTTATGCGTTCATGTAATCACAGTTGGTGCAGATCGACCAGTGAATTCCTCCATTTTTGAAAGTTTCAATGCAACTTCCACCTGTAATTGGGATATTCAAGTCAGTAAAGATAGTTACTAGAGTTAATTAAAAGCATCTTCAATTTGAAACATTTCTCACAAGAGGAGCAAGCGCCTCATTTGAAAGTCTCCCAATTTTTGATGGATCCTTTTCGTATTGCTCAATGTATAGTCGAATAGTAGCACCTTCTGATCCAGTTCCAGACAGACGGAAAATCTAGGGTAGCGTATTCAACATAAGAAAACAAGGTAGTTAATACACTCCATAAAATATGAAGAGAAAATGGAAAATGAAATAATATATCCTAAGGAAAAAAATAAATAAATCCCACATCAACTTCAAGTTCCTAACAACGGAAAAAGATGAATATGGAAGATGCATTTTCAATTACGAAATTCCTCCCACTTCCATCAACTTAGTCGCAACAAATATTTCTGAAGCAGTAAACTCACCAATCGCGATCCATCCTCAAATAAATATCGGATTCCCTGATGTGATGAGACGGAACCATCCACAGGATCTTTGTACTCAAATTCATCAGCGTTGGAAACCTTCGAAACATCTGACCTCACCCCATTGATAATCCTAAATGAAAGGGAATAAATTCGTTATATTTATCATTTATCATGATACGACATATCCAAAACCTTAACCGAGTAATCTTATTCCTAGGTCAAATACCGATTGACTAAACAGGTAACAGTAACATATTCATCAGTTCAGTCCAATTGCTTATTTCTAAGTATTCTAAATAATCAATAAATTCTATTCTGATGAGAAACAGATCAATAATTAGCACCGGAAGTGAACTAAAGCGTATCTATAAATAGGCAACTACAACATATCTATAATCAGCAGCGGAGGTGAACTGAAGCGGGAAGACATAAGAGGAAGTGGACGGAGGTATACTTTTCCATGACTTGGTCAATATCTTATATGATAAACGTTTGGATTGTATTACCTAGGTTTTTTGAATAATGGTAGAATTTTATGCTTTTGCTTTAGGTCAATGACTCTTGGAGAAGTCCGCCAGAATGTCGCCAGTTTTTGGTTCTTTGGGGATGCACTAGTTATTTGAGATTTTTTGTTGATGGATTGTGTAGGATACCCAGGTAAGCAAGTATAGGACAGTTCTCACCCAAAGAATCTTCATAAGAAGTATCAAAAGGATAGGGAAGAACTGTAAAATAACTACGGGGCTACCATTATCCAGAAGTACAACGTACAGATCAGTTTCTAGATATCAATGACATTAAATAATTTCATTCAATGATCAAATTGATTGCCAAAAGATTTAACTGCATGATAAGGGGGGAATATACTGTAAGGAAACTCTACTAAAATAATCTTGGTGTACTAAATTACTAATATTAACATACTCGTTGACTTCTGAAAGCGAGGACTGCAGCTTGACCAAATAAGCCATCAGTTCCTTGGCTGCACCTGCATCCACGTTCTTTAAGGCAAAAAGTTGAGGTCATTAGCTGATTTTCAAAACTGGTTATAACAAAATAGAACAAAATGTGATAGTATCATACTTCGTAGTCATATCGAGTATAATAATGACGCCCATAAGTAGCCCAATGCTGGCGAACTATGTCTTCAACAGTGACAAGCTTGTCTTCAAGTTTATCTTTATTTTTATAGGCAAGTATAGATAGCCAGGCCAGAACTGCCCAGATTCCATCTTTCTCACGAATATGGTCAGAACCTAACCACAAACACAAGGAATAATCACAAGATAAAACTATGTTTTAAAAAAGTTTAAAGTTGTAGTTTGCTCCTCTCAATGCATGGCAAAAACGTACCAGTCCCAAAACTTTCTTCACCACAGACTGAACATAATCCAGCATCCATTAAATTACCAAAGAACTTCCAACCTGTTGGGACCTGGTTTTGAATAATAAATAAATTAAATAATTGTGTGCCCAAAAGCCACTGCCGAGTGTTTTCGTAAGTAAAGGCATCGAAGAGCATTGTACCTCAAAAAATTTCAAATTCAGATGTTTGGCTACAACATCCAGGGCAGCAGAGGTTGGCATGCTCCTACAAAATATTTACAGTTTAAAATTGATAGACGTTAAGCTATAGATTAACAGCAGATCAACAACTTCTAGTTAATTCAATGTAAAATCTTCCTGTTTCATATTCCAACTAGAAACAAATTCAATCACACTTTTTGCAGCAGCTAACTAGATAGTTACAGAACAGAGAACAATTACTAAGCGTGACCAAGTATAAGCTTGTCATAATAACTACATAACATGGCACAAGTGCACATTGGCACGTGTGCTTCTGTATGCGAAAACACAGACTACTGACGAAATTAAGAGAAGAGCTTCAAACATATGAAAATGATGAAAACCTGGCAACACCCTTTAAACCAGTAGAGAAGTATGGTATAGCGTCAACAGCATTTGCAGCAATAATGGCCACGGAATCTGAAGGAGTGACAAAAAACCTAACAAACAAGGGATACACAAATATTACACTAAAAGGTAAGAAAAGATTCAAATTCACCATAAAAAAGGGCAACACTACCTTTTACCAAGTACCATGTTGCGATCTGCATCACCATCAGCAGCAGCACCAAACTCTGGGGGCTCATCTTGTGGTTCGGATTTGCCCAATCCCATACGAGCAACCAACTCTTTCGCATAAGTCAAATTGGGGTCTGGGTGTCCTCCTCCAAAGTCTTCCTATATCCAATAAGTCATCCACAAATCAAAGACAAATCACCACCAGCACTCAGAAAATTGAAAGCCATACTTGGAAATAATCAACAAGAGAATAAGACCTTAGGTGTACAGTTCAGTAAAGAGCTTTCTTGTGCTCCAAGTTCATCCACAAAAATACTCTTTGCATATGCTCCAGCAACCCCATGAAGTGCATCATAACTTCAATAAAGTTAAAGAAATTTACTATAAAGTTTGGAATTAAAGAAACTAAGAAAAGTTCTATATCACAGTTTAAAATCATCCCCAAAACATACCAGAATGTGAACTTAGGAGAGGACAGCAGTTTCTTGATAGATTCAAAATCAAAAATTGACCTGCAAAATTTCAAGCATGGGGTAAGAAAGGATTGAATCAGTAGATGCAAGTACGAATATATAGAACATTTAATGATCTTATTAAAATAAGAAAATAAAACAATTGCTTATTGTAGGAACAACCGCCTCATACGTGATACCAAACTGGATACTCAAAAAGGAAAAGGCAGGAAAATCTATTAAAAGAAACTTATACAGCTTGACAAATTTAAACATTTTCTTCCTTCAATGTTCTCCAGTTTCGCGGCTCAATTGGCAGTTGTCATCACGATATGACATGACAAAAGAAATCCAACCGTATACAAATTATTTGTATTCATGCAGAGTGTACGATGAAGTTGTAAAATCTTACTTCATCAATTTTATATAATCACTTGCTGAATCAAAAACCTCAACGTCAAATGGTCCTTCAGGGCCTGTAAAGTTTGTAACGCCTGTTGTGGTGATGTCCACCTGGGTAAACAATCAGAGAATGGGAAACATGGGTTAGATAGATACAAAAAAGTACAGTTTTAATTAAAAACAAGGTAATATAAATAAAGAAAAGGGGAAGATTTGTAGCCAGGTCTTGAGCAGTACATCTGGAAGATCTGCAGCAATCAGGTACTCCTTAATTGTTGTAGTGAATTCATATATCTTGTTAGTAATTCCCTCTGGTGCAGGTCCACCGTTTTCCATATTATATTTAATACCAAAATCCTACAACATGGAAAAAAATGACAGTTACAATCATTTGGAATTAATTTTACAACCAATTAGATATCAGTATAATACGACCCAAGAAACTCCCATCCACTCCTACAGTTAACTATGAAAATGTTCACCTTGTTAACTTAATTATGTAACGTTGATATCTAAGAAAAACTACAATTTTGTAACCACAAGATTATTTTGGGGAAGGGACACTCTGGAATATTTTCATGGTCACATAAACGCAATATGTTAATGTTCACATAGATCAAGCCTGTCACTGAACTCTTCCCTGCATTTTAAAAATGATATTGTGTAATTACATGTTTCCCTGATATTTCTTGCTCTTTGGTTTTTGACTACTTGCTACCTTTTCATCTTCTGTAAAGAAAAAATAGGTAATATCACTTATCGTTGGGTCATACAAGGTAAAAAAAATGAAAAGGGTACAATATTTTTTCATGTCATTTGTTACTCCGTGAAACATAATTTATATTGATCTAAGCAACGTGAGTCAACCTCAAACAACTCAACTGGCCAAGCTATAGGCTAATTGTCAGTAAACCTAGTTCAGATTTCAGAAATAGAACGTGAGAAAGATCCACACATTAAATTACTTTACTGTATATAATCATACCCATTAATATAATTTAACTCATCTAGAAATAATTAAAGTAATTCACAGCAATTCTGACCTCATCAGGACCACCGGGATTGTGACTTGCTGTCAGTATAAATGCACCTGTTGCCTTGGATCCCTGTACAGATAACATTTTTTTAACCACTATTTTTGCTTTAATTCAGCAGAGAAATATATTACCTGATGTTCTTCCACTATTAAAATCATGCACCGTATTCGAAGAAACAAAAAGCATTCTAAGCATAATAATGAGATAGACAAATAATGAGAACCAAACTGTAGAAAGCATAACTTACATCAGCTCCAACTCTTTCACGTATGACAGCAGACACAGCAGGAGTTGAAAGCAATCCATTTTGACCAATCCAAACACGTCTTACACCATTTGCTGCTGACATTTTAGTTATAATCTACAGATTCATTAAGATCATTAACGATGTGCAAAACAATATGACACTAAAAGAAAAACACGTTATCGAGCATGAAAAGAATATCCACTGTGTCCTCCCACATAAGAAAGTCGTAAGTGAAGAGATATTTAACCAATGGTGTACTGAGTTAAAGAAACAAAGTAAGTCTTTTCCAGAGTATAAAACTTTGAAACTGGAAAATGAAATTTTGGTTTCTACTTGTTATCATAAGATCCGAACCTGTACATTTTCATTTGTTTAATTAAAAAATATAGTATATTTCAAGGCCGAAATCATAAATTATATCCAAAAGACCACAAGTGGTGAAGTCAGATTAGTCCAAATAACTGCCTAGGTTCTATGTAGAACAAATCAAAATAAACCTAAAGAAAAA
>Ga0209389_1004904_pt1 | contig 11275 bp, 10 predicted proteins | sample CowpearedBW_FD_187526 | JGI IMG/M metagenome (GOLD analysis project Ga0209389, IMG submission 187526) | Root nodule microbial communities of legume samples collected from California, USA - Cow pea red BW (SPAdes) (version 2) | ecosystem: Host-associated > Plants > Roots > Nodule | place: USA... | reverse complement strand
CCATATACTATATTTTTTAATTTAGTCGTATGTATGTGTCGTATTCGTGTTAATGCTTATCATTTTACTTTCCTTGATTAAAAAATTATAAGAAAAATAAAAGAAAAACTTTGACCTCCTATCACTTCGGCCTACAAATTTCAAGTCCTAAAACATAATTCAGCTTTTCTAGTTGTAGAGAATGTTCAAACGATCTGTACATACACACAATCACTGGTATACTTGGGAACTTCTAAACACATTCTTGACGTATCGGACATCTGTTAATGAAATTTAGAAAGTAACCATCTTACAAAGCAATAACTGAACTACAAATATCAGTCATATCAGTAATCCATGGCCATAATTCCTTCTCCACATCAACTCCACAACCACTTGATCACCAAACAGTATTGTAGCAAACAGTTCTCTCCATATTTACTTCTTTCCCTTCTTGCCCTGCTTCTTCTTCTTCTCTGCATGGCATGCATAAAAAAGAAATCTTAGAAACTAGCTCCATTACTGACTTTATTAATAATGGTTAAGCATGCTTATGGGCATTGGGTATTTAGTCTCATTTTAGTAATTTGTCATGTTCGGAGTATTTAAGTGTTTAGTTCCCACCTCTCAATAACTAGCTTTTGAGATAGGATCCCCTATGTGCTTGGGTTCTTATCAATTCAGTCTCTTTGAGAGAGTTACCTATGGAAATTTTGACCAGTAGTAGGTTCTGACCAACAAAATATTCAGTGATATGTCATCAAATAAGTGTCGTAGGGTCAAAATAGTCAAGATGTCGATCCTTAAGGATGTTACCACGATAGAAACTTGGATACTATGGATGCCTAAATCCTACATCGAATTCTATGGAATGTTTGGAGAAGTATTTAAGTATTTGGCTCTCTCTACTTTATAGTTAGCTTTCGAGAGTGAGTTTTCCAAGTGTTTCGATGCTAACACATCACTTTGATCACTACATAATCAATTGGGTGGGGATTTGCTTAGTTAGGCACATAATTCTAGCATAATAGGAACATGTCGTAATCATTTATCATCTTTGTGATGATTGGCTCTCAAATTATGTGCCTGGTGAAAACTTCAGAAGGGAAAGCATCTAGTAGTGTTAAATATATACAAATTGTCTTAACACATGTACTAATTGATATTTAAGCTTAACTCTGTCTCGACAGTTTTCTGTTATTTTGTTTCCTAGGTTTATATATAGAACGAACTTTATATGTATGATAGATACACTGTATCTTGCAAACAAACTTTGTTAACAGAACCTTTCAGTGAATAAAAGTGTTTTCCTTCAATCTTGGTGTGTTTTCTTGTTATTGTTGATTTCAACCCAACAATCTTTTATTTAATCAATCACACAATGTTATTTTGTGGTACCCCCCTTCTTTATATATTGGCTCTATGATGTGTGATCATATCCCAACATCGAGGTTCTGATAACAGTTATCTTGTTCTAATTTTCTTATCAGGCTTAACCAAACTCGGTTTTATCACAATAATTATGTAGACTCGACTTGATCTTTCGAGTTTAAGGGGAATTTTCAATTGGAAAAAAGAAAATTGAATCCAAAGAACCAGACAATTTCACATGCTCAACTCTTAGGGTCAGTTTGGTACGGTAGAAAGAGAGAGGAAGAGGAAGCAAGAGAGTGGGAAATGGTTATTTGAGAGAGTAAAAGGTGAAGAAAGATTTAAAAAATGGTGGGATCTACAAGGTTTTTCTTTTTTCTACACAATATATCCAAGGAAAACATAAAATTTATCATCCACCAGAACATAAAGTGTTATGTTGCTTAAAATACAAACCACAACTTATTTTATACTTCTATAATCTTTATGGACACCCATAATTGATTACAGAAGTTCGTAAATATATTTTTCGCTTTTCTAATCATGTTAACAATAAATAAATGAATAAAACAATTCTAATAAGTAATTAACCAATCTCAAACATTTATTTTCATTATATTTTTCACCTATATCTCTTCCATCGTTTTCTTCTTCAATTACTTTCTTTCGTCCATTTCTTTCCTCTCACCCAAAGATACCATTAAATAGCAAGTTCAGTTGAGAAAAGAACAGACACTTAGACACATTAGCCGACATAAACTACATTTGAAATGCTTATAAATTTAGGAGAAAGAGCTAAGGATAGATTAGCTACCCAATTTTCTCCTAGCTTCAGATTTTGCAAAGAATTCCCTCCATTCATCGGTCAGAACAAAAACTGGATCATCATCCTCTTCCTCACCATCATGATCTATATGCTCCAGCTCTTGTGGAATCCTGGATACAATCAAAAGTATCAGAGGATAGATCGATTACCCGACCTTGCTAAAAAAAGGATAAATAGAATCCTTGAAGTAGTCATACTGAAACCAAGGCTTCAATTTGTTTTGTTGTTTCCTATCCATAACAAGAAAACAGAAGCAACGACAAATCAAACAGTGCAGAAACAAAAATGTACAGTTATATTTCTCAAGTTAATCATGACTGCATAACAACTAGAATCTAATAATAAGTAACAAGAGACAGTGTCAGTTATTGTCATTGTGCTCTTTCAAGGCAAGAAAGAATAATGGAATATGCAAACTAATCATGGTAGTTATCTATCAAGAATAAACTCGTACTTTTAAGAGAATGGTCATATATAGTTCATTTGAGATCTCAAGGAAAAATTCTTATTGGAGAGACAATAGCTCAACTAAGGAATTGATTTGCATAACCGTGCACAGATTTGTCAGTAATTCAAGGCAGAGGCAGTTTCTTCCATAATAATTCAAACTATTGTTGTTCCTTTATTTCATTCTGGAAATCTATTAGAATCTAGATGCAAGGTATGAGACTTGATTCCCACGTTGGAAATATGTGATTCTGGTCAGTTTTATAAGACACATAAACTCTCCAACTACAAAAACTACGGTTTGTAGCGTGGTTCTTCCGAAGATTTCATCAAATTGTTGTAGGTAGAAAAATTTTCATCACACCTCAGTACAAAGAAATAGATTGGGCACCAGGGCTAGTCAAAAGACTTATGCACAATCAGTCATTGTCCATTCCATAGTATTACTATAAATTTTCTCCATTTCTAAAACTCCAACCATCTACTTTCTGATCAATGAGCTCTAGTGAAACAATTTTTTTTTTTCACTCAAAACATAATTGTCTGTGGACTGCCACATCTTAACTCGGCATGCTGTCTGATTTGTGCTGTTCACAAAAACACAAACCGTTTTGAAGCACTCCTTCAACCTCTCTTTCCCTCTTAAAAACTTTGTTCACCAATTATAGCTTCATCATCTCAAGCCTTTCGTAAACACGATTTTCAAAAACAATTCACAACCACAACATTGTGTTTCCAAGCTCTCTGCAACCACATTAAGGCCGCAATTGCAGTCCCTATATACCCCAAATTTCAGTAATTGCAATGCAACTACAACCACATCACAACCCTTCCTGTTCCCTCATAAGTCACACATTATTTACAGCGATTGCACAAGTCATTGATCTAATCTAAAATATTAAAAGAAAATTACATTCTTCAATTTCAAAACTCCTCAAGCTCCTCCAATTTTCACAATCTCCAAAGGATGTTCCGCGGCGGTTTTATTTTCTGTTTTCACCTTTTGATAATAAAAATGCCAGTATTTTCACTCCATTTCTTGTTTTCAAAGATTTATTCAGGAAACACTGAACACAACTGTTTTGTTGTTTGTTTTCATCATTTCCTGTACAAATCTTACAAACAAATACAATTTTCTAATTTAAAGAGAGATGAAAACAAGAAATAAATGCACGCAAAGGCTCCAAATTTCTTCTCCAATCTACTTAAAGAACAACCCCTTTCGCTCCCCCGAACTTCCATCAAAGAGGGGCCGAGTATACCGACAAAGCTAAGAATAGAGAACTTACGGAGAATTTGAAGGAATGGGTTGTTGTTGTTGTTGATGATGATGACTATGCAGAGGCTCAAAATTGGAATGCATTTTCTGAAAGGGAGCGAAACATGGTTGAAACTGAGGTTTGAGTAAGTTGACAGCATGAAAGTGGGGATTGTGGAGAGGGCAGTGGTGGCAGTGACGGCGGAGGGGGCAGTGGAGGCAGTGCTGCTGCGGCTGAAGATGGGTAGTGTGCTGAGGGCATCGCCTGCATCCTTGTGAGGCCATCGCAACTGCGAAACACACTGTGGGTTAAATGCAAAGTTCTTAGGAAAACATGAGGATTAAGAAGAAAATATTTATACTTTTTTTAACCTTTGTTGTATTTTATTTTGGTTTTTAAAATATTCAGGTTTGATTTTGGTTTTTATACAAAAAGAAATAGTTTTGTGTTTTTTCTATTTTACTTTAATTCGTATAAAATATTTGATGTTTATTTGTTTTGTAGCATGCAAAACATTTGTTTTTTTTCTAATTTCTTTAAAATAATTTTCAAAGGTTGTAATTCAAAATGAAAGTAAAAAAAAATAAACATATTAAAAACACTCTTACAAAATAAATAGAGATCTAAAATTAAGAAAAATAATTTACGAACTGAAAAATTAATTATATTTTAAGAATAATAGTATATTTAAGCTTTATAACTTTTATACTAACATATAGAGTTCAATAATTAATATTGAAATATAAATGAGTCGAGTTTTGAATATGATTTAAATGAGTCGAGTTAGTTCTTATGACTTTCCAATGTCTTAGTTAGTGAGTTTGATGTCGACGTGTGTGTATTGAGTTGAATGATCATTGTTGAATTGAAAAGGAACAAAGGATGATAATTGAACAAAGTGTGTTTGTTTAATCATTTTGAAAATTGTATTTGTTAAATGGATCTCGGGTAAACTTTGAAAACAGATTTGGATATGTTGCATGAAGTTGATTTTCTGTTATTTATTTATAAGTGGAGCATTTTTCAATCAAACTTGTATATTTAATTGATTTACGATTTTGTTTAAGTGAGTTATATTGCACTATAATGTTTGTTGAGAATGATAAGAGTGATCCCCGCTACGAACTCTTCAATTTGGATTTATTAGTTTTTTTGTTCACGTAATTTAAGTTTTAGGCATTTTTCCTTGGTCTTCTTCTAGTTTTTGTTGCATGCGAGGCTTTTCCACTTGCATGTGTCCTTTTAATCTTCTATATGAGTCTTTGTTGCTTAGTGATCATAACGGTAGATCTTGATCGTTCTTGTGATGTTTCTATGTGCATCCTGTGTGGTTGGAGGTAGTTTGGAGTTCCTAAAGTTGTTTGGGTTTGTTGAGCCATTTTGTCAGGTGAGGGAGACTAGTTCTAGCTTTTGCATGTCGAGATTGTTAATTGATGCTATCAACTGATAATTTTGATGTGATAAGTTATGAATTTACTTGTTTTGTGGTGATGAACTGCATGTTTTAGCTGATAATTTGATATTGAACTTGTGTAGTATGTTAGATAGTACAAAATTGTGTTTCTTTCAGTTGAAATTTTGAATGGCTTGTTAAAGTTGTTGAATTGAGGTTAAGTTTGGGTTGAATGTTGAGTTTTATGCAAATTTATGGCTTTGTTTGTAAAATTGGATGCCTCTTTGAGAATTCTTTTAAAGTTCTTGAATTGAGGTTAAGTTTGGGTTGAATGTTGAGTTCTATGCAAATTTATGGTTTTGTTTGTGAAATTGGATGCCTTTGTGAGAATTTTTTTATTGAGTACTCTGACCAACTTGAGTTAAAAACATGAAAATTTAAGTGTTTGAAAGTTTACTAAGTGAGTATTCACTAAAGAAGAGTCAAATTGGTTAATCAAAGCTCAATCAAAGCTCAATCAAAGCTAAAAAAGGGAAGTTATGTGTACTGATACACCATGCGCCACTAGGACAATGGCCACTGACTTAAGGGCCTTGGGCACCAGTTTTGGACTGTTGAGCGCTAGCAAGTTAGTTGGTTCCAAGGGTTGTAGCTTCAGGTGCTAATTTTCCAGCTATTTTTCTGGTCTACATCATCTTAAGAAAAATATTATTCCCGTTTCGTTAACTGTTGGATTGGGCTGACATTTTGACAACACTTCCTAGATATATGGATCTTTGATTTGACCATTGGGATCTTTGTTTTGAGGTCTGTGGTTAGGGAAATGTTGTTCATTGTTTTGTTGTATGTAATGAAAATATTGTGATTAAATATGATGAAATAAGCTTATACGAGAATATAATGGTTAAGTTGTGTGTGATTGATGTTGGTATACTGATACTTGACTTGATATGTTTTTGTACAATATGTGATTGAATATGAGATAACATGTGGAATAAGGGAATTTCATGGAGAAATTCCTTTGGTTGTAATATAGTGTATATATTGATCTATGGATTCAAGTAAGGTTACATCCTGACACTAAAGATCATTTAAACTCATATAGAGTAGAATGGTTCATGAGGTGAGAGTAATAGGAGGTCCTAGTCTAACGTAGGATAATGGCCTTAGGTGATTATGGATTAACCTTGTGTATGGTAGAGTGAAATCCTTTGGCAATGACTCTGTAGAGTAGTAGATGCCACCACAAGTGCAAGTTTTCAGTGAATTTGATTTCAATACATGTATCTAGATAATTGTGTTTAGAAGAGTCTTTGATTATATAATTTATGATTAGTTGGAGTGCACTGTATTATTATACAACATGTTTTATTAATATATGATATTCTTTTTTATAAATTAGCTTACTCTCTCTTATGTGTTTGTCTGTTATGTGTTGTGTTCTTCTTTTGCAATGATCAACTTATTAGTGTGAGCAGATAGAAATGCAAATGTAGAGGCACCCCTTGATGTTGAGGAGTCAATTGTTTAGGTGGTTGAGCAATGTTAGATCATTTAGGTGTAGTCTTGTAATAAAACTATAATATAGTAGCTTGAGAATGTATATGGGTCATATTACTATAGTCTTATTTTCTAAGATTGTACTAATATACGATATACATTGGGTGGAAGCATTTTGAAAAAATAAGAAATTTTATGTTTTTTCTCTAAGTGTGGTGCAAGACTTGGTACTTAACGTTCCATAATTAACCCAAATATTGTAACATCCCGTCAGGATATTACGAATTTTTATAAAAAAATAAAGAAAAGTAATTATTTACACTGCATTTAATAATACCTCATTTCCCAAAAACACGGGAAATTAAACTTTTATAAATGCAAAAGATAAAACTAAATCCATAATTACAAAAGTGGAATAATCCAAAAATGTCTCAAAAGAGTTTACAACTTAATTCCAATAACAGAAAATATATATAAAGATAAAACTCCCAAGCTATCCCCTCTCTGCATCTAGGCCTCACTAGCTCCACCTGCAACATCATCTGCTCACGTGTACCGCGTACACGATCATTGTCAAACACAAGCAGATAGGGTGAGCTAAAAGATGAAGCATAAACGTACTCAAAATACACATATGTATATGTATAAACAATAGATACATCAATAACACACTCTTCTCTTATCTCGCATGGCCACAACTATACATGATATTATTTCATTTCCAAAGAACCTCCTCCTTTTCTATCACATGGCCACAACCATGTATATCGATGCACCCCGCGGAAGACTCGTTACCTTCCTTCCACATGGCCACAACCATGTATATCAATGTACATCAAGGAGACTCATTCCAACTCTTCCACATGGCCACAACCATGCTAGTCGTGTTCTACCTCTTCTATTAAGTATCTCAAGGCACCTTGCTGCCACACCTATCGGCCACAACCGATAGAGCACGTGCGGAAACCATGCTACGGATCACACACCGTAACGCCAGGTGAAGTTCCCAAATACGAACATAGTCCGTAACGTCCCAGAACTACCAAACTCATCAGTGGGAGGGCAATCGATCCGGACCCATCCGTACTGGCCACAACCAGCACACTCACACCGGCACACTCGCCAACCCGAGCCATAACTCAAAGGTTCCTCGTGTTCATCCGCTATCCCGAGCCACAACTCAAAGAAATTCATTCCGGGCCACAACCCATAGAATGCCACGTGCTTAACCCCTATCCTGGGCCACAACCCATGGAACATCAGCAAGCCCACCATTGAGATATCTTAGAAGCCATATAGACCACGCATCACCATTCAGACATTCATCAATCCAATACTGCAACATTGATTGCCTTTAAACACACCATTCATCCATCCTTTGCCTAAACTTCAAGTTCTCGCCTAAGCACTCCAATTGATCTCGCTTAGACTAGATTACCTCGCCTGAGCGAGCACCGAGCATAAAACAAAACTCGCATTCTCGCTTGGGCGAGCCTTGCTCACCTGGGCGAGACTACCTTTCGCCCAAGAATCACATCTCTCGCTTGGGCTGAGAGTTAAACCAATGTGCAAACATTCTCCGAATTCTCGCTTAGGCGAGAGACTCTCGCCTGAGCGAGACACTCTTTCGCTCAAAAGAAATGGAATTCCCGCCTGAGCGGGATGCCAAACCAACTCACCAACCCTCTCGAGTTCTCGCTTAGGCGAGACTCACTCGCCTAGGCGAGATGACCTCTCGCCCAAACCCAAAATCATTCGCTTGAGCGATAACCTCTAGCAGGAGAGGATACGAGTCCCTGCATATCTCTCCTAGGCTCGCCTAGCTCGCCTGAGCGAGAATTGCAGGCTCTGGCACTGTTTCACACATACAAGCACTGCACCAGAGACCCATCACACTCCCCAAAACATACCAGTTCAGTTTGACAACATTACACCAACAGAACAGCATAAATTGGACGCAATAGAGACCCACCACCCCAAATTTGCACAATAGCAGCACACTCCGCACAAAATACCCATCATGTTTATGCAATTAGGTAGAAATCTCAATAAAACAGTACCAAACCACCCAAACCCCCAATTCATCACATGACTAACACGAAAATCCATGGCATAAAGTCATCAATTCCATACAATCAAATCAGAAAACAATATTATGGGTTCAGCTCCTCTAACCTGAGGTTTTCCTTTGCCTAGCGTTTGAAATACGCGTCTCCCTTTGAACACCAATGCCGTTCTCCTTGATTCTGTCCCAATTCAGCTATCAATTTCCCCCAACCTCACAATTCACTCTAGATTTTCGTATTCCTTTACCTAAGCCACAATCACAGATGCCTAAACCCCTCTTCTCCCCTAAATTTTACCTTTTAAAGGGTGCCTTAATATGGGTTAATGCAAAAACGAAAATATGGTTTAATGAGGTTGATAGGATTTTCTATGCCTTTTTAAATTCAAGCCATTCCAATTGTTAGCAAAAAGAGAATTAAATGTGCACCACCAAGGTTTGAACCCATGAACTTACCAATGCCAAATCAAAGCTCTAAACCACCAAGCCAATTCATGTTTCATGCTAACCTACCTAATTCCAGTATCATATCATTTGAATCATGCTCCAACATATTATCAAAACAATAGTAATTAAATAATACACAATTTAACACACATAGGACTCGAACCCAAATCCTTTCACACAACCAAAGTACTCTCAACCACTTGAGCTAGTACTTTTCCGTGTCATACACAACAGAATTTAATGTCATAAATGCACTACCTACCCGCATTTATTAATTAATTATTTATTTATTTAATTAAATTTTGCGGATCTTACACTAAGCTTAGTCGATTTGACTTAGGCTTTTGTTTACAAACTAGACCAAGGCTAAGGCCAGGATTAATTTAGATCGACCAAGGTTCAAGCCAACTTGGATCAACCAGAGTGTGAACCAACTAAACTCGATTAGGGACTCAGTCGACTCAGCTCGACTTAGGCCAAGGTCAAATCAACTCAACTTAGACAAAGATCAACTCAAGTTAACTTGAACTATCTTGCCCTTGGCTTAGTCAACTCGACTACTTCTAGATTCGGGCCAACTTGACTCCTTGACCGACTTAACGTAAGCCTAGATCGACTCAGCTCGAAATGGGCCTTATTAGTGGAAAACGACAAGTGCATCGGTTGCACCTAGCAAATAATAAATATCGTTCTCTCCATAGGGACTAACACTTGACAACAAAGATCATAAAAACACAAAGAAAATATTTTTGGTATTTTATCAAACAGTTGGTGTGCAACAAAAAAGTTAACATAGAGTATTTACAATTGTCAAAACTAGATTTCATTCACTTCATTCTCATGCCTTCATAAACATCTCAATTCCATCCATATTCAAGTCAAAATCAACTCACTAGATTACTCAAATCCTATTCCCAGAGACTTTGAGTTTATGATAACTCATCAAGTTCCAATTCATTGAATCCTCAACAAGTGAAATCATGCATTAAGTTCAAGAGTATTAAGATTACTAATGAATCATGTTTTATCCCTAGATACAAGCTCCATTAGGTATTCAATTTTAGTTATAGGTTCAAAAGACATTTTTCAATACCTCAAGAACCATAAACACGCCACGGTTGATAAAGCCACAACAAGCATTAGGCACAAAAATCAAATAGTAACATTGAATGGAAAACATATTGATGAGTGCATATTTTTACCTCATTTAATGTTTAATTATGGATTTTTAATTGAATTTTGTTTTTAAAAGATTCATTTAATTGAGATTTCTTATAATTGGGTTTATTGAGTTACAAAAACATGTTAAAAATAACTTTTTTTGTCGCATAAATTTTCTTTGGAAATTTTGAGGTGTATTAGTGCAGCTGCAACTAAGTTAAGTTCATGGAAGTGTGGAAATAAATTGATTAAAGCTTCATGACACATTAAAGATAAATTCAAGAATAGAAAATTATCAAAATCACAAAAATTCAAGTCAAGCATTGCATGAAGAAGGCAAGAAAAGCTTGAAAAAGTGAAGAAGTTTAGCTAAGTCAATAAGAGGGAACAAACAACAAAAATTGGACCTTACAATTTTCTCTATCTTTTTCTAGAAAAAAAAACTTTGATAATTCATAAATATTTATGATAAACGATAATTTGGGGAAGTATATCTTTAGATATTTTTTTAATATTTTTAAATAATTATCTTATTTAATTATATCATAAAATATCAAAAGATAATAACTACCATATATTTTTAAATATGACAAGATCTTATTAAATCTTTGATGAAGGATTATCTTGTTCCTTTTTAAGATTATTGAATATGGTGTGAGTTGATTAAAAAAACTAAGTGAAATCCCCACTGGACATTAAGATAGCATGCTATCTAGATGTGAAGGTTTCTTTCACAAAGCTCAAGAGAAGAAGATGATGGATTGATTCAAACAAAAAGGAAATGGAAAACACATAAACCATAGAAAACCAAGAACAATTAAAGGAAG
>Ga0209389_1004895_pt1 | contig 11280 bp, 9 predicted proteins | sample CowpearedBW_FD_187526 | JGI IMG/M metagenome (GOLD analysis project Ga0209389, IMG submission 187526) | Root nodule microbial communities of legume samples collected from California, USA - Cow pea red BW (SPAdes) (version 2) | ecosystem: Host-associated > Plants > Roots > Nodule | place: USA... | reverse complement strand
ATATCCAGACCGATTGTCGAAATTGACTGCATAGGCTGCTCCTCCGAATCGTGGGAGCCTCAAACGACGCCCACTCCTTGGCGCTCTCGCGCCGGTGGAGGAGCCGTCCACAGCATCAACTGCGGACGTTCCTTACAGACCTCGCGAGCATCGGCGCCCTCATGGCGCCAGCGCGTCGAGTAACATTTTGGCGTCCTGCAAGTCGGGCGTGCCGAAACCCTCGGTGAACCAGCCGTAGATGGGGGCGAGGAGATCGCGGGCTTCGGCGTTCCTGCCTCGGTCGCTCCAGAGCCGCGCGAGGCTTGTGGCAGCACGCAGCTCCAACGTCTTCGCACTCTGTCCGCGGCTGACTTCGATTGCGCATCGAAAACAGGCCTCGCTCTCGTCGGTTTGCCCGCAAGCCGCAAGCAGCCGACCCCTAAGGCTGTGCATTTCGGCCTGCCACCAAACTTCGCCGCTCACCGCTGTCAAGGCGAGCCCATCCTTTAACAATTCGAGCCCTTCGTCCGGCCTGCCGAGATCTGCTTTAGCGCTTGCCAAAACGGCCAGCATGTAAGGTCTGGTGACTTGGCGGACAGCCGAAAAGAGCGCGAGACCCTGTTCCATCGAAGCGATTCCGCGCTCGAGTTCGCCGCCATCCGCGGTCGCCCACCCCAAGAAGAAGATCCCAGCGCCGCGCATCATGGGAAAGTCGTGCTCTCGCGACAGTTCGATCAGCTCAGTTGCAAGTTCGCGGCAGGATTCTCTCTGGCGGCCGACCTGAAGGACGATCGCACAGAACCACATTGCCAGGGCGAGGCTGTACGGATGGGACAAGCTCCGAGCCAACGTGACGGCCTCGGCACTGAGTTTCATTGCCTTTTGAGGGAAGCCTAACAGCGCCAGGTTGATCGCGCCTGCCGCGTGAGCGCACACGCCAGGATCATGACCGCTGAACGCGAACGCGAGAGCATGATGCCGGGTGCAGTCGTATTGTGAAATGCCTTTTTGAGAATGATCGCCTGCGGCGGCCAAGTTGCCGCACCAAAGCGACGTCGCCCACTTCGCGTGATGGCCCTCTAGGACGAGATCATCAGCGCCCAAGCGCTGCGCGAGCCCGAGAAGCTCGTCGGCATGAGCGGTCGCCGCACGCAAGCGTCCGGAGCTCATCGAATGATAGTAGAGGCCCCACAATGCCTTGAACCGCGCTGAATTTTCTTCACCCGCCTCGAGAGCGACGGCGCGGCTATAGATTGCTTCGACCTCCGATGACCCTGGCCCCTTCACCATCATAAGGGCCGGCCCGAGCTTGACGCATAACTCCAACTCTTTCGCTGCACGATCGGGCTTGTCACCGAGCTTGCTCAAGAGGTCCAGCGCAACGGAAAAGTGATGAATAGCCTCGGCGTGTCCCGAGCGCACCATCGCCAAATCCCCCGCCCGTTGCCAATACTCGACCGCGGCATCGCTGCGCCCCGCCGCTGTAAAGTGATGCGCCAACAGTTCCGGCTCGACCGCGGCGGTGGCGGCAAAATCATCGCGTAACACTTCGCCGACGCGGCGGTGCAAAACCTGGCGCCGGCTCTTAAGCAAATTCTCATAAGCTGCATCCTGGATCAGCACGTGCTTGAAGCGATAATTGGCATCGGGCGGTAGGCCCTGCACCAGCAGAATGTCCGCCTCGGCGAGCCGTTCCAGCGCAATCTGTAGCGGCCTGTCCTCCATAGCGGTTACGGCGCGAAGGAGTGTGTAGGAAAAGTCGCGCCCGATAACGGCACCGATCTGGGCCACCTCGCGCGCCGGGCCAAGCCGGTCGAGCCGCGCTGTCAACGATTGCTGCAGGGTCGGCGGAATCGCCTGGATGCCCCGCCCGCCGCTCTCCAGCAAGAGCCGTGTCACCTCCTCGACAAACAGCGGCACGCCGCCGGTGCGCTCGGTTACGCCGTCAACCACTTCCCTTGACAGCGCATAGCGAGAGGCAAGCTCGCCGACCATCTGGCGCACCTGCGAGCGATCGAGCGGAGCCAGGGAGATTGTGCTGTGATGCGAGCGCATGCCCCATGGCGGCCGGAACTCCGGCCGGGCGGTGCTGAGAACGAGCAAGGGCGCCAGCGCACCGCGTTCGGCGATGCCGCGCAACAGTTCGAGCGTGGTCGGATCAGCCCAGTGCACATCTTCAAGTGCCAGCACCACCGGCTGAGTTCGCGCGCCGGCCATGACCCAATTGGTGAGCGCTGTCAGCTGTCGGCGCCGCAATTCTTCCGGCTCTAAAGTCGGCGTACGGTCCTGCGGCAAGGGGATGTCCAATAATGGCGCGAGCAAGGTGACATTCTCCGCCGGGTCGAGATTGACCAGCGCCAGCGTATTCTCCAGGTCCGCGAGACGCCGCTCGGCGGGTATGTCGGCGCCGCCGAAGCGCTGCCGACCCCAATCGGCGATCGGGTGCAGCGGCGTGTTCTGCAGAAGCTGCGAGCAACTCCATTCGACCCAAGTGTGCGGCACCTCGCGCAGCCGGGGGTGGAATTCCTCGATCAGGCGGGATTTTCCCAATCCTGGCTCGCCCACGATCATCACCAACTGACCGTCGCCCCGCCGCGCCCGCTCCCAGCGCCGCATTAACATTGCGATCTCTTCTTCGCGACCCACCAGCGGCGCGAGATGGCGCTGTCCCGCGCGGCGCCCGCCGCCGCTTGCCCGTACCAGCCGGTACAGTGTCACCGGCTTCGGCACGCCCTTAAGTTCATGGCTGCCGCGGTCCTCAACGACGAACAGCCCGGCGACCTGGTGCTGCACCCGCGCCGTCACCACGACCGTACCCGGCTCCGCCAGCGCTTGCACCCGTGCCGCAACGTTCGGCGCGTCACCGTAAATCTCGCCCGCCGCATCGATCACGACCGCTCCGGTTTCAATCCCAATGCGCGCGTTAAGCGCTGGCTTGCCAGCCTCAGTATCCTTGCGGTTCACCTCGGCGAGTGCGCGTTGGATCAAGAGCGCCGCCCGCGCCGCGCGTTCGGCGTCGTTCTCCTGCGCCACCGGATAGCCGAACAGCACCATGAGCCCGTCGCCCAACTTCTTGGCGACATGGCCGCCCATTTCGGTTGCCGCAGCGCACGCGGCATCGAGATAACCGCCGACGAGGTCGCGCCACTCCTCGGCATCGAGCTGCGCGGAAATGCTGGTCGAGCCGACGAGATCACAGAACATCACCGTGACATAGCGGCGCTCGCCGCTGGCCTCGGCGGAGATCGGCGGTGGCGTCGCGGTGGGAATTGGCTCTGACGCGATGGGTGTACGACGCTGCGCTGCAGTCGCCCTGGCGGGTGCGGCTGGTGCGTTCTTCTCGATACCGTCGATGTCGGCAATCGCGCGCAATATTTTTCGGCGATCGCCGAGGACGACCCCGAGCTCTTTCAGGTCCTGATCGGTCAGTTCACGAAGGACCAAGAAATCAATGCGGTTTTCAGCAAAACGCTGGGCGTACTCGGACATGCCGAGCTTTTCGAGCCAGTCGGCAACCTGCTGCATCGCGGCCCCCTAGGGACTTCACGCTATCCAGTCCGGACCGAGGGGACGGAAAGTCTACCACGCCCTCCAATTTATCGCAGCGCCCGCATGCGGGTCCATCAGGGTTAAAATGCGAAAAACTCAACCTGAGCAATTCGGGTCCGCTAGATCCCGCGGAGCAGACCTCAAGGCGGCAAGCCGCCACTTCGCCGATGGGCCGATAACGATCCATGACGGAGCAGCGCCGTCAAGCTCACGTGGCTCTCTACCAGCCTAGACACAGAAGGCCACTTGTTGATACGCGCGTCGTGTGTCCTACGAGCGATACGCCGTCGAGATAGAATTCCGCACTATCAAACAACGGTCGCAACTGATCGGCAATTATTGTAAGTCCGCCGGACCGTTCCACGAGGGTCGGCGGAAAATGTAGGATAGGGATTTAAAATGTAGGATAGGGATTTCAAGCATGGCAAATCGCCTCCGGTTCGCGGCGGCCCTGATTGGATCGATAACCATTGGCGTGAGCGACGCATCCTCGCATCATCCCGGAATCGGCGGTATCGGTGGCGCAGGCGGTATCTTCACGATAGGCGCTGGCACCCTCGACGAGGGCCAGTTCGCGTCTTCAACTTATGTCGATTATCTGCGGCTCAAACAACTGAGCGAACCGACGCTGCTCGCGAACGTCGGCAACGACGTCCATGGTTTGCAAACGGTCGAGAGCTACGCTGTTGCGCTTGCCTATGGTATCACCAATGATCTCACCCTGTCCGTGCGCTTGCCGTGGGTACGCCGCACCGGCATCCTCGAAGCCGTGCAGGAAGACCCGGCGGATCCGGCTGCGGTGCGTGACCGTAGCAATACATCGGATTTGGCGATGCCACACTACTTGGACAGTACCGCTTCGTGAACAATCAGGTAAGCGGAACGCAAGCGGCAGTGCTGTTTGGGGTCAAGGCTCCGACGGGTACAACCGATCTCGTTGACAGGTTCGGTGAACTCTTCGAGGCCGAATTTCAGCCGGGATCGGGCTCTTGGGACGGGCTATTCGGCGCAGCGTTAAGCCAGCGTCTAACCTCAGCGTTGAGCTTCCATACCAACGTGCTCGCGATTGCTACTGGCACCGGAACGCAAAATACCAACCTTGGCAACCGTTTCCATTATAACGCCGCGCTTTCTTACCGGGTTTTCGGCGAGACCACGAGCGAGCCGCATACGCACGATCCACGGAAAGCTTATGCGCATGCTGGTCGTAGCCACTCGATGGTAACCAAGGCTCCGACTATCGCCGCACCGCACGGCCACATTGCGCTCGATGCGCTACTCGAGATCAACGGCGAATGGCATGGCAGACAGCGAATTGCCGGGATCAGTGATCCCAATTCGGGCGGCAACACCATCTTCGTTTCGCCGGGTCTTCGGCTGACGGTTGATAACTGGTCGAGCTACGTGCTTGTCGGCATCCCAGTCGTCAACGACTACAACGGCGTGCAAGCCACGCCCGCATGGCGCACCTTGGTAGGAGTCTCTGCTGTCTTTGGACCGTGATCGACATGTTGAGCACGTGGTGCTGAGCTTCTAGTGAAGTCGCGTCCGCTTAAAGATTGTTTTGATGCACTAGCTCAACGGTAGCTAGTTTCCCCCGACTTGGCGGCGGCGGAACTCGAAGATTTCCCTGCCATACTTTTCGGAGGATGCACCCGCTCGGTTTCGGTGTACAATTCGTGCGGTTGCCCCACTTGCAGGAGGTAAGCCATGAATAGATTCTATGCTCTCGCGTCGGTTGGGTTCTGCGTCGCTTTGGCAGCCTTCACCACCACTTCGGCATCGGCTCTTCCAACGGAGGAAGTCCCGAAGACCGAACCAGATTACATCGCCAAGGTGAAGACCGCCGCCCCGCCGTCGGTCGTGAATAACGCGACGATCACCATGCCGCAGGCGGATGGGTCTTCTAAGACCGTCCAAACCGGATCGAACGGTTTCACGTGCTTTATCGGCACGGACGGAACGCCCGAATGCGATGACCAGAACGCCATGGAATGGCGCAAAGCTCTACAGGCCAAACAGGAGCCGCCGAACAAGATCGGCCTGATTTTCATGCTGGCCGGAGACACCGGCACGAGCAATCATGATCATGCCGAACGCCACACGCACAAGCATTGGGTCCAGACCGGCCCGCACGTGATGATTGTCGGGGGCGCAGCACGTGAGCTGCTCAGTCCCTATCCGCGCGATCTGGACGTCAAGGACGCGACCCAGCCTTATGTCATGTTCCCCGGCAAACCCAATGAGCACCTGATGATTCCGGTGCACTCGCAAGAGCTTACCACGGGCAGCGCGCGGTGACGCGCGTGAACGCCGCCGTGCCTCGAGACCAGCGGCACGGCGAACGTCAGCTCGGGGCTTCAATGGGGTAAAATCGAGTTAATCGGCTGCATGACGACGCACGTCGCCGTGTGGGAGTTGGGTCACGAGCGGCAATGCTCTGACTGATCGTAGGATTTCCGCTCGGTCGTCGAAAGCTGACGTGCGCGACTTTGTGCGCCTCGCCTAGGCGACACTGCGCGTCGCGGCGCAGCCTGCGGCGCGCCGGATGCGTCAAGAGCTCGCCCCACAGGCGGAAGTGAGCGCCGGCATTCGCCTGCGCGACGGACCGCCACCTCTCGCACAGCAGATCAGCGAGATCTGCTCAGGGGTCATTTGGAGGCAACGGCCTCCTTGAACAGCTCAACCTTGCCGCACGTGTTGTCTGTCACCGCAAAGACCTCGTAGAAATCGATCTGCGGCTTCATGCCGTAGCGTTGGATGATGCCCTCGAGCCACGGCCCGGTGTAGAACGCCTTGGCGTCCTCGATGCGCTCCCACTGGTAGACGCCGCCGGCCCAGCCGCTTTCGGACCAGATGAAGTGCTTGCTGATCAGCCCCGTCACCTCGCGGAAGTTGGGTGCGATCTTGTGAAAGTGTTCGCGACACGCGGCGCAGTCGATCTGCGGCGGCAGTTTGTATCGTACAACGGCGGTAATCATGCGACCTCCTTGAAGGATACCTCCGACCGCAAAATTGAGGCATTCCCGCGATCAAGCAAGCGAAGCGGGAAGTCGACATGGGTCAAAGGCGCAAAGCCGAACGAATCGTCAGTCCTCTACTGCGACAATCCGACTATTCCAGAGCCTGCTGGACCTAACGTTAGAAGTTCAGCCTCACCCTATAATAGTTGGAATAGGCATCCCTCAATTCGCGCAAGGCTACATGCTGGTGCGTTCGCACCCACCGAAAGATCCATCATCCGCTCTCGCCGATCGCGGTCAAAAGCGACAGACGCTGCCTTCAGCAGGTCAACACGATTGACGGGGGGCCTTAATCGCCGCGCAGCTTTCTGCTTTCAATTTTTTGCGGTAATGTGAATCGCTTCACGCTTATGTAGCAGACGGGCTCGCATGATGCCCGAAGAGAGGGGAGCTACGGCCCCGCAAAGCGCCACCCAGTTCCATTCCATTCACACGCGAGTTTGGGAGCGACACATGGAAAAGCGCGAAATTGGCAACAGTTTAACGAAAGATCTGTCCGAAGCGAAGCGGGGCGCCTTCTCCCGCCGCTCGGTGCTGTCGTTGGTTTGCACCCTCGGCGCCGCGGCGCCGTTTGGGATGTTCGGAGCGGCTCGCGCGCTGACGGCATCCGGGACTGGATCGCTGTCTTATATTTCGGGCGCGCCTTTTATTTGCCGCACCGCGGCGAACAGCGAAGAGTTGCAGGGTCCACCCCGGCACCTAAAGCTCGCCTGGAACGCGAACGCGGCGTGCACGGTCGCTGCGCCGGTCGCAAAAGAACGGGGTATCTTCGCCAAGCACAATCTCGATGTCGATTTCGTCAATTTCGGCGGTTCGACCGACCAGTTGTTGGAGGCGATTGCGACTGGCAAGGCCGATGCCGGTTTGGGATTGGCCCTGCGCTGGCTCAAACCGTTGGAGCAAGGTTTCGATGTTCGGATCACCGCGGGTGTGCACGGCGGATGCATCCGGCTCCTCGGCTCCAAGGCCGCGAATATTGACAGCCTGGAGTCCCTGCGCGGCAAGGCTATCGCGATTAGCGATCAGGCGAGCCCGGCGAAGAACTTCTTTTCGATCTATCTCGCCAAGAAGGGCATCGATCCGGCCCAAGAGGTAGAGTGGCGCCAGTACCCGGCCAATCTGCTCGCGCTTGCCGTCGAGAAGGGCGAAGTGCAGGCGCTAGCCGAGATAGATCCGCTGCCCTACATCTGGCTTAAGGAAGGCAAACTCAACGAGATCGCGACGAATTTATCGGGTGAATTTGCCGACCGCACCTGCTGCGTTCTCGCGATACGTGGCAGCCTCACCCGAGGCGAAATGCCGATGGCGGCCGCTCTGACACGATCGATACTGGAGGCGGCAGATCGAGTTGCCAGCGATCCCGCGGATGCCGCGGCAATCTATTCGGGCTACGGCGGGAGAGGGTCCGTAGAGGATCTCGCCACAATGTATCGTAGCCATACTCACCACAGGCATCCCGTCGGCGCGGAACTCAAGAAGCAACTTCTACTCTATACCGATGAACTCAAGGCAGTGAACGTCATCAAGCGAAGCACTGACCCGGCCAAGTTCGCCGACCGCATCTATCTTGACGTTCTAAGCTGAGCCGATTGGGAACATCTGCAGTGAGCTCGGTCATCGATGAAGTGCCGAGGCCATCAGAGAAATCGGGTTTCGGCTTTTTTGAAAGTTCAACAGCTCGGTCGCTAATCGGCGGACTGTCTGTGGCCGCCGCATGGTCTATGGTCGCCGCGCTCACTGCGTTCTGGCCAGATAAGCTCGAAAGCGATTGGGCCTACACGGGCGGCTTCGCCATTGCGTGCGGCGCATTGGCCCTTGTCCTTGCCTTGGCGGCCCTTGTCGGCGTTCGTTTCGTTGCTTTTCAGCGCCTCCAGCGGCTTTTTCCGTGGCTGTTCGCGCTGGCGGTGTTTTTGGCTGCTTGGGAGACCGTCACGGCAAAGCTCGGATTGCTGCCGTTGCCGTTTTTTCCACCGCCGCAGGCGATCATCGAAGTCGTAATCGACGATTGGGGGCGGCTGGCTCAGGGCATCTTCGCCTCAGCTCGTCTGCTCGCGACCGGTTATTTTCTCGGTGCGGCGGTGGGGTTCGTAACTGGCGTCGCGATCGGCTGGTCGCGGCTCGCCGGTTATTGGATCCACCCAGTTTTGCGGTTCATCGGGCCGCTGCCCGCGACAGCTTGGCTGCCACTTGCATTTTTCGTTTTCCCGTCGAGCTTCAGCGCCAGCATTTTCCTGATCGCGCTCGCCACCGGGTTTCCGGTCACCGTGCTCACCTGGTCGGGCGTCGCCTGCGTGAAGAGCGCCTATTACGATATTGCGCGGACATTGGGAGCAACCCAGCGCTTCCTCGTGCTCAAGGTTGCCATTCCGGCGGCAATGCCGCATGTCTTTGTTGGCCTGTTCATGGGGCTCGGCAACTCGTTTGCGGTTCTTGTCGTAGCCGAGATGCTGGGCGTGAAGGCCGGGCTCGGCTGGTATCTGCAATGGGCGCAGGGTTGGGCGGCCTACGCCAATATGTACGCCGCGCTGCTGCTCATGGCGTTCTTGTGCTCCGGGCTGATCACGCTGCTGTTCCGCTTGCGGGACCGCCTGCTATCCTGGCAGAAAGGTGGAGTGCGATGGTAGCGGCAATCGCGAGCGATTACGCGGTCCGTGGATCTACGCTAACGCTCCGCGAAGTGAGCCATAGCTTCGATCTCGAAGGGCAGCCCCTGCCGGTATTGGACCGCATCAGCATGCAGGTCGGCCGCGGCGAATTCGTCGCGCTCCTGGGACCGAGTGGGTGCGGAAAATCGACCTTGCTGCGGCTGGTCGCGGGGCTCGACACTCCAACAGCCGGCTCCCTGCTAACGGAGGGAAGCGAAATCGAAGCACCCGATCCGTCGCGCGTCGTCGTTTTTCAAGACCCCACGCTTTATCCATGGCGGACGGTATGGAGCAACGTTGCGCTCGGTCTGGAAGCCCGCGGGTTGCTGCGCACCCATCGCGGACGTATCGAGGACGCGTTGCGCCTGGTGGGGCTCACGGGCTTCGCCCATGCCTACCCGCACCAGCTTTCCGGCGGCATGGCGCAACGCGCCGCTCTTGCGCGTGCGCTCGTCAACGACCCGAAGCTGCTCATTCTCGACGAACCTTTGGGCCAGCTCGACTCCCTGACTCGCATCGCGATGCAGGCGGAACTCGTATCACTTTGGCAACGCTCGAACTTCACGGCGCTGCTGGTCACGCACGATGTCGAGGAGGCACTCTTGCTCGCCGGCCGTATCATCGTGCTGAGCGAGCGACCGGCACGGATCAAGGCCGAAGTCGTCAACAGCCAACCCTATCCTCGCCACCGGGGCGATCCGCACTTCGTTGAGCTTCGTCGCGAGGTGTTCGAGCATCTCGGCCTCGATGAGGCATGGTAGCCGTCGAAAGGAGCTCGGCCGTGGCGGATCTTCTCATACATATCATAGAGCAGCCGCACGGCGTATTTGCCGCGATTGCAATGCGATTGCTTTAGCGGCTTGGTAGCCATGCAGACGAGGTCTAACAATCTGGGAAGCGCATGGAGACTTCGATGACCTCGGAATTCAACGTCCACAACGCTGCGGGCTATGAGCAACTCATGGGCCGCTGGAGCCGAAGACTCGCGCCGCTATTCATCGACTTCACAGGAATTGCCGACGGCGAAAGGATTCTCGACGTCGGCTGCGGCACCGGAAGCCTGACCTTCGCGCTAGCCAAAGCCGCCGACCTCGCCGAGATTGCCGCGGTCGACTATTCACCAGTCTTTGTCGAGGAGGTGATCCGGCGCAACACAAACCCACGAATAAAAGTCCGACAGGCGGATGCCTGCGCCCTGCCCTTCGAGGGCGGCACGTTCGATCGCGCTTTGGCGCTTCTCTTGCTCCACTTCGTTCCCGAAGCCGGCAAGGCAGTAGCCGAGATGCGCCGTGCCGTTCGGTCGGGCGGCGTGGTCGCGGCAACGGTGTGGGATCATCTCGGCGGCATGCCCGGCATGCGCATGATGGTCGACACGGTGGCGGCACTCGGAGAAAGCGGACGCGAGCTGCGCCGTCGCTATTGCTTTCAACCGATGATGCAGCCAGGCGAACTGAGACGGACATTTGCGGAACAGGGTCTCGTGGACATTGCGGAAATCGAGCTGATGATCCGAATGGACTACCAAGACTTTGCCGACTATTGGGCTCCGATTGCCGCTGGCGAAGGGCCGCTCGGCAAGTATGTGGCAGCGCTCGACGCTACGGAGCGAGCGCGCACCGATGCCGCCGTGCGCGATGCCTACGAGGCCGGCCGGCCCGATGGCCCGCGATCCTTTGCAAATGTCGCATGGGCCTGCCGTGGCAAGGTCCCCTGACTCGATCTCCTCCGAGGTCCTGAATCCGAAATCGTTCCCTCAACCGCGCAGCGGCGTTCGGAATTGTTACCGATGAGCGAGTCCGCTCAGGGTCAACAGCGGCGATTTGAGCCTCGGCCAATGACTTCCGGTCTGCCCCACACTTCCGACATGTCCTGCGCCGGGCAAACGCCCGGCAAACGGTCGCGAAGGGCCACACACGCAGACATTCCGCCGCGTTCAGTTGAAGATCAACGAGGCATCACACCGATCTGCTTCAGGAATCCGATGACGTCCTTTTCCGCCCATTTCTCGGCGAGCTTGCCGTTTGCGATGCGATGAATGGTTATGGAGGTCATCATTAAGTCGTTGCCGGTGCGCGGAGCTCCGG
>Ga0209389_1004887_pt1 | contig 11288 bp, 7 predicted proteins | sample CowpearedBW_FD_187526 | JGI IMG/M metagenome (GOLD analysis project Ga0209389, IMG submission 187526) | Root nodule microbial communities of legume samples collected from California, USA - Cow pea red BW (SPAdes) (version 2) | ecosystem: Host-associated > Plants > Roots > Nodule | place: USA... | reverse complement strand
TGTCACTGTCGAGTTTGGTAGTCTTGGGACGTTGCGGACTATGTTCGTATTTGGGAACTCCACCTGGCGTTACGGTGTGTGATTCGTAACATGGTTTCCGCACGTGCTCTATCGGTTGTGGCCGATAGGTGTGGCAGCATGGCGCTTTGGGATACCTAATAGAAGATGTAGAAGACTACTAACATGGTTGTGGCTATGTGAAAGGACTGGAACGAGGTTCCTTGATATACTTCACTATACATGGTGGTGGCCATGTGGTGGGAAGGTAACGAGTCTTCAATGAGGTGTATCGATGTACGTGGTAGTGGCCATGTGATGGGAATGGGGCAGGTGTTGCGGGAAATGCAATGATATTATATATGGTTGTGGCCATGTGGTATAAAGGAAGAGTTATATTATTGATGTAATGATTTATCTATATTACATGTATATGTGTGTGGTACACTTTTATATGTTTCTTCTATTAGCTCACCCTATCTGCTTGTGTTTGGCGATGATCGTGTACGCGGTACACGTGAGCCGGTGATGATACAGGTGGAGCTAGTGAGGCTTAGCTGCGTAGAGGGGATGATCATGGGATTTTTATTTATATGTTTTCTTGATTTTAGATTTTAAATAATATGTAAACGGTTAATGAGATTCTGGAACATTATTTCACTTTGTACGCTATGAGACAATGTTTATTATATGATGTTAAAAGTTTTATATTTCCCTGGATTTTGGGAAATGAGGTATAATTAATTATGGTGTAATTAATTCTTTATTTTATTTTATTAAATTCGTAATATCCTGACGGGATGTTACAGATCACGTAGTTCTAGATAAAAAAACTATTTAGAAAAGATGGAAGGGTTTGTAAACTTGAAATGTTTTTAAGAGGTTTTGTAAGTTGTAAAAAATAATTATACGACAAGTTTGAGACCCAAAAGGATAATTAAAAGTATAAAAATTAATAATTATCAAACGAGTTTGGGATTCCACATGAGAGTTAAAGTTATGAAAATAATGATTATCAAGCGAGTCTGAGACTCGACATGATAATTAAAGTTATGAAAAATAATGATTATCCAACAAGTATGAGACTCGCCATGATAATTAATGTTATGAAAAGTAATGATTATCAAGCATGTCCGGGACTCGACATGATAATTACAGTTATAAAAAATAATGATTATCAAGCGAGTCCAGGAATCGACATGATAATTGTAGTTATGAAAAATAATGATTATCAAGCGAGTTTGAGACTCGACGTGATAATTAATGTTATGAAACATAATGATTATCAAACGTGTCTGAGATTTGACAATAATTAATGTTATGAAAATAATAATTAACAAGTGAGCCTGGGACTCGACATAATTAAAGTTATGAAAATAATGATTATCAAGCGTGTTTGCACTAATGCAAAAAACACATTTTATAGCTTAAATTTTATACATGTTCTAATTTATCAGATATAAAAAAAAGATGATAATAAAAATGTTGATAACTTTTAAACTTGTTTTAATTCCAACCGGTTTAAAACTCTTAAAAAGAAACATTTAATAACTATTATACTTTAAACCGTTATAGAAATAAAATGTGATCGCAATTTTATAATAATAAAAGAGTTATTCCACACCGTTTAGTCCCCGTAACGGTATAGAAGTGAAATGTACTCTTCGGTCTTTTCCGCGTCTCGCATTCCCTGCTTCAAAGCAATTCTTTCTGACAAAGTCAGGTCTTCCCATGCTCTTGCACTTTTCCTTCTTCCTCTCGCGCACTCTCGCTGACGTTCTGGTCGCCATTGGTGGTGCTCGTGATGCATTCCCTTCTTCCTCTCATGCATTGTCGCTGACTGTTCCCGTCGTTGTTGTGCTGCTCGTGACGCATTCCCTTCTTCCTCTCATGCTCTCGCATTCTGTTATGGTGGTGGTTTGTGATTGCTGGTAAAAGTTTATCCTCGTTTAGGGTTTTGGCAACGCAAAACTCCCCTTCGATGACCAATACTCGTCTCTCCGACCACCATCGCCACGTGTTCCATGAAAACCCTCCCCTTAAAACGTTAAATCTCTTAGCCTAGAAGAACATGGCCAATCTGTAACATCCCGTCAGGATATTACTGATTTAAATAAATAAAACAAATAAAATCATAAAGATGTCGCATTTATGTATAAAGTTCATTTCCCAAAAACGCGGGAAATTTAAACTTTCATAAATGTAAATAATGGAAATCAAAGTCCATAATTACCAAAGTGTCATAATCCGAAATAAACGTCTCAAATGAGTTTACATTTCATTTCTAATAATAGAAAATACAAGTAATATAAAACATCCCGGATATCCCCTCTCCGTAGCTAAGCGTCACCAGCTCCACCTGCATCAACATCCTCTGCTCACGTGTACCGCGTACACGATCATCGCCAAACACAAGCAGATAAGGTGAGCTTATGAAATCAACATACATCATAACAATAATTAAATAACCAACCATATAATTATATTTTCTACAAAGAACCAATATACAATTTCTGTCTCTATTCACTAACATTTGGCCACAACCAGACCATTCGTGTTCTACCTCTTCTAGTGATTACCCCAAGATAATTTGTTGCCAAAACTATCGGCCACAACCGACAGAGCACATGCGGGAACCAATGCCACAGATCATACACCGTAACGCCAGGTGGAGTTTCCAATTACGAACATAGCCCGTAATGTCCCAATACTACCAAACTCGTCAGCGATTCACTAAGGAGGGCAATCTATCTGGACCCGTCCGTACTGGCCACAACCATCACACTCACACCGGCAACACTAGCCAACCCGAGCTAACCTCAAGGGTTCCTCGTGTTCATCCGCCATCACGAGCTCAACTCGAGGGATGCCATTCCGAGCTCAACTCAAGGGATACGTTCCGAGCTCAACTCAAGGAACCCAACAATCTTACCTTTGAAGCATCACCAAAAGCCTTGTAGAACACCCTACAAAGTCCAATAACTAGGACTTACAGCAGCCAAATCGCCTAGCGGAGGACACGTACCGCTAGGCGCTATCTGCTTCCAGACCGCCTGGCGGGGGACACGTACCGCCAGGCGCCAAGCACCTCAAAATAATTACAAAGTCTACAACAACCGCCTGGCAGAACTGTCCACACTGCCAAGCGGACGCTGCTTCAGAGGCCATTGTTTCCGCTGCAATCGCTTGGCGGGACCTTCCCCCTCCGCCAGGCGCCACCCAATCTAAGACCCCACTGATCCCTCGCTATCGCCCGGCGGTTCCAACATCTCCGCCAGGCGCTATACTAGTATTACGAGCTATACTGGTCTTTTTGCACTTATCCATTTTAAAATCCACTGGTATGCAATCTCACATATAATTTCTGCACCTCTTACCAGCTTATGTCTAACATCTCCATTTATAGGTAGTAACCTAGTATGTACATCCTTACCATATCAATGCTATATCATACCTTGTAATCTAATAGGCTAATGGTTTCTTATACGCATGTTGCTACTCTCCCTAATTCAACCCTCAATTTAGCTAGCGAAAATTGGTGAAACCTATACTAACCTATGTCAAGTATTTCAGCCCAATCCCAATTATGATCACAAATTTCCCGTCACATATTTGTTCTCAATTTCTTCCCTTTTCCAAGTTACTCATCAATTCCCAAGTTAATACCAAAAAAGGATATTTTCACTATTCGTTCAATGTTGTCCTCCTTCAGGTTTACCACAGTATTCAAACCAGACCCAGCATGCCCAAACATCTCAAGAGTGTTTCTCATTTCATGCCATCGCGTGGCGGCGCTCTATAAACCGCCAGGCGGCACACCAGTTCTGGAACACATATCAAGTTTTGTTGCATCAGCTACCCTATTCCCGCACCCTTCTCTTTCTCACACATATTTTAGTTTGATACCCCTCTGTTTCAACCAGGAGCCTAATAACGATAGTACATTGATCAACTCTAATCATTTTCAGCTTAGATTACAGTTCAATTTCGCAATAATTATCCATCTCTTTCAATTTTTCCCAACTTGATAACCCTAACATATCGTTTGCATTGTTCCATTAATTTCCTCCAATAATTACACTCATTTCAACGAATGACTAAGTCAAATCATCCTTTAAGAGCTAACCCATGATTTTTCCCCGTTCAGAAACATGTCAGAATATGCAGAACAGTGGAAATCGAATCATAGATTCGCGTCGCCCGGCGGATTAACAAACACCACTAGGCCCTTCATCCAAAAACAACCCAGAAATTATACAGGCTTTGTGTCGCCTGGCGGTACAGGGCCTCACCGCCAGGCGCTGCATCCAAAACACAGAAAATGCATGCAAAATGGATGAGAAATTAACAACCATTCATAATTTACGTATAATGATCATACAATTGATACCAAAACATCAAATTAACGTAAGAAACTCCCCTAACCTAGTTTTCCTTCGCTTAAAGCTTTGACGATTAAGATTTCTCCCTACCAATTGCCTCCTTAGCCATCTCTCAATTCATCCCCACAAATCTCCTTCAAACCTCACAAAATTCCAGATTTTCGTGCTCTCTCTCTGGGTATATTTTCCAGCTTGCCAAACCTTCTCTATTAACCCACTTTTTCCTTTTAAAATGTGCCTAAAAACTAGGTGAATATCCTAGGACGAAAATTGGGCAATAAGTGATGTTTAATGTCATTTACGAACTCATTATAGTTATTTTTCCAACCACCCCTCAACTGCCATACTACTAGGGTTTTCCTTCAACCTTTACATATTCAAGCCAAAGCAAAAAATACCAAAAAATAAAGTTTAATGTAAGTTCTCCAAGACTTGAACCCATAACCATGCAATTGCCAAATCAATATCAAACCATCAAGCCAATTCATATTTCATGCTAACAATCATCATCCAATTATCATATTATTTCACAGCATGATTATCATATATTTAAAATAATAACAAATAATAACACAAAATTGGCATACATAGGACTTGAACCCAAGTCCTCTCACACAATCAAACTACTCTCAACCACTTGAACTAATACTTTTCCACGTTATACACATCATAATTTAATGTCATAAATTATTTTCCCACCCACATTTATTAATTAATTATTTATTTAATTAATTAAATTCTACGGGTCTTACACAATCTGTGACTTATTATTAACTAATATTGGAAGTTAGAAGGGTGAATGTGTGTTGAATAGGGTTGGGGATTTTTTATGGACAAAAAAATTAGAAGCTCTTAAAAAGTAGCAGAAGAACAGAATGGCTCCGATGAAGGTTCAACTGGTTGCAATCGACATTGATTTTGAAGGTGAAGAACCTAGTGGTGGTTGGTGGTTGGGAACAAGTTGGTGTTGAAATCGTGGCTGAAATGGTTGTCCATGACAACTCGAGTTTATCCAACGAAGGCAATCTATGGAGCTGCTAAATTTTTTTTATTCAATAATGCTACCGAAGGCACTATGAGTGCTTCAGTTAAAATTGGCAAATGAATTCTGCATTCATAGGTTGTGCTTTACTAATTCTTGTGTTATTTTAGAAGTTGAAGGTTGATGGCATTTTCAAATACTTATGTCCCTTTTTTCATCTACTATTTATCGCATTGCAGGAGCTTAACCATGAAAAAAATATTGAGATGTTATTAATGTGTGGCAGTTTGTTATATTATTTTTTGTATTGGAATGAATATTTTGGCTAGCCCTTACATTCTAATTTCTATCACTAAAGGTTTTAAACTAACACTCAGTGACCTTGTGGCAAAGATTTATAAATCAGTGCCTTCCAATGTATGATTTGAGTTGGAAAAAACATGTTGCTTCTTGAAAAAAGTACTTCTGAGTGGTGAGACCAGTGTTACTTACTTTCATATTTATGTTAATTAGGAGAATAATCTTACATGAATGAATTGTTTTCATTCCTCTGTGTCTATGATTTTCATCAGCAAGGCAGGGCTTGTGCATGCTATATATTTTGTGACTATTTTATCTTTTGAAAGGGGTTTTCATCACCTAAATTGAGCTTTATTCTTTTGTTGATTCCTTTCTTACAATTATTATGCAAGTAACTCTAAAGTTTCCTCCATGAATTGATCACAACATGTGCAAGATTTTATACAAGATGTTAAACAAAGGTGTCTTTGATGTTATTAATGGATGCATTTCAAACGGCAAGGAAGTACGTGATGTACCTGGAGCTTTTATTTCCCTTTTTTTCTCTAAATCTTGTGATTTATAGAGGAGATGTGTATTAAAGTTGTTAGAAAACATTTAGGAAACAATTAGAGTTACTTTGTCTAGTTGGTGAACGTTGTAAAAGTGATATTGTTTCTTCAACAATTGATCATGTGTATAATTGATTGTTTTTATAATCAAATATAACCATAACTAGTTCCTATGGGTAAAAAATTATTCAACAATGATTTTAAGAAACATTGTTGCGGTGTGGCTTAATATATTTATATTTGCAAGTCAGTTGATATTTTTGTCTTATTTGATCAAATGTTGACTCCTCTATTCAATAGTTTTGGTTATTGAAAATGTGTTCTTGTCTCAGGATGGAGTGATGCAGACTGCTAAAGATCTCAAAGGGCAAAGAAACATGGAAATATGGTCAAAATTTTAATTTGTCTTACACATTTTCTTTAGGTTTATATTGCTTATGCTTACATCTTTTTACTTACATGTTGAACATGTGAATGGATTCATCATGTCATGATAGATTGAGCCGAGTTATGAGATAACTTAGTCATAAAGTTGAAACGGAGAGTGAGAGTGAGGTTGTGCGTTTAATTTTTCTTACTAACACTTACGAGTTATAAGATTGTCTTTTATAAGGTTGTTTTTGTAGGTTTAGAAGAGAGACCGAGAGAGATTATAGATTCACTCTTACTAACAAAATACTAACATCTAACATTATTGTTATCGTTATAGATTAAGCAAATAGTACTTGAAAAAAAGAAGGATTGAACTAATTGTGTAAGCATATTTAAGTGTTTGACATTAACTCATGTTCCACTGCACTCATGCCTCTTTTACAATTTCTTTTGTCAATTTATATTTTACTTTTGATTTTAGATATCTTAGGTGGAAACATGTCAATGGATCATCATGAAGACAGTAGAGAGAGTGTATCTTTTGATGATCATCTTACTCCAGCTGAAAGGTGATTTCTGCATCAGACACAGAAACTTGAGCTTCAAAGACTAGCAAAAATGGCAAACAAGTCTCATCGAGATAGAATTCATGAGTTCAATCAATATCTGGCCAACCTCACTAAGCATTATGATATTCCCAAAGTAGGACCTGGTTAAGGAAATTGTGTCTTCTTTTTAATCTTCATTCTACTAAATGTTTTGCACGATTAAAATTGATGGTATATTTAAGATTAATGGTATATTTGCAGGTTTTACGGTACTCTTCCTGCATAGACTCTATGCTATTTTCATTTACTGACGACTCTTCTACTACCGACATCAATGATCCAGCTTGGACAGCCACAGTCTGTACCTTGTATCAGAGAATTGTTCGAGATTGGATAATTAAATCACTTTCAAGTGCTCCATGCACTAGCCAGGGCCTTCTTCAGGTCGGGCTTATCTATTTCGTTGTTGAAAACCAATATTTTATGTTTTTGTAGTTACCTTGTCATCATCATCACCATCACCATCATATTCTCCATAATATGGAGGGCATGCTGTGATGTGTCGTTTCTTGTATGACCATAATTGTAAGTTTATTTGAAAATTAAAATTCAAATGTTTTTTAAAGTGTCAAACGAACGATGATCGTTTACTTGGGTTTATTGTCATTCTCTGCTCAAAAAAGTAACTTCGTAGAAAATTTAAGGTTTGATTTTGTGCTTCTGCTTCTTCTGTTGCAATTCCTTTGATTTTGATTTGTACTTAAATCTGATTGTACTTAACTTCCATTTTGGATCTGGTCCAAAAATGTGGTGGTTGCGTAAATTTTATTGTGCCGAAATTCCTTTCATTTTTATTATTACTTACTTTCTAATGCATATATATATATATATATATATATATATATATATATATATATATATATATATATATTGGTGACAGTGTAATTATATCTTTATTTTTATGAAGTCCTCACCAGTTTCTCTTTACACTATGTGTGCATGTATTTCACATCAGGATAAACTTTGTAAAGTAAATACTTGGCAAAGAGCACAACCCACAATTGATGTTGTTTTACTTTTATTTGAGATAAAAATTGGCACTGGGAAAATTGAATAGCCAATACAAACAGCAAATATTCCTGCAGTAATGGTTGTGGCAGTTGCAGCTTCCGGGGAAAACATAAAAGTATCTGAGTCTTTTAACTTAGATGTTATCAGTTCTGGTAAGTGTAACCAAGCTGCAGCGACAGTTAAGTGCAACCATGCTGGAGAAATTGCTGGAATGAGAAGGTTTTATAACAACATTAGTGGATTTCAATCTGGTGCTGCACCTCCTGGTGGTCTTGGACTTGGAGTTGGACTTCAGAGAATTATATCGGGAGCTTTTCCTCAGCACCCACAAGCTGAGGATGACTCTTTTAATGGAATGTTGCTTAACAAGTTTGTGCGTTCACTTCAGCAGTTTGTCAACGTAGCAGAGAAAGGTGGGGAAGTGGTCAGATCTGAATTTCGTGATACTTGCTCTCAGGCCACAGTGCTGTTTTTGTCACATTTGGTAAACATTTCTTGCTACTGCATATATCATCTGATTATGCTAATGTAGACTAAAGTTTAGGTTAGAAAAATAAATACAAATACACTTTATTTAAAATCTCTGCTTTTGTTATTTTTTGAAGGAAAATATGGTTGTGGTGCCTCTTATCTTAAAGATGTACCTTTATCTTTGGAAAAGTTGCGGGAAGGCTATGTTCAGTGTGTCTAATTACTACAGTAGTATTCCTCTGATGCTAGAATGATTTTTGTACTTAGAACATTTAACAAATGTCCTAAACATTATGATGATGGGATGCTATAGTATACGGTTTCTAATTTGGTTACTTGTCTAGAAGAGGACACTTTTTAAAACACACTTTTGAGTGCATTTTATTAGGGAGATTAATTACAAATTTGTCCGTTCCTTTCATTTGTGTGTTCTATTTATTCTAGTTTTTATCTAATAAATTTGAACCAATAATATAATTTTTATCTATTAGAAATGTGATCAGTATTATATTTCATATAAAATTTAGATTGTATTTTATGTGAATATTAGATTGAATGAAATTTGTTGTCTGGATGTTTTGGATAATTATTACCTATTTTGTATGTGGTAAGAAGCAAAAACAAACTTTTCATTAAAAAATGAAAAATCACTTTTTTATATCGGTTTAAGTCAGAAGGGGTATGAAAGATGGAACTTTTTATACCGGTTATAGAACAAATATAGAAAGTTGAAACTTTCTATACCGCTTGTATCTATACCGATTCTACAACCGGTATAAAATACTTTTTTTAACCGGTATAAAAAGGTTTTTTTGCACTAGTGTTGAGACTCAACATGAAAATTAATGTTTATAAAAATAATGATTATCAAGCGAGTCTGGGGCTCGACATGATAATTAATGTTTATAAAAATAATGATTATCAAGTGAGTTCAAGACTCGACATGATAATTAAAGTGATGAAAATAATGATTATCAAGCAAGTCCGAAACTAAACATTATAGTTAAATTTATGAAAATGTTGATTATCAAGCAAATCCAATACTTGACATGATAATTAACGTTATGAAAATAATGATTATGAAGCAAGTTCGAGATTAGACCTGATAATTAATGTTATTAAAAATCTAGATTATCAAGCAAGTCCGAGACTCAACATGATAATTAATGTTATGAAAAAAATATATGAAAAGAATGATTATTAAGCGAGTCTGGTACTCGACATGATAATTAATATTATGAAAATTTTTATTATCAAACAAGTTTGAGACTCAACATGATAATTAATGTTATGAAAATAATGATTATCAAGCGAGTTCGAGACTCAACATGATAATTAATGTCATGAAAATCATGATTATCAGCGAGTGTAAGGCTCGACATGATAATTAATGTTATGAAAATAATGATTATCAAGCAAGTTTGGAATTCAACATGATAATTAAAGCTATGAAAATAATGATTATCAAGCGAGTTCAGAACTCGACATTATAATCAATATTATGAAATTTTTTATTATCAAGCGAATTTGAGACTCAACATGATAATTAATGTTATGCGATATATCTATAAAAAACAAAATCAATAATTGATAATATCACCAAACAAAAATAAAATTTTTTCAATTAATGCCTAGACATATTTAATATTCAATAGTTATCTCAAAATTTTTTATTCCAATATCCATGTTTAGTGTGCATCTTGTGCATTATTTTGAAACATCCAATATAAGCATCATATTATATTATCCATTAAAATCAACACTCACATTCCGATAAAAAGAAATTAAGGAAAAAGTATAAAAGGTTTTTATTAATAAACAAACGTACTAAAAGAAGCTTCCAAATGTAGAGATTTATATACACATATAAGGTTTATGCTTTTCAAAATCAAAACAATGTTTGCATGTGTATCTCTCTTATCTTCTCAAAGCTCTATGTTTTAGTGGCTTTGCCTCTCCAAGAAGTATTTTTCAGGTGTTTTTTCTTTGTGTTTGGTATCGTGGTGTGTGATCCCTTGTGTGAGTTATTCTATAATGATCATTAATGAAGGGAGATGAGAGTGAGATCCAAAAAGGATATTTTTGACCTTGGGAAGAAGATGACAGTGGATAAAGGAGAAAAATATCGTTATTTGTTGTGTGAAAAACCTCTCTTAAATGAAGTGGAGAAAAGAAAAAAAGAGCTCGAGGGACAAACGTCAAAGACTATGAAATCTGAGACCTTTTTTCTATTTTTTTAGCATCGTCTAAGATATTAACTATGTGCGGAGGTTGAGAGAAATGGGGAGAGAATCTAGATTTTGAGAGTATAAGGAGGATGCAGTTGAGTAACGGTAACATATAACCACTTATTTTGAAATGTGCTTACTTTCTCTAATTTTAAATTTACTTCTTTCTTTAGTAAAAACTATATATTTTTATGAAATAAAGCGAATAACATAGAGAATGACGACAGATAATAGAGAAGAAACAATAGAGAATAGAGAATAGGGAGCAACTCATTTGTGTATTATTATTGATAGAAAGAGTCCTATTTATAGATACAATATGTAATCCATAAAGGAAACAAATCAACTTAGTTAATACAAATATTTACCATAAAGAGTAATGAATC
>Ga0209389_1004883_pt1 | contig 11291 bp, 6 predicted proteins | sample CowpearedBW_FD_187526 | JGI IMG/M metagenome (GOLD analysis project Ga0209389, IMG submission 187526) | Root nodule microbial communities of legume samples collected from California, USA - Cow pea red BW (SPAdes) (version 2) | ecosystem: Host-associated > Plants > Roots > Nodule | place: USA... | reverse complement strand
CTTTCTTACTCCTAATTAACCTACAAAGCAAATAAACATAGATTAGCATGTTGGCTTAAGTCAAGTCAACTATAGTCAACAAGTCAAACCTAGTCAAAGGTCAACAAGTCAACTAAAGCTGATTCAACTAAGTCAACTTAGGGAATCAAAAATAACAAACAAAAATGAAAGGGATGAAGGATTAGTGAACTTCCTTTCTAAACATGCTTAGTCTTCTTAAGCATGTGCCTCCATCCTTGGTTGTGGTCAATCCTTCATCATGTACTGAGGATCTTTGACTGATTTGAGGCTCTGCGTGCTTAAAAATGCGTTTGGTATGTTTCTTTGGTGTGGTGAGAATGACTGTTGCAGAAGAACAGTGGCGAAGCCTGTTACTCTCGCCCAAGCGATCCAGTCTCGCCTAGGCGAGATGAACAGGGACTCGCTTGGATCATTTTTTTGCGCGAAAGGTTGCCCAGGCGACCAGCTCGACTTTTGAGCGAGTGAACACCTCGCCCAGGCGAGAGGGGTCTCGCCTAAGCGAGATCCCATGATGTTCCCTGGGTGCTTCATCGAACCCTCGCCTAGGCGAAGGGGGGGCTCGCCTGAGCGAAACCCTTCAGCTTGAGCGAGGGATTGGGCGAGGCAGTACGTTGTTTGGGTGCTTGTTTATTCTTGGATGATTGATATTGGTTTAGATGTGAATTGTATGATGAGAAACATGTATATAATGGATTATTATGTATGCTTGGCATGAATTATGAATTGCGTATGACGGGTTGGGTATGATATTGGCATGTGAAATGAATGAGTGGTTTGGAACTAAAGGAACACGTTATTGATATGAGATGAGGCCCTAGATTCATGGGGTGGGGATGATCAGAGGTATGGATTCGAAATATGATGCGTATGAGGAATTAATCTCAGGGGTTGGTATGGAAATGTAAATATGATTTAATGTTCTCTTATTGCTGAGTTATGTATGTGGGTCCGTGTCAGTGTGTAAATTCCTTGGGGTCTCTAGGTGAGACCTCCGAGGTCGCGCTTCAGTGGTCGGGACGTAATTCCATGGCCCCTATTAGTGGGTGTCCATGGTGGTGCCCCATCTGTATAACTAGGTAAGGATTCAAGTTAAGGTTGCATCTTGACACTCTAAGGAGCTAGTTAGTCTCACTTAGAGCGGACTGACCCCTGTGGTGAGAGTAGCAGGAGGCCTGAAATTCATTAAGGGCTAACCTTGTGGTGAGGGAGATTTGATTCATCGTAACACTTGTAACACATAGCTCGGAGATGAGCAGCTCAGGGTCGAGCAGGGGTATCCACCACAAGTGCAAGCATCTGCTGAATCCGACTAAGTTATACATATCCGGATGAGTCGAGTTGAGTCGTAGTGTATTGAATGAAGAGTCATAACATGCTTGGTCGTTATATGGATATAGAATGATGATAATGTACCTGACTGCGTGATGAATATGTGTTGGCTCTAGCTTACCCTGCTTATTGTATGGTTGTCTTGTATGTGGCTCTTCTTTCTTGCGATGATCATCAATGTAATTGATGGGAGCAGATGGGCGAGGTTCTCGTGACCAACAAGGGAATGGTGATTCCGTTGCTTAGCCATCTGGGCTGGAGTTCTCTTCACATATTTTTAGGGCTAAGGCCCATGTATCGTTTCATGTATTTCTACTTTACACTCTTTGTTAGGTTGGTTTTCAGTTTCCTTTGGCATCGTGGTGTGCCCGGTTGTTTTTGTAGGGATTGTGTTTAGAATCCCAGGACTACGCTACATCGTTATCTCTGTGTGGCGTTTGCTTTAATTTTTCGCATTAAATTAAATGGGGCCTTACAACCCGTGCATTGCACGGGTCAAAATTCTAGTAAAGTACGTTTGTGCCTTTTTGTGTGGTGGAAAACATATAAGAAGACTAAGAAGACGTAAATGAAAGTCATTAATATGTACAATTAAACTTAACGATGATTAAAATTTTATATAAACCATTTTTAGGTATGAGCTTGAGATGATAAATGAATCTATTTCTATAAATATTATTCAAATTTATTTAGATTTTGATGGAGAATCTCTACATTGAATAGATATAAATGTAAGTATTTATATGAGTAATTTTTTTTAATTGGATATATAAGATGAAAATGATGTTATACCCGTTCTAAATTTAAATTACTAAAATACTTTTAATGATTTAGGTAATGTAATAAATTTATATTAAGTTTTTTTTATACTTAACTTATTTTTACTTTGAAGACACAAGTTTTTTACTATTTTATGTAAATATCTGACATTTATTTATTCAATTATTATTTAATACTCTCATTTAATATTTATATAATTTTATATATATATATATATATATTCTTTTGACTTTAATATAGTATCATGTTTTAGTTACGGTGACTTTTATTTTTGCGTAAAAAATTATTTATTAATAGTTGAAATCATAAAAGTATAAAATAGTGATATACTTATCTTCCGATAAGATTAGGATAAAACCGAATTTTCATAGGAAAATAATGAATATTTTAGTTAGAAAATAAGATGGAATAGACAACGGTCATCCTAATTATGACTATTGATTGAAAAATGACATTGTGTCATCATATTATAAGTGGAAAAAGAAAATTTTAATCAACCTATTCGAAAATCTTATTTTAGAAAAAGAGGGTCCACCATTTTTCTTTATCTGGACACTAACATTCCGCAAAATTAGACACTTGCCTTTACACCCTTTTGCAAGCAACAAAACGCACGAATAAATTACTCAACCATTTAAATGTTTAAGAAATAAAAAACCAAAAGTTTCAAATCTCTATAAAGACTCCACCGTTTAAGATTTTGACTGTCACCCCTATCATCCCACAAAGGGAGGAAAGTTCATTTTTTTTTCCTACAAAGGGTCCACAAAAACAGTACCTCCAGCTGGACATTCAAAAATTCAAATTTCAAAACCCTCTCTTACACACCTTTTTCCCACCCAAAAATAAAATAAAAAAAAAGTCACAGCTCATCCATTTCTCCAACCCTATTCAAAATCTAACCGTTGCAACAAAAAGCCACCAACTTTTCTATAAAAGAACCCTCTCACCCCCTTACCCCCTCGTCCCCACTCAAAAACCCAAAATACAATCTTTCTGCTTCTTTCAAATTCCAATTTCATTTTTTTCTTTCTTCTCTACTCAAGATGCGTGAGATCCTTCACATTCAGGGTGGCCAGTGCGGCAACCAGATCGGCGCCAAGTTCTGGGAAGTGGTTTGTGCGGAGCATGGCATCGACCCCACCGGAAGGTACGGTGGGGACTCGGAGCTGCAGCTCGAGAGGATCAATGTTTACTACAACGAGGCCAGTTGCGGCCGGTTCGTGCCTCGAGCGGTTCTCATGGACCTTGAACCGGGCACTATGGACAGCGTCCGGTCTGGTCCGTACGGTCAGATCTTCAGGCCCGACAACTTTGTTTTTGGGCAGTCTGGTGCCGGGAACAACTGGGCCAAGGGGCATTACACCGAGGGTGCCGAACTGATTGATTCTGTGCTTGATGTTGTGCGAAAGGAGGCAGAGAACTGTGATTGCCTGCAGGGTATGGGTTTTTATGTTTAAAGATTTAAGCTTTCTTGTGTTTTCCCGGTGGATTTGAGTTTGGGTTTTTGTGTGTTGTTGGTATGATAAAGGGTGTGGGTTTGTGGGTGGTTTTGAAATGAGTGTGCTTGTGTGGGTTTTTAGGGTTTTGTGAGTTGGGTGTTTCATGGAGTTTGTTCATGAGGGATTTTTGGATTTGCATGTGGCTTTTTTCATGAGGTGGCTCGGGATGTGTTCCGTGACTTATTCTTAGATGATCATAAGGCGATGAGATTTTTTTGTCGGAGAACCTTGAAATGGAGTTTTTTTTTTTGTGGTTCATTCCTCTTTTTAGCAAAGGATGTGTTGATTTTCGAAATGGTATTTGTGATTTTTGAATCCTGGTGTTAGTTGTGTGATTTTTTGATGCTATTCGTCCGTGCAGGTTTCCAAGTATGCCACTCACTGGGTGGAGGTACTGGATCAGGAATGGGTACCCTGTTGATTTCTAAGATAAGGGAAGAGTACCCAGATAGGATGATGCTTACTTTCTCAGTTTTTCCTTCTCCCAAGGTTTCTGATACTGTGGTGGAACCCTACAATGCTACTCTCTCAGTTCACCAGCTTGTTGAAAATGCAGACGAGTGCATGGTGCTGGATAATGAAGCCTTGTACGACATTTGCTTCCGTACCCTGAAGCTAACAACTCCAAGCTGTAAGCTTTTACAATCCACCTAACTCTGTTTCCAATTAATTTTTGAACGAGATTATCGAATGTGTTGTTTTTCATTCTTGTGCAGTCGGTGACTTGAACCATTTGATCTCAGCAACCATGTCTGGTGTCACCTGTTGTTTGCGGTTCCCTGGTCAACTTAACTCTGATCTGAGAAAGCTTGCAGTGAACCTCATTCCCTTCCCCCGTCTCCACTTTTTCATGGTGGGATTTGCTCCATTGACATCCCGTGGCTCTCAGCAGTACAGGGCCCTGAGTGTTCCAGAACTCACACAGCAAATGTGGGATGCCAAGAACATGATGTGCGCTGCTGACCCTCGCCATGGCCGATACCTCACTGCCTCAGCCATGTTTAGAGGAAAGATGAGTACCAAGGAGGTTGATGAACAAATGATCAATGTGCAGAACAAGAACTCCTCATACTTTGTTGAATGGATTCCCAACAATGTGAAATCCACAGTTTGTGACATTCCCCCCACAGGCTTGAAGATGGCCTCTACATTCATTGGAAACTCTACATCCATTCAGGAAATGTTCCGCAGAGTGAGTGAGCAATTTACTGCTATGTTCAGGAGAAAGGCTTTCTTGCACTGGTATACTGGTGAAGGCATGGATGAGATGGAGTTCACTGAGGCCGAAAGCAACATGAACGATCTTGTGTCGGAGTATCAACAGTACCAGGATGCCACTGCTGAGGACGATGAGTATGAGGAGGAAGATGAGGAGGACGAATATGGACCTGAAATTTGATTTTTGATGTTTGTGTAATGCGGTGAAAATGAAGAATAGTATAACATGCCGCAACTTCCTGTTGCCGGTTAATTGTCCCTTCACGAGGGGATGGTTCTGGTCCGGCTTGATTAAGTTTCTTTTACTGTTCTATATCAAACAGGCTCTGATGTTTTTGGTTTCTGCTTTTATGTAACCTGTAGGAAGAAAGACAATATAAAGCCACTATTGCTTTCATATTTTAATCCGTCCTAATATCGATCATTAGTGTTAACTTATTAGATCCTTGCACGTTATATGAATATGAATGACACTGCTGTATGAATGAGACACTATTTACTGCTCCTGAAAAAGTTATTCGACCAACTCAGACGTGTTCATACTGCTGTTATAATAAGTTCGAAATGAATGTTGAAACTTGTGGGAAAAAAAGCAAGTGGGAGCGTTAGGAGCGTTTATCGAAGTCGTTGTCAAGTCAATTCTAATTGAAGAATACTTTATGACTAAATTCAAATTTGAGCTACTTGAAAAAATTTGGACAATTAGCAAGCAATGTTCGTCCGCTGCCTGTAAATGTTTCTCAGAAAAAGCTTTTTGTGTTTTTGAGTATGACAGCTGTGAAACTACATCTCATCTCAACTCAGCGACCAATATTTTAGCATTAGCTATTTCCATTTTAAACTTTTCTTTTGAAGATATTCGATCGATATCTTAAAATACAGTGTTCAAATGTCTGTGGAGGGGGTAGGGGTGTAGACGAACCATAATTATAGCAGTTATTTATGCCACCAAATCAAACATTCATTTCACTGCATGTGTCTTCTAAATTCTCAGTTTATAATTTCTATGGTCTGAACAATTTCAGACAAGACCAGATACTTCAATATCCTGTAAACGTGTGTGACACCATTTCTTTTAAAGATATTTGAGATCCTTGAAATGCAGTGGCACAAGGCTAATTTTGTAGAGGGTGGCATATTTAGAGGGGGTAATTTCTCTTGAATGGAAAGTAACCGAAAGTCGTAAGAAAAGTATGTTTACATTACCAAAGAATGCCCGACGAACGACCAATTCATTAACATAGTTGATTGTCATATCTTCATACAACAAAAACAATGTAAGCAACTTCATATAGTTCATTAATAACTTCAAATTGGGCATTTTTGAAAAAAAGTAAGCAATCTTTAACACAGTTGATAAACAATAGACGTCAGAAAAAAGCCAAATACATAGTAGCCCTTTACCAAGACTGCTACAATAGAGCAAAACCTAAATACAAGACAAACTAATTTATAAACACAAGCTTCCAACCTCTTCCCTCAAGAGGTTCTAATTCTTACTGTCTTGGATGGTTTTATCTACAACAATTTTGACTTTCCTATACTCAACATCTACAGGTTGCATAACAGTCTCCTCTGGCACTACTGCGCGTTTATTACCAAAGATGGTCCACAAGTAAAGCACAATAAATGCTGTCAAAGCTCCACATCCAGTACCAAATATCATTGCAGCAAGAACTCTTAAGAAGCAATCACTCCTTTGTTTAACCACCGGACTTTCAGTGCTTTTAACAAAGACCTTTGGATCCAGAGGCTCTGAATGGATTGAATGTGGAAAACTCCTCAGAACAAAGCTCCATGAATAGAGAAAGCATGCTTGAGAATCATTCCCCTTCACAGAACTAAAACCCGCAAACATTTCATTCTCCTTCAACACATTTGACAAGTCAATTGAGTGCCATAGCAGTGGAACAGAAGGCCTTGATTTTCCATGCTGACTAAATCTAACTTCTAAGCGCCGAGAACTAGCTTCATAGTCAATCCAAGCATGTAACTTTTCTCCACTTGTTAAAGCCAAATTGTTACTTATTTTAGCAACAACTGAACCACCAACAATAATGGTCATATTACAACCAGTAGAAACCCCATTTCTACCACCCCCTGAAGCACTAAACTCAACAGCAATAACTTCAAAATTTCTATCATTCAACCCAGAAGAACTTTGATAAAACACATCACCCACAGAACCCTTTGGAACCATAACAAAAGCCAAACCACCCCCCATGTCCAGGGAGATTGAAAAGGCAAAGTAAGTAGAAATTGACACTAATTGTCTTGGTTTACCTTGAAAAAGCTTGATGGGTTTCTTGTACATGACTCTCCCAGTGTCTGAACTTCCAGAAGCAGAGAAATGAATCCCAGACCCGTCATTGACAACCTTTGCATTACCAAAAAGGGCCACGTTGGGCTTAAATTTCAGATCTTTACCAAATCCAGCGTAAGAAAACAAAGGAATCGGGTCAAATGCTAGGGTTTTGAGGAATAAAATGCAGAAAGTGAAGACCCTGAAGTAATGGGAAGTAGAAAGTGCTGCCATAATTGAAGTGGGTGGTTTTTGGTTTGAGATGAATGAATTAATCTTGCTGGCGTGAGACTCTAGGGTTGGTGGGTTGATCCCATTAGCATCAAAAGGTAGAATCTGTGATTTTTTGGGGCAGATTGAAGAAGAAAGCAGATGAAGAAAGAAAGCAAAATTTAATACATTTTACTGGATTCTGCAACTTGGTGGTTCGCTTTTTCTGAGTGGCGGATGACCAAGGGAATATAATAAAAAGCAATTTTTCTAAAAAATGAAACAATATTTTTGTTTTCTTTTCTTTTGCAGTTTGAGCCTTTCCTTTTCCAATAATCTCCATGTGAACTCACAATCACAACCATAGATAAGTTCATAAAAAACTGGTTTAATTTTTTTTTTCTAAATTTTGTCTTCGTTATGGACCACTCCATAAATTGTGAATGTGCTTTTAATTTCTGGTCTTGGATTGTTAGGTCGTAGAAGTAGATTCCTCGTTTTATCTCGCTAATATCTATAACATTAACTTTAACATTTTATCCATGTTAAGTTATTTAAACGTTCTTATTATAACATATTTTATATATTTTAAATATCTTTTCACTTTTAAAATGAATTATTAAATCCTCGCTTAATGGATGCGTCAAATTATTTGAATATAAAAGATAGAAACAGAAAAGAAGAAAATTAAGATAAGGTAATTGATGTGATGGAGAGTACCAGAAAGAAAGTGATTTTTCACCAATAACTTTGTTGAATGACACAAGTGTAATTGTGCTTATTTTGTGTATTAGCGCTTTCAGAAAATTACACATTTGTTGAATGATAGAAGTTTATGAGTGAAAATGTAATGGTCTAGGAGAAGTCCTAAAGAGAAGGCTCTAATAACAAAACGGTGAAAAGCAATAAAAGTTGAAGCATCCACTATTTATGATTATTTTGCAGAAAGGGGCTTGTAATGATATGTATTATCTTGTTAGACCCTGGACTTCACGAGACACTTTTCTTGTTTTGCGTTAGACAAGGAGAAAGTGGGGGATATGAGTGAGTTGTGGTTGTGCGTTGTGCCCACTCTGGCATGGTCTAACGAACCATCCTCACGGCTTCAAACAAATCTTGTCTTCTTCCTCAACTCAACCAACAATTATGCTATGTTATTATGTTAGTTATTGTGACATTTTCATTCACCTACACCTTTTCCTTCTTCAACTCTTTGGTGGGTGCTTTTCAATTTCTTTCTCAACATAAAAAAATCGGCATCGAGGAACTTATTCGTATAATCAATCATGCATGTCCTTTTTATAGTCATTTTGGCATACAGCGGTTACTTGCTTTAACATCTTGCAAAACCAATGTAGCCACAAATTGGGTATTACTGGATCCAAATTTCTGTCATTTAATTTTATTTGTTAAGTTAAAATGTAATCGTTACTGTAACTTTTATTACTTTATATGTATGTACATTAATTTTAATTTTTATCCATATAACTGTTTGTATTTTGAGATATTATTTAAAATATTTTAATTTAAGATAGGATTTAAAACTGCTAATTAGAAAAGAAAAGTGGAGTACGTAACAGAAAATAACTTCAAAATTATTTTAAAAAACAAAATAGACAGCACTAATATATATAATCATAAATGAAACTATCTCCATTTTGTACACAATTTTTTTATACTATAAGTAATCATTGTTTTAGATTAAAATAATTACCTTATCCTTTAACCTTTTTAAGTGAATCTTAATTTAAATTAACTTTTTAAAAATTAAATTAATTACTTAGCATAAAAAAGGAGATATACATGTTTAGTATATGTATTTATATGATGATAATTGTTTATCTTTTTTTATTAATATTAATAAGAGAATTTTCACTTTTGGTGCATACATTAATTTTTTTTTAATTTTATCTTTTAAGTAAAAGTGTCCTTAGTAATTACATAACACTAGATTCACATGTCATAATTTTCCTCCATAGGAGTGATATGACCACACAATTCAATTACAATAATAGATATATTACATTCCTCTACCCATAGAACATCTCCTTGAATCATTCACATACATCACATGAATTAGCTCCTTAAATAATTCAAACCTACTTTCTAAACTCTAGATTTTGTTATTTGCATTGTAATCCTTTTTAACTTATTTATTTTTGCTAAGAGGCCCCCAGATACTTCTATTTAAGGGGACCTCTAACACTTGTACAAGGGTTGAACATTTTGGAGAAATTAAACACATTTGTGTATCAACCATTGTGAGAGTCTTCCTCCCTAGAGAGTGAATGCTTTTAAGCCTTATCTTGAATCTTGATTCAAATGGCGAAATCCAGTCATCTTCAAGGTTGCCATGACTTCTTCTAGCCTAGCCTTGTAGTGGCGTGCTTCTCACATTTTTATTATTCCTTTCCTTTCCATTTTATGCTTTCTTCTTCCTTTGTGTGTGTGACTTGGGTTTTACTCTTTTTATGTGTTGTCCTCTCTTATTTGTTTTGAATCAATCCATTATTCTCTTCTCTAGAACCTTGGAAAGGAACCTTCACATCTAGATAACTTGCTATCTTAATGTTCAGTGGGGATTTCCTTGGTTTTCGTAATCAATCATCACCATATTCATTAATCTTCTAAAAGGAATAAGATAATACTACATCATTTGGTATCTAGAGCTTAGGTTGTCCTTGAATATGGTGTTTTTCATGTTCTAACATTGTCTTGTGTTACTATCTTTGAATGGTCCACATAAAAACAGTGATGGCAGCAATATGTACGTTTTTGAAAAAAAATACTGCAGCTAGCTCAGTGGTCCAAAAGTAACTTTCTTTATATCAAAAGAAATCCTTGTAAGTCTAGTTTCCAACAAAAAAAGAATGAACACATTTGGAGTTATGTGGAGAAAGTTATGATCAAATGAGTGAGCAAAGGTCAGAGCTACCGAGAATACGAAAAACAACGTTTTCAGGTTATGTTGTGGAAATTTTGGCTTCGGTTTTGTGACTTTTTTGCTCTTAAATGTGGTTGGATAACATGTCTTTGGATGCTTAGTCATTGAACTTCAAATCCATGAGTTTAAATGCATGATAGCTACATGTTTGTGTCTTTGTGTATGTCATGTTGAGTCTTTAGATGTGCCTAACTTTTGCTTGAGTCATATGTCATATGTTAGCTTGAAGTTTTCTTGTTCTTGTTATTCCAAGTATTTGAATATTGCATTCACTTTATTTCTTGCTTGATGTATGCTCATTGAAATTGATTTTGGCCTAAAATTTGAGGAACTAAGTGTCCAAGCCACCTAAAAACATTGTCTTTCTATCTTATGAAACTTGTGAAAGAAGAAAAATTTTAACACCTTTTTACTCATTTGCCAAGGGCAAACTTGCTCTTTGGTGAACCAAAAGTGCAATTTTGATTAGGTGTTATGCTACTAGTTTTCATATTAAAATTGTGGGTGATATTGGCCAATTAGTCCATTCTTAACTTGGCTATTATCTTTCTTAGTGTATGCATGATTTAAGACTTGGTGTGGCATGTTCAAGTACTTTCCATAGAGTCTTTAAATGTGCTTTTCTTGTTTGTTTTGGTAAAAGTTTTGTCACATAATTTCATTTCATTAGAGTTTCCTTGGTGATAACGCTGTCGTTGACGCGATCAAATTAATACTACTTATCTATAACAACTTCAGTATTGTTAAGAAAGTAGTCAACAAAATAGTAAGGATAAAGTAACCCAAAGTCGTCTCCCAACGAACACGGAATTGATTTTTAACAAGTTAGTTCTTATAAAACTATACAAGAGTTAGTCAAATAAAATTATAAAAATATGAGGGATAAAGATTAAAAGATAAAATAAGATATAAACAATAGTAAAGTAAATAGATTGATTCCATTGCTTTTTCAAAATAGATTCATCATCGGTTATCTAAAGATTAT
>Ga0209389_1004881_pt1 | contig 11292 bp, 10 predicted proteins | sample CowpearedBW_FD_187526 | JGI IMG/M metagenome (GOLD analysis project Ga0209389, IMG submission 187526) | Root nodule microbial communities of legume samples collected from California, USA - Cow pea red BW (SPAdes) (version 2) | ecosystem: Host-associated > Plants > Roots > Nodule | place: USA... | reverse complement strand
CTAGCATTGCTTTCTTACTCCTAATTAACCTACAAAGCAAATAAACATAGATTAGCATGTTGGCTTAAGTCAAGTCAACTATAGTCAACAAGTCAAACCTAGTCAAAGGTCAACAAGTCAACTAAATTTGATTAAACTAAGTCAACTTAAGGAATCAAAAATAACAAACACAAATGAAAAGGATGAAGGATTAGTGAACTTCCTTTGTAAACATGCTTAGTCTTCTTAAGCATGTGCCTCCATCCTTGGTTGGGGTCAATCCTTCATCAGTTCACGATAGACTCGAGGCAAAAAAGGGCATCTATGGCTCTGGTTCGTCTACAACCAAGGCAGAAAAGCGCCTCTATGGTCTCGGGTGATAATAGAGGCCAAAAGGCACCCCATTTTGGCCTCGCCCCAATATGCCTCGGTTATAAAACCGAGGCAGAATAACAAAAACAACCGGGGCCAAAAGCCTTTATTGCATTGGTGCAAGCTGAAGTTAATGAACCAGCAGAGCAGCCAACCACGAATGAATACACACCACCTACTGCTATTGGACCACAACAAGCTGAAGCAGAACCTAAAGAAGAGGGAGTGAATGAGGAAGAAGATGAGTTGTTAATTAGGAGTCCCCCTCTAAACCAGAACCAAAAGACTTCTTTGATATCCACCCTCTTAGAGGAAGCATTTGAAAAAAAGATTTGTCCTTAAACTAATTGCATTTAGTATGTATATATTAGTAGTAGTTTTCATTAGATTTTTCTTTTGTCTGATCTATTCTCTTTGCATCCCAAGCATTGCATAACCTGTTTTCTTTGCATTCCAAGAATCTCATTAGACATCATGCATTTGTTTCATTAGATTTTTCTTTTGTCTGATTTACTTTTTTGCACCACAAACACTACATAATATGTTGCATCTCATATATTGCACATCATGTTTTGTTTTCACCCCAAGCCTCTCGTAATCATCTTCCTTTCCTTACATTTTTCTTTTGTCTGATCTACATTATAAGCATTTACATGCATATCATGCATCCATGTCCCTTCATTAGATTTTGCTTTTGTCTGACCAAATTGCATACACTATCAAACTTGTTTTGTTTGCACCTCAAGAATCTGCCTACACCTTATATTACAATAGTATGACATGTTTTTACAAATGTAATCCAAAATATGTTATGTTTGCACTCCAAGCACCAAAGGTCAGCTTGCTTCTGTAGTGTTTGAAATATTTAGATTTTGCCTTTGTCTAACTCCACCCTTAAGTACCACTTTGTAGAAATTCGGCCTCGCTTTTTATTAAGACAAGCCATTATGTTTTGACCGATCAACAAAGGGCTAATTGAACAAAGGGATATGGGAGCATAAGGTTTGGAAATGGGTGCTAGAAAATTTTAGATCAAAGGAATAAATAAACCCCATGTAGATTGTGAATCCACCTAGCAAGAAGAGAAGCCAAACACACTGAGGAAGAGAAATCCTTGTTGATAGCATGAGTTGGTTTTGCTAAAAAATTTCTGATAACCATCCTAAAGCAGGCACTCAAGGAAAGGATCAAGGTAATCTTGGATGTTTCTCACCCAAAACAGTAGCCACCTCCTTAGTACAAAAAATCAGACCTCAGACCTTTAAATCTCACTCATAAAAAGAAAACAAACCATTCCTTCACGAATAAGATGGACTGGTGTAGGGAAAAGAAAAAAGGGGAAAGGAATCGTAACCAAGAAAGGAGGAAGAAAGAAAAAGGTGCAGAAAAGTAATGAAAAATGGCATAAATGAAAAATGAAGGTTAAGGGATGAAAACAATGATGATCCCAAATGATTAAAACAAGAAAATCCCTTGGTTATAGCACGCACCTTAAACCATCTTATCAGTGGATTTTTGTTCCTTAAAGAAAAACCATGGATTCTTCTCAACCTTAGCCACATTACAAGCCATAAAAGTCCTCGGTGATCCTTGATGCTTACTTATAAGGTGACAAATGAAATGAGATGAAAAACCAACAAAGGCTTGAAAGCAATGGTTGAGTGAAATGCCTGAAAATTGCGCAGAGAAAAGGGATCAAAACAGTGGGAATTGTAGGAGGTTCTTTTAACCTTTGCATAAGAATAGAACCTATTCCATCTTTTGCTACCAATAACATCTTTGCTAAATTATTTCTTTTGTTTGAATTGTTAATAAAGTGCAATACAAATTTCCTTAGTTTTGGTTTGTTTGAGGACAAACAAATTTCTAAAGTAGGGGCATGTGATAAGTGTCTGCACAATTTTCATTTTGCATAATAAATTAGACACTTATCTTAGGTGGAAAAGCACTTCTCTCAAGAAAACATACCTTCTTTTTCTTAAACATCATGCCTCCAAACTTTTTGGATGATAAATGAGAATTCTTAATTAAATGTCACTTTTTTGTAGAAAAACAAAGTAAAAAGCTATTGAGTGGTTGAGCCACCCCAACCCAGCTCAACCACAACAGTTGAAGATACAAAACACAGTCAGAAGTCATGTTGCTAAGCCAAAGGAACGTTGTTGAGCCACAAACTTGAAAGTGGACCAGAGGTGAAAAGAACCCAATGAACTCAATGAAAGAAGAATCTCAACACTGGTCTGAACTTAAGGTAAACTCAAACAAAAAAGAAATCCAGGACATGAATATTGTGTGGCTGAGCCTGGGAAAACTGGTTGAGCACCGACTATAACAAACTATAAAATAGTGACTCCTTCCTCCTGCTAAAAGCAACCAGATCTGTAGAGAATATGTTCTCTTATATTCTTTCTTCCTAAAATTTCCATAGATCAATTGTATAGGGGAGAAGAGAAATGCATAGTTTGAATTTGAGAAGATCGATGCTCACATTGAGTGCCTAAGACATTAAAGAGGCAAGGTTGTTTGTAATTGAATTCCCTTTCTTTTATGATGAATTTATCTTCTATTTTATCCCTTACTATTTAAGATTATTTTGCTGTAAGTTGTTTAATTAAATTGTGATAATTTAGCTGGTTTAAACTAAGGTGAGAAACTAGTTTGAATTATGGTCCAACAAACTTGCCAAACCTATACTGGTGCTAGATTAAGTATCCAGAGGGGATGTTAGGTGGAGGGAAAAGGCTTGAGAAGTAATGCAGGGGTTTACGCTGTCAAAAGTTGAGAGATCACCTTGAGTTTAAATTCCTTAGGTTCTAGATAGTGAAAATGCATCTAGATCTACCAAAGAGAGGGCTTCCAGAGCAATCATCTTAAGAAGTTTGAGATAAAAGAAGGGAAATTGTAATCTGATGAGAAAGGGAAGACAAAAGCAATCAACTTTGCCCTCTAATTCAATATTCAACTCATAAAATCTCTTGTTGAAACTTGAATCATAAGGGTGTAATAGTTGTGATCTAATTGTTGTTACACTTTTGTAAGTCCTTGTGGAGATGACTTTATACTACAATGCAACAGTACACTTGTTGTAAATAGGACTGTTAATAAAACCTCATCAAGGTGCTTTAGAGTGAACCAAATAGGTGTTTCATGTTATTTTTCGGATTTCTGACGTTGATTGTGGGGTCGAGCGCTGGCTTCTTTTTGCCAGGCGCTAAGCCTCTGGTTTTTTAGCGTTGGGCACCATTAGAGATGGCAAATGAACCTGTACCCGTGGATATTGTCCGAACTCATCCCGTTTTTACAGAGAATCCCCGCATTAACTAAGCATGGGTATGGGTATAAGAAATCCAAGACTTTTTCAATTGGATATAGGGATGGGGATATACATATCTGCTTTGTCCTCGTCCCCATACCTACCATAATACCCGTCCCCGCCATATCCCTATCCCCGTTTGATTTATTAAAATATTCATAGTTTGTTATTTTTCTGTTAAATTATCTTAAGTTTCTCCTGTTGAATGGTTTGACAAAATAATTTGTTTCAATGTTATGAATTTTTGCTTATCATTAGCTCATGGAAGGTGCCTTGTGATGAGGAGAGATTACAAGATATTTCATGCCAACTTCTGTAAAACAAAATTGATCTAGTTTTACTTTTTTAGTTATACTTTTTTAGGTTGTCATACTAGGATTTTCAATTCTGATATGTGAAGAGATCCATGGTTTAATAATGGTCATTTTATTTCCTCAAATTAAAGTAATAGTCAAGATTAGTCAGAGAGAGAGCAACTTGAAGTTGTGTTAGAAACTTTACTTTTTTGACAATGCCACTCTTGCATAGAATGTGATGCACCTTTATATTTTCCCTGCCTAGTATATTTACTTACCAAAACTTTTTATTGTTTGGTCTTTTTAACTTTGTGTCAACAATCCTATATGCCAAAGTCATAGACAAATGAAGGAGGTGGTTTATATACATAAATCAAATACACAGAAGACAATAATTTTGTAAGTTTATATATCATATGAAAACCAAATAACTTTGATGCACAACATACAAAATACAACCATTCACAACAATTTAGGGACTTTTGATCAACACTAAACTAAGTTACATTAACTACAACAACAAAATAAACAATTCCTATTAACTGCTTCACTCATTTCTCATACAACTTATTACTTTTCTCTAAACTATAAATATTCCTCCTCAGTCTGAAGATAACACCATTCCTTTCGTCAATATCATCTTCTCCACACCACTTGAAATAGTTACACCCAACAAATTCTTCATTTCCTCTCTCTTGATAAAATCAAGAACAAAACAATAAAAAATATTTACAATCAATAATTATAAAAAAAAAATTGAGAAACAAACTCGCAGATCTAATCTTAAAATTTGGGCAACCCTAAAATTTCTTCCCAACATTCTAGTTGTTCTGGCAGTTCTCATGACAACAACCTCTCCACACTGGCTAATGGGAGTCACACCCAACCTCTTCCACCCACTACTAGGAGAGGAGACACCACAATTTTGATTGCTCGAACATGTGCAAGACCTACACGAGTTAACTTGGGACATGCCTCTCAACACCACAAACTGGGGACAATATGGTTATAGGAATTGACAACAACAATGAACGAAAGGAGAGAATGAATTTAGGAACCTGGCCAACATTTAGGGTTCATGATTCACTTTTACAGAAAAAGAACCTTTTCTACTTATGCCACGTCAATTGCTCCTTCTTCCGAAAAACTTTGACACGTATCAGTTGAATTTTGCCACCTCAGTATTGTTTGAACGGTGTTTGTTTAAATTAAACGAAGAGGACTAAATTGAATCACTTTAGAAAACATAAGGACCAAATTGAGACAACGAGTAATTGGAGGGCCATTTTAAAACTACTTAACAAATAAAAGGACTAAAAGAGTAATTTAATCAAAATATAATTTTTCAAATGTCAACAAATAATTGCATAAAAAAAATCATCAAATTTATAAAACTAATAATATACATAATAATAAAAACTAGTTAAAAAAATAATAAACTTACCTCAGACTAGAAACATGGTACTTCTTTGAGTGGCAAGGCAAGATCTCTTTTGTAGTGGGCAACGACAAAGGTGGCAGGTCAAAACAGAGGCAATGAAGAGTTCGCAGGAGCAACAAAAATGAGGTGGCACGGGCAACCACGCACCAGCAGCGACGTTGTGGCAGCAGCGAGCGAGACGCGATGGTAGTGGGAATGGTGGTTGGGTGCTACGAAGATAGTGAAGAGCAACAGTAGTAGCCACGTGGTGACAGGGGCAATGACAATGATGAACCAATAGCGATGCGATGGCAACGGTGAGCGACAACGTTATGGGCATGGTGGCAACAACAATGGTGCTTGGGCGCTACGAAGGCAGGGAAGAGTGACAACCTTGGGAGGAGCGAGTGGTAGCAACGTCATGGTGGCTGGCAAGTAGCACTCAAACACGGTGGACGAGAGTGGTAGAGGAAGAAATAGAAACCATAGTAGGTAGGCGCGAGAGGGAAAGTGAAAAGTTAAGTTTTTTTAAGCTCAACAAGCATATCAACGACGGTTATATTTATAACCGCTATTATTCCGTTAATTATGACGACGGTCACATAAGAGCCATCGTGGTTTCTCGTTTTTTTCAAAATTAACGACGGGTCTTTGGAAAACTGTAGTTAATTTTGAGTTTATATTTACCACAATTAATGTCATCACGCTTCTTCTTGTTACGTCTGCACTGTAATCGACGTGGTTCGAAGTCGTTAAAGACTTATTTTGCATTATTGGAAAGACTACATATTAATTGATGGTTCGATAGCAAGTCGATAACGGATGACAAGATAAGCCCAAAAAACAACAAATCTTCCAATAATGGGTGACACCGTAGGCCGAACAGCAACAAATCTCACTAGGATAGTATCTATTACATAGATATGATATCATATTAAAAGTGAACTTTAAGCCTAACTCAATCCATAAAATTGGCTTCCAAAATGAATTTTTCACTCATTTATATACTATAAACTTGTCTTATCACTAATTTATATGAGATCTCCAACAATATATAATAACTTGAATTATGTATTTAAAATAAAATTTGAATTATTTATATAAAATTTTGTAAATACGAATACTTGTGTTTTCACCAACTAAAAAATAAAATTGATATGCACATTTCCTTTGCAATTATGTTATTTAATTTTGTTCATAATATACCTTTCTAGAAATTTTTGTTTTCAGCACATGTATCATTTATTATATAAAACTAACTGATCTTATAACATGAGTAAATTTCAATCGGTGGATATAGAATAAAAATACATTATTCTTATATATTTCTCTTTTATTCTTGTGCGTAGCAGAATTCAAACAAACGAACAATTTACATAAAATCTAAGAATAGAACTTTTACATGCTTGACAAATCCCACTGAGATCATTTTCACATTTTAGAAAATAAAAATAAAAATTCAACAACATTTAAAAGAAAGCAATGCAATCATTAACACCCTTCTAACATTCTCCTCTGCAAAGAATAAACGGAGGAAGGAGAAACTACCAAATGGCCACCAAGTCGACCACTGATTCAAAAGATCAAAGCACCGATCCGTCCAACCCGCCTTTCATTTGGGCGCCGGAGAAGCCCACCGGAGCTTCATCGGAGAAGCTCTGCATCGACGAGATACTGCAGAAGTATTGCGGCGAGTTCGGGCGGTGGCAACTTAGGCACTTCGTTCTCACCAGTCTGGCGTGGGCCTTGGAAGCCTTCCACACGATGATCATGATTTTCGCCGATCGCGAACCGGAGTGGCGGTGTCTCGACGGCGCGGCCGGTTGGGGATGCGACCCGGATGCCACAAGCGTGTGCCGGTTGGAACCGGGTTCGTGGGAGTGGGTGGGGGACTCGACCGTTGTGGAGTGGGGGCTGTTTTGCGCGGATAAGTTTAAGGTCGGGCTGGTTCAGGCCGTCTTCTTCGGCGGCTGTATGATCGGTTAGTTTTCTCTCTCAGTTTACTGTTTCTCTCTCAACTGTCACGTAAGATGTATCTTATGTTATAATTACCATAATTTCATCAACCATAAATACACTAAACTACGAATAATGTAAATTGTTTTTATTCCTAGCTTTTAAACTTTTATAATACTGAAAGCTTTACCCGTACTCTTTTTTTTTTATATATGTTTCTATAAAATATCTAAAACTTTGAAAATCCAACATAAATTGTAGAAAAGTTTATATTTTATGGTGATAGAACGAAAATTGCCCCTTTTATGAATAGTTTCCTCAGAGGAATGAGATTGGAATAATGAGAAGTAACTATATACTAATGTCTAAAAGTTTGTTTTTATTTGAATTTGGAAATTTTAATTAATTAAAAATATAAATATTTTGATATTAGTAATATATAAAAATTAAACTCTTAGAAAAGAAGGTGAGGATAAACGTAGTCATAATAAGGTACTTTTGGCTAACTCATCATCATTTGCAAGAAAATTTAACGCCATTTGTCTTTTATTATGTTCTCACCTGTTGTCTTTTATTAGTTCTCACCTCTGCACGTGCAGGAGTTCAGGAATGCCATTCTTATCTTTGTTTTGTTCATATTTACAGTTAATGTTCAAATCTTTAAAAATAAATAAATTTTAACTACTTTATTTTATTTGATAATATTTTAAAAAAAATATCTCAATTTGTATTAATATCTGAAAATTAGTTAAATTCATATTTATACCATTTGACATTAATTAGAACATTTAAGAAGAGTCAAAAACCCATAATAATTTCATTGAATAGAATCTAAATGTAGAAACAAATAACTACAAATTTATCCCAGGAAACACAACCCGCCAATTTGCACGCTACGACAAGAAGCTGTTCTGGTGAAGCACTGTCGCCGCCAAATTCTTCGGCAACAAATATTCCTTACAGAGACGGTGGTATTTACTCTAAAATAGTATTATTGAAAAATAAAACCGTGGTGTGGCATTCTTGAAGTACGAACAACAATAGTACAAATAAATTTAATAACACGTGTTAAAGTGTGTAATGAAATATTTTCAAGATTTTATTTGTATGTTTATAATAGTTATTATAGATTAAAATAATTGTTTATAGAGATTTGCATTTCCTCCCTTCTCATTTCACTGCTTTTTATTAAAATTCCTAAACAACAAATTAAGCTTTACTTTACTAATCCGCTTCGGTACAAATCGATCTACCTTACCCTACCCATGCAAATAAAGACAAAATAACAATTAGGTAACGGATGTTGCAAATATTCTTAAACCTCAAATTGCCATTCTGGCTACATAATCAAGTTCAGATCGAATTACAGTATTTAGACAGATAGAGTCTTAGTTCCTAATTTAACTTTTATAGAAAAAATTATTTCCTTATAATAGTCGAGAATTAATTAATTTTGGCTTCTAATTAAAGATCATATTTTTCTTGAATATGAGAATTAAAAGCAAATAACTTTCTATACAAATTAATGAAAAATATCGTTTTTTTCTTTTTCCATGGTATCAATTACATTTTCATAAATAACACGAAATGTAACATCTGTTTGCAACAATTTCAGGTGCTGGAACATTCGGTCACCTTTCAGACTCAGTCCTCGGAAGAAAAGGCTCTCTCACAGTGGTTTGTGCCCTAAACACCATTTTTGGGACCTTGACAGCCTTCTCCCCCAGCTACTCTTTCTACATCTTATTCCGCTTCCTCACTGGTTGCAGCACCGGTGGCGTGGGTCTCTGCGCGTTCGTCCTCGCCACCGAGCCAGTGGGTCCCAGTTCCCGCGGCACAACCGGCATGTGCACCTTCTACTTCTTCTCTTCCGGCATCGCGATATTATCTGTCATTGCCTACATCTTTCCAACATGGCGAAAACTCTATATAGCCTCTTCCATCCCCTCCCTCCTCTTCCTTCTCTTCATCCTCCCCTTCATTTCAGAGTCCCCAAGATGGTACCTCGTTAGAGGAAGAAAATCCGAAGCAATGAAAGTCATCACTGCCATGGCTACCGCCAACGGTAACCACATCCCAAAAGGGGTTCGTCTAATCCTAGACCACCAATCACCACAATTACCACCACCACCAATATCATCCTTATCATGCAACAGCATTCAAGAACAGGTATTAGCAGAGGTCAACTCCTTAAGCGAGTCCCAAAATCACGGGAAATTAATCTCTGATTCTATCCTTCTGGACTCACCCAAAGGATCGACATGCAACGGGGCGGTGGCTGGTTCGCTTGTCGACGTGATTCGCTCGCCGCTGACACGTTCCAGGTTGATCCTAGCCGTGGTCATCAATTTCCTATGCTCCGTTGTGTACTACGGCTTGAGTCTCAACGTGGTCAACCTCGACACCAACCTCTACCTCACCGTGATACTCAACGCCGTGGCGGAGATGCCGGCGTTCATGATAACAGCGATTTTTCTGGACCGGTGGGGGAGGAAGCCGTTGACCATAGCAACGTTGTGGTTCAGTGGCGTGTTCTGCTTTGCGGGGAGTTTGGTGAGAAACGTTGGGGTGTGGAAGGGTGTGAGAATGATGTGTGGGATTTTGGGAATTTTTGGAATGGCGGGGACGTATAATCTGCTGTTCATATACACGGCGGAGCTGTTCCCGACGGTGGTAAGGAACGCTGCGCTAGGGTGCGCCACGCAGGCGGCGCAGATGGGTGCGATACTGGCGCCGCTGGTGGTCGTTATGGGTGGGTCGTTTCCGTTTATGACTTTTGCTATGTGTGGACTTGGTGGTGGATTTTTCGCGTTTTATCTGCCGGAAACATTGAACCAACCTCTTTATGATACGTTAACGGGAATGGAGGCTACGGAAAATAGCATTACCTCTTCAATTGTATGACGGTGCTTTCACTTCTGGATTTTTTTATGCTACAGTCAAGGTCTTATTTATCACATAATTTTTGGTTTCGGTTGAAATCTGTGTATGCGTTTTGTTTTTCATATACTTTATCGATGTTTTTATCGTCGTAATCTTCATTTTACTTGTTCTTTATATGTTAATGTTACTTTCTCAGAAAAAAAGATAAAAACAGTGTTTGTGGTTATTATTTAGGGATAATTCAACGTATAAAAATCAGATTGGATATTACATCATGAATTATAGAAAGAAAGGAAATTGTTTTTCAGTTCAGAAAAAAAGACAGCACAACTTTTAAATTATTAAAATAGGAAAAAAACTAATAAAAAATTATAACTGTTTTAATATTTATTTATTATTTTAACATCTTCGGGCAGGAAAAAAAAAAGGTTTAAACTAATGCGGTTTAGCAAGATTGATAATCAACTATGTTTTTATGTCTCCTGATAAAGGCATATAGCACATGTTACTCTTACACTGATTTTACTAGTTTGAGGATTTATAGTTTATTTTGTATATAACATAATAAATAAGATTTCTTTTTTCTTATAAGAGATTTGTTAGGATATATATGACATGCGATGATACATTGGCAGTTAAATTTGTGTCATGTATCGGTAAATATGTATTTGTATTTAATATTTTAAAATATTTTACTGATATTTCAATAACACATTTAATATATAAATCAATAGTTTTTTGATAATAATAATTTATAAAATTTTATGTTGAAAATGTTAATTTATTTGATTTTATTATGAATTCAATAAAAATAACCAAATATTTATCATACTTTAAAAAAAATTACATTTTAATATACGTATATATCACATATTTTATTATTTTTAAAATAAACATATAAAAATATCTTATAGGTATCATACTGATATACGCACGTCATAAATGACACATCTATAACTATATATAAAGGGGATTCCCTCTTTTGTGTCCACATTTCATAATTCCAACTTTACCCTTTATAATTTAATTATTTATTAAATTTTTAAAAATTAACGGTTACTTTTACAAGTTTT
>Ga0209389_1004870_pt1 | contig 11305 bp, 10 predicted proteins | sample CowpearedBW_FD_187526 | JGI IMG/M metagenome (GOLD analysis project Ga0209389, IMG submission 187526) | Root nodule microbial communities of legume samples collected from California, USA - Cow pea red BW (SPAdes) (version 2) | ecosystem: Host-associated > Plants > Roots > Nodule | place: USA... | reverse complement strand
GTAGAGGTAGGACCACGAGCGGGCAGGTTCGTGTGAGCATCAGATTCCCGAGTTCGAGGCTAACCAATTGTATGACTTGAAGACTGTTAAGTCTTGGGGTCAGGGTCTTGGCCAAGATTTATAGTTAATGATTAAGATGGGTAAATGATCTATCCTATGATTACATGCTTATTATTTTATTTTCTCAGCTCACCCTTTCTGTTTGTGTGTGGCGATGATCGTGTAATTCGTTACACGAGAGCAGATGTTGATACAAGTGGTGCTGAGGATGCTCAGATGGCGGAGTGAGGGCTAGCATGGGAGTAGTGCTAGGATTTTACTAAATTGTAATTTATGTTTTAAATGCAAATTTTGGAAACTTGTAATGAATTATGAATTAGTTATGAGTTTTGGCGCGCTAACTTAATGAAATAAAATTTTCCCACGTTGGGATTTTTATCGAGATGATTATTTAATGAAATTATTTAATTTAATATTTATTTTTAAGTAATATTCCCTAGGGATGTTACAAGAGGAGACGCGCCTGAGCGAGAATCCGCAGGGTCGCTGTTCAAATGCTCGCACTCTCGCCTAGGCGAGAGGAGACTCGCCTGAGCGAGGGGATCTTCGCCTGAGCGGGGTCTTCTAGCCTGAACGAGGCTGGGGCAGGTTGTGCTGCAACGTGAATGGCCCAAATGATGTGATTGTTTGTTTGATTGACTTGAATGCTTCCCTTGGAAATTTGAGGGATGATGTCTTGATTATAAACGAGGGTGGGATGTAAATGATATATTGTTCAATTGCACTTGAATTGGAAAGCATGGGTTGTATGATAGGTTGTTATGCATGATGTTAGTATTATGGGAACTTTCGAATTGGTTGGTGAATCATGTACAAAGTATGAGTAGGGCATAATTCCATGACTCTTGTAGTGAGAGATCTTGGTGGCGCCTCATCGGTTGGACGTAATTCCATGGACCCTCTTAAGGGGAGTTTCATGGTGGTGCCTCGACGAAAGGACGTAATTCCACATGGGGTCGTGGGGGTGCCTCAAAGCCAGGACGTAATTTCACGTAGGCCAAGTGGTGGTGCCTCTTGTAAGGGTGTAATTCCGCGAAGGCCTCGCGGTGACGCCTCACTGCTAGGACATAATTCCACTGTCACGTGGTGGTGCCTCGATATGCGTATCCGGATGGTCAAGTCTTGGTGTTTTATATGGTTTAGTACCTCATATGTGGATGTCTGCTATGTATGTTTGAATATCTAAACTGTATATTGAGTGTATGATATGATGATTTCTTCGCTAGCTTACCCTTTCGCTTGGTTGTGTGTCTTGTGTGGTTTCCTCCTTTGCGATGATCATCAACCTTGTTGATGTGAGCATATGTGAGAACTTCTGGCAGTGGTAATAATGATGGAGATGCTGCAGTTTGATGAATCTTGGACGTCTATCGGGTTCACTTTGGGGACCCATAGCTTTTGGGAGTTTAGTAGTAGTAGATCTCTCGCTCTTGACGAGACCTTGTATTTTGTTAGGCCGTGTGGAGCCTTTTCCCTTTTTTATGAATATGTTGGGATACTGTGTACCTCATATCCCAGTTTTCGCACTCTCTGAATATTTTTATATGTGGTGTTCTATTTAAATTGATTTTATCCATTTAATTGGGACGTTACAATGAGTACCACAAACTGCTTCAAGATATCTATTAGAGAACATAATTGTACCCGATGAGTTTGCTTCAAAACTTTTGATTGAGAAATTACCGTCGTCCTAGACCGACTATAAGCAACAATTGAAACACAAACACTTGATCAAAAGAGAAAAAAACATTTTTTGAAATTCCCATCCCACTAGAGGCAATATAGCCCAAGGGGAAGACACCATTGTTGTGGTCGCTTCACAAGTACACCTAATGACCAATGTGAGTAAATGGGTGATAGACTCTAGTGCAACATTTTTCGAAATTCCCATCCCACCAGAGGCAAATATAGCCAAAGGGGAAGACACCATTATTGTGGTCGCTTCACAAGTAAACCTAATAACCAATTTGAGTAAATGGGTGGTAACCTCTAGTGTTACCAGGCATATCTGTGCAAACATAAGTTCTTTTACCTTCTACACTAGTATAGAGGATGGAGAAAAACACGTTTATCTTGGTGATTCCAAGACAACTCCTGTCCTTGAAAAAGGAAAGGTTATTCTAAAACTCATATCTGAGAAGACTTTGACCTTGAGTGATGTGCTATATGTGCCATCGATCAGAGTGGATATAATCTCTCTAGCATTATTGGAAAAAGTGAGGGTTAAAGTGTCATTTGAATCTAAAAAAATTGTTATCGCAAAAAATAATGTTTTTGTGACTAAGAGATATTGTGATCAAGGTCTCTTTGTACTCAATATTTCTAAAATTATCAATGAATCAAATTCTTCTACTTATTTTGTTTGACTCATATATGTGGCATGCTAGACTAGGACATTTGAACTACTCATATATTTATATTATGAAATTATAACTATGATTAATTAATATGCATGATAATCAAAGTAGAAGATGAAATTAATGGATGTTAAGACCACTTTTTTAAATAATGAATTAAGAGAAGAAAAATTTATATGACTCAACATGAAGGGTGTGTTGTACTTGGTCACGAAAATAAAGTTTTCAAACTTTTAAAATTTATTTTATGGATTGAAACAAACACCAAAACAATGCTGTGAAAATTTGATAATATTTTGATTTTTTTTTATGAAAATTTGATAATATTTTAATTTGTGTTTGTTTTTCACCTAATAATACTGATAAATTTGTGTACTCTAAATTTTAAAATAAAGAATATGCCCTTGTATGTTTATACGTGGGTATGATATACTATTAAAATTAATAGATTTATTTATTAGTGAAATGATAAACTGCACTCTAAAACTTAAAATAAAATAAAAGATGTGAATGTTTACAAATGTATTATGTAAATTATTAAAATATCATATTACTCTATACGTTTGTTTATTTTCAATTGAAAATAATGTTGTATTTTTTTTAATTATTTCAGTTAGGGTCTAAATATAATAATAAAATCTTTGTATGACTTTGTAACGCACGGATAAAAGTTTTGGCATCATCTTTAACATTTTTCCATATCTATAAAAATAACAATTAAAAAAATAACTACTACAAAATTAAAATTAACCACGGTATATAATCGAGCCTCAACAAATTATTAAAATTATACGAACTAGGAAAAACACGGATGCTGACATTTTTTAATTTTTTAAATTAAGATTAATAAAAAATTATAATTAATTTTTAAAATAGTTATTAAATATAAAATTAGAAAATAAAATATGTACATAAAAAAGTTTTTAAAATAATTATTAAACACAAAAAAAGGTTTTTTAAAATAATAATTAAAGATAAAATATTTATAAATTAATTTATTTTTAAAATAATAATTAAAAATAAAATTAAAATAATAAAACATGGACACATAAAAAAATGCCTTTTTATATATTATTATATATATTTAGATTAAAAAATAAACAACCAAATTAAACTTGAGTGGACTAACCAATAAACGAAATCATAAAATACATATTCCGTACAAATTTAGATCAAAATCAAACAAAATCTGATGAAACAATTTGGCAATTATTTTTTCAGTTACTTCATATCATTCTCACTTGATATTTATCTTTGAATTAAAATATTGCAGTTTAAAAGAAATATAACTAATTAAAACAATATCCATTCATCATGTAACTTATTCAAAATAAACTCACATACTAAAAAAGTAATATTAAATGGAAATTAATGATCTAAATAAACATTTATCATTTTCAATAAAAAAACATTAAATACTATTTCTTACACATTTAATTTAGATCGAAATCGAACAAAATCTGATGAAACAATTTGGCAATTCTTTTTTCAGTTACTTCATATCATTCTCACTTTATATTTATCTTTGAATTAAAATATAGCAGTTTTAAAAAAATATAACTAATTAAAACAATATCCATTCATCATGTAACTTATTCAAAATAAACTTACATACTAAAAAAATAATATTAAATGGAAATTAATGATCTAAATAAACATTGATCATTTTCAATACAAAAAAAAGTATTAAATACTATTTCTTATACGTTTAACTTGAATTGAAGTATTAAAAATTGAATTTCATCAGTTTAATTATTGATTTCTAAACTAAACTCCTAGTTTTAGGAATTAACCAGAATTGAATAAACACTTTTGACGAAACTGATCTGAGTACACACCTGAGATAAGTTTCTTATCCATTCATCATTTTTGAACTAAACATGTTTTCAATTACACAACCCATTCATAACATAAACGGAGTTTTTTATTTTTTTATTTTCTGAGGGTGACAATTAGACAGTGTTACCCCACCTTACAAGAGCAAAACTCCAACATAGTAATTTCTTAGTATCATTGCACAGTACAAGGAAAAACAAGTAATAAAGAAAGCCGAACCTGGTCAAACACAAAACAGTGAGATTGTTATTACTCATTGGATTTAATTACATTCGAATACACTTATTATACAATTTATTACTTTATTAATGAATAAAAATTGTATGATGAAGACAAGGAGAGAGAGAACGCGTGTGTGCGTTTCCTGAGGAACTGTTTGCAATTAAACAAAAGCAGAACCAAAACAACTGTCGATGGCAGTGGCTTGCGAGTAACACATGATTTTGCCTATGGAAAAAGGTAATGCACAGCACAGCACAACACAGAGGGTAATACTAGTACCCAAAAAGTAAAAGGGTGGGTCATGAGATGAGGTAAATTTCACAGCAAAGAAAGGAAATCAAAACTCATTCCCACCCCATAGAGATCTATTCTGTGCAGCAAAAGTAAAAAGCTTTGCAAGCAACAAAACCACCCCAACTCCTAAATCCAGAAAAAGGCCATTTCTTTACATCTTCCATGACCTGGGTAAGGTTTGTCTCTGGGTGAACCAGACAAACATTTCCTCACTCTGCATACCCTTTAGCACTTCTCCCTTCACATACAAAATCTGACCCATTCTCTGTCTCTCTCCCTCTCTCTCTGATACATCTCTTTCTGCCAGCTCTTTGTACCAGCATGTCATTGCAAGTTAAGTGTTTTTGCTGGTCCCGGAGTGAAATCTTTGGGTTTTCATCCCTTCCCTAGAAATGAACTTGAGGGAAAGTGGTGAAAGAGGGTGAATAGCAGTGCTCTATACTTCTCTTTCTGGTTGGTGCTACCTACATTTGTGTGGCTTTTTGTACTTTGTGTACTTCCGCTTCAGAGTTTGTGTTTGCATTCATACTGAAAGATGAGGAAGAATGGATGGCAGCTACCTTATCATCCTCTCCAGGTAAAGTTTTAATTTTTATTATTTTTTACTGGATTTGTTACTTTTTTCTTTTCAGTGGGGCGGATTCTCATTTTGAAAATATTTTGTTTTTGTGAAGGTGGTGGCTATTGCTGTGTTTTTGGCTCTGGGATTTGCCTTCTATGTATTTTTTGCTCCTTTTGTTGGGAAGAAGATGTATCAGTATGTTGTCATGGGCCTCTACACACCCCTGGTAACCCAATCTTTAACCTTTATCTGCTTTTTCCTCATTTCACTGCATATGAGTGAGTTAGTGGAAGGTGTGATGAGATCTGTGATTGTTGCTTTCTGATTCAAGGTTTTGGTTTCATGTGTCTCTAATCTTAATCTCTAATCTGGTCTCCCTTTTCTTCCTTACTTTATATATGCAATTTTTTGTTAGCATTTCAACCGTGTTCAATTTAGTATAGTATGGAGCTGTCTCTGCATATATTATGAGAGGCTATTTGAACCCTTGTTGTATACCCGTAATTAAATTATCTTCCCAATTAATGAACTGATTCTTGACAATGTTTTGTGAGGTAGCCTTGTGAAGATATGTAATTAAGGAATCAAGGCTTTAAACTGTGCTATTTTTCATATTTGTTGTTGTTATTGATGTCAAACAAGGCACATGTATGTGTGTTAGGAAATTATTCTCCAAATTCAAACGTGTTTGATATTTTTAAATCCAAGATAGCACTGAATTTTTTTTTATCAGATTCCTTTTTTGGTCTTGTTCATAATTCTGGCAATCACCCTCCTCTTTGGAGGGATGTTGATACAAGTAAAGTTACTGAGCACTCCCTTGGTCAAAACTGGGACATATTCATGGAAGCTACCATGAACTTGCTACTTAAAGAGGGTGGCACTGAATTTTGCAATAGCGTCCACATTCTGGTTAAATGTACAAGCAGTCAGTATCTGAACATGGGTGACAATTTGCTAGAGTTGTCTTCCTGTCTCTTCAATGTGGAAATTGGAACTATTATGCATGATTTCTGATGACACATTGATCAATGACTGAGATAGTTCTGTTTGCTAGTCATTATGGCAATTGTTAAATCATTAGCATTGTCTTGACCTTTTCAGTTTAAGATTTTAAGAGAAAAACATGGGAGCAATGCGCAAACATTATGGTGTTAATACTGGTTTTTTTGAAATTTGAGAGCTATTCAAATTGTTAGTCTTCCAAAAGCTGTTGGAACATAGCATCACAATTGCAACTTGCAGGTGATTTCGTTTGGAGATTGCTGCTGATAATGATTTAGGTGCTCTCTTGAGAGTTTGGGATTTGCTATTGAGTAATAGCTGAGTTTGTTTAGAACTTTGATGAAAGCCGTTTCAAGATCATTATAGAACTTCTCAATAAATGAATTGTTGTGGTAAAAAATCCATGAACATAAGCTGCAATAAAATATTTGCATTTAGTTGAGTAATTTGCATCAAACACATAGTTAGCAAAATTGATTGGCAAACTTCTGGTTTCTGTGCGCTATTTGAATAATTATATGTAACATAATATTATATATGATATCATTTGATTTGATCAATGTAGCCTACCTCACCCATGGCCTTTTTAGGACTGCTAACTGCTACAAAGCTTGCATCATTCTATCCGTGGGTCAATATTTCTGGCTTTGAATGTGTTTGCAATATGCTTAACCAATATTGAGTGACAAATTGTTATTTTGATATTAATTATATCGACTTGTAAAAAATGGGAACTATCTATGTATTTATCTTAAACTGCACGCAGGACATTGTCATGTTTAATAACACCTCTCTTCTTGCCAGATTACATGTGTCTTTGCACTGTACATTTGGTGTGCAGCATCTGATCCTGCGGATCCTGGTGTTTTCAAGTCCAAAAAATATCTTAAAATTCCTGATAGCAAACAGCTTGATGGGCTCAAGAATTCTAAACTAGGAGGGGAATCAACTTCATCAATGCATGATGGGAATGCTTCAACTGTTGGTCCAAAATCGGTGGAAAAGGAAGAATTGGGAACTGAAGCTAGTTTTAAAGATGCTGCTATTTCTGCAGAGAAGAAAAGTTCATCATCTTCACCTTCTTCATCGTGTCTCCTGTTGGTTTGCTCTCCTTGTGCTTATATCTGTGGCTACTCAAGTTCAAGTAAGGAATCTTGTGATCAACAAGCTAGTGAAGATGGCATGTTCTATTGCAGTTTGTGTGAAGTTGAGGTGAGCAGAAGCATTTTGACTGAAAACCTTTGTTTGTTCCTCCATGTTTATTGTATTAGTTCTGTCCGAAATATGTTGCCACTAGGGGAGAACATAAAATTTCATGTTAACAATCCTGCAAGCTGAACTCAGATGTACCACACGTGTATTCCTTGATCTAATACTTAAGAATTTCATTTGTCTTACAAATTTGTGCTCATCTTGAAATGTGTATATTTTTAGCATTACATGAATGCTTGGAGGTTTCATTCTGTCAATTTTGGTAATGAAAGAAGCTAAACCATTGCGGAATACTTTTGTTACAGGTCTTCAAGTACAGCAAGCATTGTAGAGTCTGTGACAAGTGTGTTGATCGCTTCGATCATCATTGCAGAGTATGATAATCTAAATTCTATTTTCTTTGCTTATTATTTGATGTCTATCTCTGAAAGGACTGTTGCTTCTTGGATTTTGTAGTGGCTCAACAACTGTATTGGGAAAAGGAACTACAGAAAATTTTTCACCCTTATGGTTGCTGCACTCCTCTTGGTAAGAAAAATTCTGCCTATACCTTTCTTGCCATTCACATGTTTAAATGTTGCATTACATAAACTCTGCAACTATGTATAGAGTATAAACCATACCCTACCCTGGCCATACAAAGTATAATTCTGCACCAGATCACCAGCATTCCAAAATCCTTTATTTGCAAGATACTATCCCTTCATATTACTTTGTGACTGCCTTAGTACCCCTTCTTACTGGAACTGGACAAGGAGATGAGATCTTAGTCAGCAGCAAAACTTGGTATCTTTTGCATCATCTTGAAACCGAGAAACATGCTTATATATTTTGTTTCCCTAGTTTCCGTGTCAAACACCTGATATTCATACTATCAAGTGTCAAAAGTTGAACTGTCCTACTGTCCTAAAGCCCAACTAATTGGAAGCAACATGCCAAAACCTGAAGAAAACCCCAGAGTAAGCATTTTTAATTTCCTAGTCATTTTCATTTTGATTAACTATTGACAGGTATGTGCATGGTTTGTGCACCTTGGGCTTGGGATTGCAGCTTATACTTCAGTGGTTGACTGGGATACTTGTGCTTATCTGCTGTTTTGTTGAGAAGAAGAAATTTTCTGTGGATATCTCCTCCAAGTTAGGGAGCAGTTTCTCTCTTGTTCCCTTTGTCATTGTCGTGGTGAGCATTCTGCTTACATTCGTGGTGCATATTATGTGGTTACTATGCACACTAAATATCTATTCTTTGTTCTGTAGTTGGCTGTTCTTTAACTTCTTTCTCTTCGGTGTTCTTTTATTCTTATCCATGACAAACCCTCTTCTTTTCACAGGCAGTCTGCACCATCTTGGCTATGATTGCTACCTTACCCCTTGTGCAGCTGTTTTTCTTTCACATTCTTCTCATTAAAAAGGTAAGCAATTGTATAAATGGATGCATATTACGAATTCATCTCATTTTGAAACAACAAAGATTTTTAGTACTAAATATTATGATTATTGTCATTTGACTACTCAGGGAATCAGCACATATGATTACATCATAGCTTTGAGGGAGCAGGAGCAGGAGCAGCAAATTGGAGGTCAGCAGAGTCCCCAAATGTCACCTGTTAGCTCACTCACTGGATTGAGCAGTGCAAGTTCCTTTACTACTTTCCATCGCGGTGCATGGTGTACACCGCCACGTCTCTTCCTTGAAGATCAGGTAACATTTTCATTTCACTACTACTATTAGTCAAGGCTTATATTTCTGTATTTTACACTAGGACCTCTGCATGGAATTCCTTATGAGATTTTCCATTTACAGCACTGCTACATAATGCTTCAATTTTGTGTGTACCTGGCACCTATGATGCATGAATGCTATACGTCTATCACATATGATTTTATCTGATATGACCATATGCTTATTTTGAAAACAAGATACTGACGGATATACACTTAAAAACGTATAGAAATTCTTAAAACTGTGGATCCAAATTGTCACATTTCTTAGAGATTGTCAAAATAACAAAGTATAACTTATTGAAATGATAAAAGTATGTGTTTCATAGATTGAAGTATAAATAAAGTATCCTACTGATAGGTGCATCAAAGTCTGACATATCATTTGAATGAATGACTTATTGAAAATTGTTACTGAATAAAACGTAAAAGTTCAGTGATAGCAGAATTCCGTAGATATGATGGTTTGCATTATGCAGTTTGATGTAGTGCCCCCAGAAACGGCATCTGTAAGCTCTTTGGGGAAGAAGACAGCGAGGGATGAACCGGTCAAGAAAAAGAACCCTGGAGCAGTCAAAATCAGTCCATGGACGCTGGCACGGTTGAATGCAGAAGAGGTTTCCAAGGCTGCAGCAGAAGCAAGAAAAAAGTCGAAAATTCTTCAGCCTGTGACAAGACACAACAATGAGCCTTTCAGGCTGGAACCAGACCACAACTCCGGCAGCAGCGGCCGGCGTATGAGCCCTAGGGTTGAGACGAACAGACGACGGGCAGGCAAACGGATTCGTCTTCCGGCCGATCTGCCTATGGAGGCCATACCAAAATTTTCTTCCAGCAACATCATTGCCAAAGGATTCAGTGGACCATCTAGTTTGGCACCTCTGCAGCTGGAAGCACGTGGTGTGTTTCAAGCAAGTCAGGCAGTGTCAAGCTCAGGTGGGATTGTTGCTTCTTCGCCGGAAAGCAGTTTAGACTCGCCGGACATTCACCCGTTTCGAGTTTCTTCGACGGAAGCCGAAGAAGCAAGAAGACTTGCTAGTCTTTCTGCCATTGGTGCTGCAAACCTGAAGGGAATCCCTCTGTCAAGATCAACCAGTGATGGGTATGAGGCCTCTGGTGGGGAAGATAGTGACAGAGTTCCCAGCAGGGTTATTCAGAGGTCCACAAATTGGACTAATCTGCTGTTCAGTGGTGATCAAGAGGAGAGAGGTTTTGATCCAAAACCATCATCTAGCCTGGTTCATAGTAGAAATTTGTGACCAATTTGGGTGTTGATTAATTAGACAAAAGTGTTTTAAGATTATATTGATGGGAATTGTTGATTCTTTGATTTGTGAGCTCAAAGGTACTTCAACTTCAACATCCCTTAACCCTCACCTTCTTGAGGTTGAATTGATGCCCCTCAGAGTTTTGGTGGTAGGCTAAGTGGGAACTAAGTGGAAACCCATGTACAAAGTTTTAGGTCACAGTAACTCATCAGCTTCAGCTTTCCAATATATTGTTTTGTGATCCCTATTTTGATAAACTTTTTATCAACCAAGTCCTCTCATAAATTAAGTTGTCTTCATACATTTTTTTTTTTAACTTACAAGCTCAAATCAACTTATTTACTTGTGTTTTTATGGACCATACCACTAAACTTTTCTGAAAAATATAATTTGAAGACGTGATTAAAACAATTTTAATGCATGAGAATTGTTTTTAAAGTGTTTACTACAGAGTATATTCCTAATTCTCATGATTTATCCAATTTTAATGTTATAGAAAGCGGGCATAGAACATGAATAACTTGATTGTTAGGCTTGTGTTCTTTTGGGAGAAGAGATCGCAGAGATTAAAGTTAGTGTTTTTTTTTTCAAGGGGTTTAAATGTGATTTTAGAATAAATTAGGAAGTAAAGTTTGTGATTAAATTAATTTATGTGACATTAAATTTTTTTTAATAGATAAATAAGTTAGATTTTCAAAATGTCTAATATAATTTATATATAAATGATTTAGAATTTTTTTTATAAATTTTATAGAATGATCGAAAATA
>Ga0209389_1004867_pt1 | contig 11307 bp, 5 predicted proteins | sample CowpearedBW_FD_187526 | JGI IMG/M metagenome (GOLD analysis project Ga0209389, IMG submission 187526) | Root nodule microbial communities of legume samples collected from California, USA - Cow pea red BW (SPAdes) (version 2) | ecosystem: Host-associated > Plants > Roots > Nodule | place: USA... | reverse complement strand
AAAATGAGTACCAGAATTCAAACACAGGAAATTAGTAAGGGCCTGAGTGCAGCATGCCTTGTGATTCCGGCAGACACAATGTTAACTGCCTTTAGTCGCAATAAGGCAAACTAAACTAAAATCCTCCTAATGAAGTATAGGAAAATCTTGGATATCAAATCCAAAGAAATGGTATGTAAAAAGCCTAGTTTGCACAATTTAATTCTTGCGAAAATTAAAATAAAAGAAAACAAAGGGGGAAAACTAAAATGAAATAAAAAAACTAAAAAAAAAATGCAAATTTAAAAACTAAATTAAATGCATGAATGAACATATGCCATGAATGCAATGCTGGGTAGAATCTAATGGAATGAGGGATGGTCTAGGTGAATGATGAACTGAATTTAAAATGAGTGAAATAAAAGTGTCAAGATGAATGAAGGAGAGAAGAATGAAATTCTAAGCGGATGCAGTAAAAATACTATACTAATATGTAGAGCCTATTTCAGCATGTAACTAATGTTAAATGTTCCTATCGTGATGAGCACAAGCCAAACTGATTCAGATTTATCGTAATAAATTGCTACTGCAGGCCAAAACAACGTCAAAATCCAGTCTTATATGGCAGCAAAGAAATAAGACCTTGCAGCAGTAAGATAAGTGAATGCAGATGTGGTATAGAAAGGCACTCTCAATCAGCACATGATATCAATAAATTGGTGCAATTCAGCATTGTCACAGCCAAACCAGAATGTGTCTATGATATTATGCAGACCCAGACACTATGTGGCAGCAATAAACCAGCACATACAGCAAAAGAGCTATGAACTAGATTTACATCAAATTGAATTTAGATATAGCAATGCAATGTGGATGCATGGATGCTATTTCATGAACTAACATGATGATGACTGAACAGGCCCAGAAATGCAGATGGAATAACTACAACCATGCATGAAATCAGATTGCCCCATTAAACCAATTTGTGACAGAAGTTAGTGCACAATTTGGTACTGCAGAATACTAATTAAAATGAATCTGATATGTGGCAGAGAATCTCAGCAATGCGTGCAATGCAGATTTAAGTACACATGAAACCAAATGGCAATGGAAATCTGATCTATGACAGCTTGGTCAGTACATGACAATGGAAAGCAGAAAATTACTCGTGCAGATTCATATCACGGGGATGTAATGCAGGATTTATGAAGAATGCATGAATCCTAGATGAGAGCTACTATATGCATGTGCAGAATCTATTTCAGCATACACTAATGCAACCTATTTCTAACATGATGAATGCAATGCTAACTGCTGGAATATAAATAAATGCCTAAGGAAAACTACTAATAAAATCTGAGTTAAACAACTAACTATTGCAGGAACTTAAACTAGCATGAAAAACTCAAACTGAAAACAGAATCACAAAACAACAAAGTAAAATGATCAATTGAAAACGTGCCTAAACAGAAATTCACAAAGCTGAATAAACATAAATCTGCAAACTGATTCAATGATCAAACTGGGATTCTTTTGCCCTCGAGATGACATTTTGTAACTATGTGCCCACTTTGGGGTCACTTGATTCCCAAAAGGAAACATTAAACTATGCAAATTTCACCCATGTTCAATCACTAACTCAGCAACACAAACTGAACATTAAACTTGAAAACAGTAAAAAATATTAAAGGACTGAATTTAAAGACTGAAACTGACAGCAAATGCAAGCAAGGATTGAAATGCAATCAAAACTTAAATGACCAAACACTTGAAAGCTGTAAATCAGATTGAAATGGAAACATTGTATTTCATATGTGAATCAGAAACAGAATACATGAGATACAGAGAAGTCTACCAATTAAAATGGTGTAGGGATCCCACTCAGCACAGCTCCGGCCACTTTGTGCTCGTGGATGAACTAAGGAGTTGCCTAACAAACTAGAGGAAACCCAATTCCTGCCAGCTGCTTTGTACTCGTTGGAGAAGTGGAATCCCCCTTACAAAATGATTCTCTATCCCTCAGCAAACTGTCAAATCCTAGCGTCCTAACATTTCTCTCTTCTCACGCAAACCAGGGCTCTTCCCGAAAAACCTAAATTCCTCCCTTAAAAATCCCCAAAGGAATCTCAGAAAACTACACGAAAAAACCTAACCCGATTTCTCTTGCTCTAGAACCAAAATTACAGTCCTTGCACCCAATTCATGGCACCCTTGATCAGCCTTGATCTTTTCTAGTCCGTCCATTTTGAATCTACCATGATCTCATCACGCATCAGCCTATAAATTGCTTTCCTTGATCACGAATCAGCGTGTGTCTCCTTCGAATCAGGAACTTTCTGGTGCATCAAGGGTTCGTGCATCAGATTTTCTCTCGAAAGGAGTGCTCCTCTTTGTGATTCTCGTGGTTCTGCATCAGAATGGGCAGCTCCTTTTTTTTAACAAAAGGTGCGTTTTGGCCACTAACAAATGAGTTGACCAGGGCCCTCTGCAAATAAGGAAAAATTGGAGTTATTGGTTCAATTACAATTCAGCAAAGAAAAAGAGTTTCCTGACAAAACAAAATTCATTATAAAAAGGGAACTTCTAAAGAAACAAAACTAAATACAATAAAAGACTACTAAACTATACCTTTTTAGCACATTTTAATAAAAACTATTTTTTAACAATCAACAAAAACTAATTAATTAATGACACAAACATATTTATTTAAACTAAAACTAAACTTTTAGAAAGGAAAAACAAGCAAAATTGGAGTGCTAACACAACCGAAAGACAAGCTAACTAAGACAATTAGTTAGTTCTAAATCAACAAATCTTAATGAACGTTCTGGCACAAGTTGATTCATCTCCCATGAAAACATCTCAGAAAACTAGCCTTAAGCTAGATGAACCGATGGACAAATGCCAGTAAATTCCATGGAGAAACCAAATTGTGGACAATAGAAGTACTGCCAGTGATTAGTTGGTTTAATATGGGTTTAACTACTAAGGTTTTTTTTTCCCAGTTCGCTGTTTAAAATGGGTTTAGTGCTGCCTTAGGTGGGCAGAGTGAGCTATTTTAATTTTTTGGGTGAGGACTAAACTTCTAACAAATTAACACAATATAGTATCTATCCTTGTATGGCAGAAAAATAGCCATAAGGGTACCCATTCTGACATTTGTGATTGCTTCAAAAGCTGACATTTTATCCTAAAACAATAACAAAGTGATGATATTGAAAGTTTGAAACCAAGTACAATAGCTGTCATAGAAGTAAACCTGTAAGAAGACATTTTACAAATCTCATTCATGGACTGGTTATGCATCAGTATCAAATGCGGCATCGTATACCATGATGCAGAACTTCACAGTTGCATATCTTTACCATAAAATGGCAACTGGTTGAAATGCGCATGACCTCAAAACTCCATAACTGTCAGGTTACCAATCCCTCTGTCCAATCAAAATATTTAAATCATTTATTTGTCATCATTTGGTAAATACAATGATGTAAGTCACCAAATCGACCTTCCCTCTCATCTCACGGTGAGGTAAAGTAGCTTGCTCAAATGTTGGACTAGCAGCTCCTAATCCTCAAAGCCTGGAGTGAATTCTAGGGGAAGGACGAAGCCTCACCTTGCAAAAGAAATGTCTTCATTGCTGGGACAGGTTCAAACTAAATTAAAGGAAGGAGGAATGGAAGACCTCACCTTGCAAAAGAAATGTCTTCATTGTTGGGACAGGTTCAAACTAAACTAAAGGAAGGAGGAATGGAAGACTCCGATCTTATTGGGGATTCATCATTGGGCTATTCAAAACATGGGCATCTACAACTAAGAGGGAACAATAGATCATCAATTGATGATCCTGTTTAGTTCTATGGCGACTTCTATTGGTTCAACTTAAGGGACTCCAAGGAACTTGTATGATAGGGCCCCATGGAGATGCAGGAGCCAGATCAACCCATCATAAATAAATGATAGGCCAAAGGGATGGGCTCATTCGATTTAACAGTGATCCCTGACCCTCCCAGCATACGCACACATACTCTAAAATGAAACCAACTGATCTTTATAGTTTTACAATTTAACCTGAGATATAAAAGTAGATAAAAGATGCAACGTAACTGATTTAATGAAAGACATGTAAAGAACTTACTAGAGTACCATGGTATCATGCACTTGAAAACACACATTATTGTGCAACAAATAACTTTAGTTCTGGATGAACATCATTCAGCTTCATCAAGAACTCGTCGCATTTATTCGTTGTTCCTTTTGATGTAAGTTCACTATGCTGTGAAAATTTTGGAAGAATCTTCTCTACATCAAGATCACTTGGCATGAGACAAAGACACTCTAAGATGGTAGATGTTAGTGTTGAGTTCAGAACAACATTCTTATCAGCCATTTGATGAAGCAAGGAAATGAATTTTTTTGTATCTCCCTTTGAACCACAGCCCTTTAGCAAAGTAACGAATACACAAACATCCGGTACAAGACCAGACGAGACCATTTTCTCGTAGAGGGACATGGCTTCATCCAACAGCCCAAGTTTAGAGAAACTATTTATTAATATAGAAAAGGTTACAACATTAGGGATCAAATCCATGTTAAGCATCTCCGATAGCAGTTCCTTGGCATGTTTAGTATCTCCTGCTCTGAGGGCTCCATTAATTATTATATTAAAGGAGACAACATCAACATCATGATTCAAATTTCTCATTTCTTGAAATAAACTCCTAGCCTGCTCTAGACTATCTTCCCTGCACAAAGAAGCCATTAGTGCATTGTAATAAACTACTGTAGGTTTAATCCCATAATCTTTCATTTTAATAAAAAGTCCTTTTGCAATACTCAGCATCTGCATTTTGCACAGACCAATAATCAAAACTTTGTAAGTTATTGCATTGGGAGAAAATCCAGAGTCTACTGCACATTTCCAGAGTTCCAACGCCTTAATGAGTTTGCGGACACTTAGATAACCCTCAATCAGAATAGTATAAGTTACTATGTTACCTAGGAACCCCATTTCAACCATAGTAGAATGGACCCTCACAGCATCAGGAAGACGTCCTTTATTGCAAAGTCCCTGAATTAAATAATTAAAAGTGCGGACATTCGGCTTCATATGGAACTTGTCGCTCATCAACACCTTCAAAAGATCCATCGCCTCATCAACTTTCCCAGCTCCACACAACCCTTTCATCAACGTATTATAAGTTACCACATCAGGCTTCTTCCCCTTCTTCGCCATCATTTCCACAATCCTAAATGCATCCTCCACCCTACGCTCCTTACAAAGTCCATTCACAACAGCATTGTATGTCAAAGTATTTGGCTCCTCCCCCCTCTGCTCCATCATATCCAACACCTTAATTGCATCCTCCGACCTCCCATTTTTGCAAAGCCCATCAACCAAAACCGAGTAAGTAACAACATCCGGCCGAAGTCCTCGTGCTGTCATGTCCTTCAACATGTCAGACGCCTCTCGCCACCGACCAATCTTGCTAAGACCATGCATCAAAGAACTATATGTAACCACACAGGGACTAACCCTATTCCTCAACATATCATCAAACAGTTCCCTCGCCCTCTCAACATCACCCTGGCCACAAAAGTAACTGATTAGGGAACTATACAGAAAAGCATCAGCTTTCAAACCCTCCCTCTCCATCTCCTCCAACAAAATCAACCCCTCACAAGCTTCACCATTCTTACAAAAATAATCAATCAAAACATTATATGTCACCGAATCGGGTTTGTTCTCCCCAACCTTCATTTCCTCTAACAAAGCCCTAGCTTCCACCAATCTTTTAGCTTTACACAATCCAGTTATCAGGGTATTGTAAGTAACAATATTAGGAGCCACGTGATCACTATTTTTCTTCATTTGAGAAAAAAAATCCATTGCCTTGTCGCATTGACCACTCTGGGAAAAACCCTTCAACACGAGGTTAATGTTATAGACGCCAACCCAAAAACTGTGTTTTATCATGAGGCCAAGGACTCCAACGGCGAAATTTGGGTGACGGGTGTTGACGAAACTTTCGGATAACGCGGCGAGAGAAATGAAGGAGGGCGAAATGCGTGCGAAAGCCATCTTGCGGTAAACCGACACGACGACATCGTGTTGTCGTGCCTTGCATAGGTTGTCGATGAGAGAGTTGCATGCTGGTTCGGAGGGTGGCGAATTGGGGCCGTTGATGGTGCGGTGAAAGAGGGAAACGGCATCGGATAGAGAGTGAGGAGTGTGGGAGGTTGAAGCAGAAGCAGAAGCTGATTTGTGTAAACCATAAACGGTGGTGGAAGATGAAGTTGGGAGAAGACGAGGGTTAAGGAACAGTTTGGGGATCATTGTTAAGTTTAACGGAGTTGTAATTTGTTCTGGTTTTTGGAAAGTGGTATAAAGGATTTGAACCTGAAGAACTTAGGGGACCTTGTTTATGATTTTATTTCAATTGTTTTTAATATAACACGGTTGATTAACTGAATAAAATTATGATGGAAACAGAATAAATTTTTTTACTACAATGATTCCAAAGATAATTATTTTTAAAAAATAATACTTTTATTATATACATTCATTTATAATTGCATATTATATAAGATTTATATTTATTAATATATATTATTTAGTTTAGTTAATCTTATAAATTAGGGTAACAAAAACCATATATACACATATATTTATAGCTGTGTATAAAGAAGATTTGTCGTATCTATATTTATTTTTTAATTTTATTTTTTAAATATATTTTAAAACTAATATAATTATTTTATCACTATTACTTTTTTGGTAATTATTTATTTAAATTTAACAATTTTTTTATTTGGTGTAAACTTAATTATTTTTCTAATTAAAATTATCTACAAAATAAATAAAAGTTACTTAAAATAGCATTATAAAAATTATTTATTCTCAATTTTATTATAATAACAATAATAATAATTTTATTATTTTTAATTAATGCATGTGTTCTCACTGGTTTAAGAGGTAAGAAGTTTAAAAAAATATATATTTATTAGTATATGCTTTTTTGTTATTGAAAGTTGAAGTATTTTAAGTTGAGATTATTTAATGAAACAGAATTTCGAACCTTTTAGTAAATGAACGATGAAATTAGAGTATGATATAAATTATAAAAACAAGTATAAGTTAAAGTGCTTTTTGTCAGCAGGTGGAAAGAGATTTAATTAATTTATAATTTAAGGGATTTAAGTGTCCACTTAGGCATTAAGTGTATTAGGTCGTGCTAGGATGAAAACCTAATATACTTATTATCTGTTTAGTTTTTGTATAATATTGGTTTTTCTAATTATTATTCTTTAACTTCTGTCCAAGTTCATTTTAATTTGTAAAAATAATTATTTAATGCTGCATTGGAGGTATTTACGGAAAAAGTTATCCATGTAGTTAATGTTGCTGCAGATGATGCAATCATAATAGTATTTGGGAATTGATATACAAATCTCTAGAAGTTGGAGGTTATCTTGTGAGCTAATATGAATCTCTGCTAGAGCAGAAGTCATCGTTAAATTGGAAAACCGATTAACCTCATCCTCGTATATTTTCTGTATTTTTAAGTTTTTGGAAGATTATGCAGCATGTACATGTTTGGCACATAGGTAGCAACTAGCTATTTTTTTTATGTCATTTGTCCTCATGAAATAAACCTAATTATGGTTATGAGTGAATCTAAATTATCCTACATAACGTTTGTTAGCATTTGGAAGGATTTGCTCTCCCTCCCTTCAAGCATACATCATGTAACTCATTCGTGTCCAATCAAAGTTTATGTTCAATTTTGTTTTGTTGTATGAGTTGTCTTTTTTGTGCAGAAAATGTTGAGTTTAGCCGGCTTCATAATTAATCTCAAATGATTTGTCCATTGTATAAAATCAAAAGAACTGTGTCTTGGAAATATACTACTGGTATTCTTGTAGACAACATGTTCTGTGAAATTACAGAGGAGATAGATGAAGATACACACTGGTTTATCAACACAGAAGAACAGAAGGAAAAGATCAGGAATATTATACAGTACCAAAAATCTCTGTATAGGTCATCAGCATCATCTTCTCTGTCATCTTCAGCTGCATCCACATCATCTTTCTCTTCACCCCATAAATCACGCAGTTTGTTGGGGTTGATGAAAGGGGGAAGCACGTCCATGAGGAGATTGTTTGACATGGAGCACACAAGTTTGGCAAACCATTTTGAGTTCTACACAGGGTCACCAATAACCAAGCCAATATCTTTGTGGGATAGTGATTCTGAGCGTGATTTCCAAGATCCTTGGGCTTTGATCAAGGAGGTTGGATCCACTCGTTTTGTTGGAACTGATAGAGAAAGTGAGTTAGCCTCAAAGGGTAGTAATGTGGATGGAGATCTTGGCTTCCACAATAGAAATCTCGACAGTGGGAACAGAAAATTGAGTAGGAAAAAGTCTTTTAGGAGGTTGCCGAGATTTGGTTTGTGGAGATGTGGAAGATTTAGATTCCCTTTGAGATTTAGACGGCTTAAAATTAGAATTTGGGGTAGACTATCCAGATAGAGTTTTATCAAAGTTGAAAATTTGGAATGATGAAGTGGGTTAACTATTGTCTTGAAATATTGATCCTTCGAAACTTGAGAATCTATCCATAGAAACTCAAAACTTGGTGGGTGAAATCCACAGTTAACACTAAGCAGTTGTAGCCTACTAAACTACAGACACTTGCAAATGATACAACCATCAGATATCAGTCTAGCTATGACATTTCCTTCTTCAACTTTCAAATTCTCACTTTGGCTTCAATCCATTTTGATTCCCTTTAGTTTTCGGCTTCCTAAAGGCCAAAGGAAGCAACAAAGTGAAATGCTCTTTTATACAATAATTTTGAATGTGAAATACTTCGAACGGAATATTAAAACTGCTACTTCCCGGAAGTAAATAAAAAACGGTAGTGGTCTGAGAAACTAGGCTAACTGGACATACAGGGCAGGGACTGCAGCAGCCTGTGATCCCTCCACTGTCGAGAGAGGGAGGTTTTCGCTGCTCTGTGAAACAAGCCTCACGCAGTGCCCTCCACTTTAGGACCCAAGAAACCCAGGCTTTCGCTCAGGTACCATGGATCAGCTCTCAACTTGGAGCGGGCAGGCCAGCATATTGCTGTCAGAGCCCAACCCAGAGAAGCCACAGTATCATCCCACCACCATTATGCCCTCGCTTGAATCACAAGCTGGCGCTACCCAACTCAGCGAGCTGACATCCTTGTCAGAACATTTATAAAGACTTGGTAGATTTGTGTTTTGGGCAATGTGGGACTTGTAAACATAGAGACAGAACACTTCCTGAGATCACATCCTTTCATCTCGCAAGGTAGGTGGTAATTGAAGTGATTAAAAGAAAAGGATTGTAAGTAATTTGTTGGAGAAAGTGGGAGTCCCTTGTCTTACAATGGCACAAGAACCTGTTCCATTGAGAACACCTTTTTCTTTTTCTGAAATCTTGTTCGATCTTCACAATTAGTTGAGCATGTAAGCACACAATTGTAAAATATTCTTGGAAAGAAGCTAATTAAAGCCGTATAATTAAAGAATTCTTTTTCGTCAATGCCCTTTAGGTTATGGTAAAACATTGACATTATTTTGGTACAGAGCACAGATAATCGCATTACCCAATTAATAAACAAAATTAATTACCTAATAATTCATGCCTAGGGACTCAGTTAACTCCAAACAGTTTTATCCATGACTAGAGATACTTGCAAATGTTACACCGATCAGATATGAGTCTAGCCACGACACTTCCATCTTCAATCTTCAAATTCCTACTTTCTTTGTTCCATAAATGAACCCCATAACTCTCACTACTAAGCTGAAGCAGTTTGGCTTGAACCCATTTTGATTCACCTCTAGTTTTGGGCTCCCTGAAGAGACCACCAATCTTTTTCCAATCAGCTGGATAAAAGGCCAGAGGAGGCAAGATTGTGAAGTTGAAGCCTGGCCTTTCCCCCAGTCTCTCAACCACTCTGGAAACCAGGTAGGGACCATTATGCCCCCATTTGTTCCCATTAAAAGTTAACACAAATTCGTTAATGAATCTGAGAAGAAGTGGATGATTGGTGTCAAATATCAGGACTGCGTTGTTAAGTCTAGTCCAGTTCTTATTCCCAGAGTCCATGCTTTGTGCTCCAATACAATTCCTCAACACAGTTAAAGGTTTCAAGACTATAAAATCCATGTCTAGGTACACACCACCATATTTGTACAGAACTGCAAGTCTCATCAAGTTAGATGGGTTCTGAAACAGAGAAATCTCACCAGGGTCCTTCTTCCCTTTCACCAACTCATTCAACCATGCTTCAGCTGAAGTCCCCTTGAAGAGAAATGGCAGGTCTGGGGCCATTGCCTGAACTCTGAACCTCCCATCAAGAAGTGGCTTCAGGATCCTATAACCAAGAATGGAGTCCAAAGTCCTCGATAGAATCACCAAACAAGCCTTGGGATGCACCTTGAAAACACTCTTTATCGACAACAACTCTCTTTCTGCAAATGAGCCTGCAGGGTACTCCCAAGTCATGAAAAATTTAGACTCGCATTCATGGCTGAAAAACCTCACAATCCGAGCATGGAATTTCCTACTCAATTCATCCGACTGGAGAATCTTGAACTCGTGAAGCTTCCCTTTAAACCAACCAATTCTTTCTTCTTCGGTTGAATTAAATGGAGCAACTAATGCTCCAGGATTTTCTTTTCTGACTCCTTCGTTCTGTTGCAAGGAACGTAAAGGGGTGTGTGTGAGAACACGAGTTGACCTTATACCCTCTCCATTTCTGTGAGGTCGAGCTTGCAACACTTGTAGGTGTAGAGAATCCTGGTAAATAAGATCATCACAAAGGATAATAAAAATTATTGCTGAGAAAATTATTAGACAGAAGATAGCTATCTTAGAACGTTTGAGAAGTCGGTCATCAAACATTTTGTTAGAAGTTGGAACTCTTTCTGCGATGAGAATTGCAACTGGAAAGAACTCATGCAAAAGAAACATAGCCTCTCATGGTGGACATTGAAGATTAAGACTTGACTTTAACACGGGAGGGAAGTAGAATGTTGAAAATGAAGATCAAATATGAGTATTGTTTGATGAAGTTTTGTGATCCTCTCTATTTGGTCATGGTTTGAAGCATTCAAAGTGTTTAAGTCAAATTTCCACCACTAAGACTCTGTCATTACAAAGAAAATTCTTCATAAATTCATACTATTTTCATTTCCGTTACGTTGACACCACTTCTAAATAAAATGCCCATTTGACACCAACGTTTTATTAGTTTTTCTAATGCAACGTGGGCTTATATGGATGT
>Ga0209389_1004863_pt1 | contig 11312 bp, 10 predicted proteins | sample CowpearedBW_FD_187526 | JGI IMG/M metagenome (GOLD analysis project Ga0209389, IMG submission 187526) | Root nodule microbial communities of legume samples collected from California, USA - Cow pea red BW (SPAdes) (version 2) | ecosystem: Host-associated > Plants > Roots > Nodule | place: USA... | reverse complement strand
TTCTAATGTTTTTTCATAACAGAAGCGGGGGAGAGGGTGGGGGTGGATCATAGGTGCTTTCTCATGTTCTTAAATTAATATAATAATCAGAAATTTCATTGATACTGACAGGTTTGAAATTCAAGACACCAAAGAGAGATTCCACAGACAGTTCCCTTTGGATTGGCTATGCTGAAAAATGTGGATTAAAATACTGGGAAACGTGGAATCTCTTTTCTGGAGCAATGTTTCTGTAGTTGTGGGGGAAGTAGTATTCTCCAAGAAGGCATCAAATATAAACGTTGAGTGTTGGTTTGCATCGGAGGTTGGCAGATGAAAGGGGGAGATTAAACTCGAAGGAATTTGAACCAATTTTCTATAAAATTCATTTGTGCTCACACATAAAAGGTAGGATCGTGATACAAATCCGTCTTGGCTTCGAAGAAATTCAAGATTCATTTCATTACCTGTTCCTGTTCAATTTTCATTGCTATTTTTTTGTCTTCTTCGTCTTTGAAGGATAAGGAAATATATGTATATTCTTTTTTACAATCTTACCAGAAACGCGTTGTCCTACTCTTGTAACAATAGTTTTGTTTAATGGCTATAAGTACAAGTATAGTGTTCCCACTTTTTTTGGTTCATTGGGGGTAGGAGTTGTGGGAATATTGTTCTCAAGCATTATCAGTTCTCCTAAATATTCTTTAAAGTAATAAAACTACCGAAGTATCTCTCAAGTATTGCATATCACCATTTTAGTTTCTCATTTATTTTGTAAACGTTCAGGGATCAAGTTGAAGGGATTTTTAATACTTGGAAGATTATATAGATATATATAGTAATAGTGCAGTAATGAATGTCCTGACGGGTCTCATCGCAAGAAACCAACATGCCCTTCAAAAAGTGAAGAACGTTCACTGAAGTGTTCTTAATCTGTTCTTGAAACTCTGGAGCATGAAACCAGCGTTAATGCACTCGATTTTGAATGACAAAAGCCATTTCTAATGGTTTAGTTTGTTGTTTGGAGTTTCATATTCAAATTTTGGATGTGAAAAAAAAATGAGAGTTGTTCAAAGTAATTTTAGCTAAGATATCGATTTGTTTTTATTGATCTAATAAGAAATCACACGTCCACTTCATTGCAATGTCAACCACTTTTCAGGTTCTACTATGGATAGGGGTGAAGAAAAAGACCAGGCTTTGATACGCTGACCTATATTATTATTGTTATTGTAATTAACAATAATAAATCAGCTTGACCTGTGTTACTACTATTAAGTCAAAGTTTGATCTATATGTAAACATTTTTAAAGTCTTAGTGTTAGCTGTTTAAATATCGGATTGAGCCTGAAAGCTTTTTTGTGGTTTGTTATGTATAAGGAGATTTCTTTTTTGCATTCCTATATTCTCCTTCCTTTGCACATCCATATTTTTCCTTTTCACCGCCGTAATATGAAATTTCCATTTTGTGCTTAAAAATTGACTTTCGGTAATCAAAAGTATTTTTTTGACATAAAAAAACTTTAGAATTAAGAATTCAGAAGTTATTTTTGACTTTCACATGTGTAATTTGAAAAACTTATTACTTTCAAGTGTGCAATGTTTAAAACTTGTTACTCTCAAGTTGTACAATTTAAAAGTCAAACATTACATAACCCAAAAATTATTTTTTCTCCATATTACATTATGAAAATTATGAAAATCATGAATGAAACCTATTTTCATCATTTTACTTTTATCCTTGTTTATCTCTATTCTTCGTCTCTAAGCTTTTGTGTACTCCATATTCTTTTTAACCTTAAAATCTTCAATCTTCAATTAATGGCAACAATATTCTCTTTTTGCTAAACAAACTTCTAACTCTATTGAAAACACTGCTTTTGCAACTAGACATCGTTTTCTTCCTACTCAAGTTTTCAGTGCAGAAATATTGGACTTTAATAGTAAAAATTAAAAAAAGAAATAATTTCGCCGTCTGTGGGGATCGAACCCACGACCACGTGGTTAAAAGCACTGAGCTAAGACGGCTTTGATGTTAATTGATTGCGGAGATACTTAAATTACTTTATATTGTTTCCGCATACAATTTTATATAATTTATTTCTTAATTACCTTTTTCAATCCTATTATTACTTATTTTGTTTTTATTACATCTCTCATTTTATGTCATACTTTTTTTATTAGAATAAATAGTTATATCCGTACTAAAGTTAAATAATTTAAGAAATATTTATATGAACAATAAATTAGAATAATTTACTTTATATTAATTAAAATATTTAAACAATTGTAAAGTGCAAGCTCAAGTACCTTATTATCTCTCATGTTAATAGACAGAAATCCATTAAAATTATTCATTGTCAATTAATAACAAGTTTTACTATTCACAATTTTCTACCACCCCTAAACATGAGTGGAGAAGCTATATCTGTAATGAGAAAACAAAAACAGGTTCCATTAATTTTAAATTGTGATCAATCAGCAAGTGTGGAAATACAAAAGCTAATGACAGAAAATGGTGTTCATATGTTCTTTGGCACCTATAAACTATCTTAACTTTTTCAAAGTATGAAAACAAGCTCTGAAAAAAAGATTATCTACTATCAGTTATAAATGAGGAACTTGATCTAGAATGCCTTAACTTTCTTTGCAAACCAAATGCTAGACAAAGGGAGCATAACCATGCTCTTGCAGAACAACTGTCAATGAGTTTAAGCCTGCATAAATAGAGTCAGTATGAGGATGAGTCCTATCACCTGTTATAAAAACATGCACACCATTCACAAGTTCAATCCAGCTACAACCAGGTATCTTCTTCACATTTTGTTGCTTCATTGTATGCCTCACCTCTGACACTTCCTCATATCGACCAACCGCTCCATAAACATTTGACATCAGCACATAGTTTCCACAATGACCTGGCTCAAGTTCAATCACCTTACTACCAGCAATCTCAGCCAAGTCCTTCTCCTTGTGGACACGGCATGCTGCTAGCAGAGATCGCCATCCAACAGGATCAGCCTTAAATGGCATTCTTACCACTAAATCATAAGCCTCCATTAACCTTCCTGCCCTACAAAGCATGTCAATCACACAAGTGTAGTGTTCAATGGATGGAGAAACACCATACTTTGACTCCATTTCTGATAGAAACCCAAGCCCCTCCTTCACCATCCCAGCATGGCTGCACGCAGATAGTAATCCCACAAAACTGATTTCATTAGGTACCATTTCAGCTTCACACATACGGCAAAAAATATCTAATGCCTCATCACCATAACCGTGCATTGCATAACCTGTGATCATGATGTTCCACGAGGCCACATCCTTCTCCCTCATGTTGTCAAAAACCGTGCATGCATCTCTTACGTTTCCACATTTTGCATACATGTCCATCAGAGCGTTGTTCAACAAAACGTAATCAAAATCGTTGTGGCTTTCTTCCTTCCCCAACCCATTTACAACCATATACCTATGTATCTCTCTACCATGCCTCAGCGCTGCAAGATGAGTACAAGCCGGAAGTACTGTTGTAATGGTAACCAAATCAGGTTGAACCCCTTTTACCTGCATTCTATCAAAAAGCCTCAAAGTTCCGTAATGATCACCGCAGTGTTCATGAACTGATATGATCGAATTCCATGAAAAAATATCTCTCTCGACCATCACCTCAAACACACTCAACGCATCACCAACACATTTACATTTCCCATACATATCAATCAATGCGTTAGAAACAACAACACTTGATTCATAGCCCCTTTTTGTCACAAACCCATGAACAGCACGTCCACTGTCAAAATCCCCTGTCACAGAAAATATCGACAAGACCCCAGTAACAGTGTATCTACAAGGAATCACCCCTTCTCGTTCCATCCTCCTAAATACCACCAAAGCCTCCTCAAACCTCCCAATATGCGCGTACCCATTAACCATTGCATTCCAAAGCACAACATCTCTCACAGGCAACGCTTCAAACACCTCATGCGCATCCTCCACCAATCCAAATTTCAAGTAGGTAATTACCAGCGCACTGCCAACAAACACATCCAACTCCAACCCAAATTTGAACAACAATCCATGAATCTTCCTAACCTCCAAATCCTCCATAATATCGCCACAGGCTCTGATGACACACGGAAAACTGAACTTGTCAGGAACGATACCCAGATGTCTCATTTGCTTATATAGAGCAAACCCACGTTGGGGAATAGCATTTGCAACGAAACCAGCAATGAGTGCGTTGTAGGCAAAGACATTTTTGTCAAGATGGGTAGGGTAGTTGAAGACTCTGAGGGAGTGATCGATGAGGGTGCACTTGGAGTACATGTTGATGAGGCTTGTGATGGCGAGTGGGGATCCAAAGAAAGCGTTTTTGAGCAAGTGGGTGTGGAGTTCCTTGCCCTTGGAGAGGTTTGCATTGTGGGCACACGATTGGAGGGTGGCAATGCATGTTTGCACGTTGTAGGAAGGTGAGGTTGAGAAACAGAGCAACCTGCGACAATAATGTTGTTGTTGTGGGGGGATGATGAAGGCTCTTATGATTGTTCTTCCATTCATTTAAGTTACCTGCCCTGTCTAATTTTTCTTTTGCAACATCAAACTTCCATGTTTTGTTGAGTAAATAGAGAGATGCTGGTACATACACGAATTAATGTCTCACGTGGACATTGATTCAAGTGCAGAAGTCGCGATTCTGTCTGACGATTTTTCAAGGGCCCCTCGACGGAAGTGAGGTCCAATTTTCTGGGCTGGTCCTGGGCTAGGGTGGGCCTAGGCTTGGGAAGGGAGAGTGGATTTGGGGGTGAAGGAGGGGTCCTCAGGCCGGTACTTGATGCAATCGGTGGAGGTGAAGTTTCGCCGGAGGCACGTGGCTTTCTGCCTGAAGTCGTCGGTTTAGAGAACGTAGCCGAAGTCGCCGCGAAAGTTTATGATTTCTTAGCTCAATACGCTTTTATGTTTTTTGCTTCATCATTGCTTTGGGAATGCTGAATTAATTCTATGCTATCTAAAGATACGTGTTTGAATCTGCACTAGTGGTCTATATATTTAAATCGTCATATATTTATATGATTTCAATCTAATAACTTTTTAACTTGCTGGAGAATTATTTTTCTTTTTACAGAACTATAGTCGGGGTCTTTTTATCGTTCTCTACTTTCTTCTGATTATAGTTTCAGCTTTGAGTTCATTGAAAAAAAAAACGACACATCATCGTTTTCTGGAAAAATCACAGTTTACCTTTATCGGCATGAAACACAGAGGAGTGGAAAAAGGGTGGATGCAGGTGATGCTGAAAACTTGTAAACAAAGATGTTATGCTTACCTCTAAAAAAACCCTTTCTTTTGTTTGATGTGTTATACTGGAATAAACCCCTACTTTTTGTGAAAAAATCTTTCTAACAAAATTCTTATCCCAGTAGTTGAGGTAGACTGGCTGATTGACTACAAGAATTTGTAGATCTTTCTGGCTTAAAACCAAACCGACTTACCTCAATTTTTCGATGCTGATGTATTTAGGGTTTCTAACCTTCAAGAAGAAATTTTTCGATTGCAGCAAGACACCCTCAATGTTAGTCAATATGTCACTCAACTAAAAAATCTATGGGATGAGTTTGACAATTATAGACCGATTTTCATTCGCAAGTGTTCAATATCCTGCACATGCGAAGCAACCCAAGCATATAAGAAATACAGAGATCAAGACTATGTCATTCATTTTCTAAAAAGGGTTAAATGAACAATTTTCACATGTTAGGTCCCAGATCATGTTCTTGGACCCTTTTCCTCCAATAAACAAAGCTTTCTCTATGGTTGCTCAACAAAAAAGGCAGATGTCTAATACAGGAATGATTGAACCTCCATCTGAGAAGAAAATCTTTGCTGTCAACACTGATAAACACATTGGTTCTAGAAGGGGTCTTCTTATGAACCCAAACCAATACACTGGAAATGGCAGAGGTCGTGGAAATAAAGGCAGATGTCGTAACAATACTGGAAGAGGTGGAGTCTTCTCCAACAAACTATGTACTCATTGTGGCAGGACCAATCATACAATTGACACATGCTATTTTAAACATGGATTTCCTCCTGGTTACAGGCCGAGACAAAGCAACGCTAATGTGTGTTTTGTTATACAAAATTGTTGCATATGTTATATTCCTTTAGCTTACCCTATCTGCGTGTGTTTGGCGATGATCGTGTACGCGGTATACGGGAGCAAATGATGTTGCAAGTGGTTCTGGTAGAGCGTAGATCCGGAGCGTAGGCTAGTTGGGAAACTTTGTGGCATCATTTCATCATTTTTATGAGTTTTAAGGATTTCTTGTAATCATTAGAATTATAGAACTTGGCTTGATAATGAGACTGATTTTGATAATGTATTGTGTTTATAAAAATTGGATTTAAGTTGGTTTTATCGGTGTAATAAAGTTTTAAATTCCCGCGGATTTGGGAAAATGATTTATAATAAATGAAGTATTATTATTACATTTTTTCTTTTATTATTTAAAATTTGTAATATCCAGGCGAGATGTTACAATTTTTCACGATTTACATGGATTAAATTAATGAAAAACAAAAGTGAAACTAGAGATCACTTAAAGAATTTTGTTAATTACATTGAAACCCAATTTGATGCAAAGCTTAAGGCAATCTGAAGTGATAATGGACCAGAATTTTTGATGACAGACTTTTATCTTTCCAAAGGAGTTTCTCATCAAACAACATGTGTTGAAACACCACAAAAAAATGGTATTTTTGAGCGAAAGCATCAACATATCATGAATGTTGCAAGGGCTTTGATGTTTCAAGCTAATTTACCAAAATCTCTTTGGTCTTATGCTGTCATTCATTCAGTTCATCTCATTAATAGATTTCCTACACCTTTGCTGCAAAATAAATGTCCTTATATTGTTCTTTATAAACAACAAGCTGACTTAAATCACTTAAAAGTTTTTGGTTGTTTGGCTTACTCAAACACTTTGAAACATGGTCGAACCAAATTATCTCCAAGGGCTAGAAAAACTGTTTTTATTGGATATAAAGATGGGACTAAAGGATACTTCTTTGATACAAATGAACCCATCATTTTTCCAAATCCATAAGAAGAAGTAGATGACTCAAATTATACTACTGATCCAACATCACACCTCCCTACTCCACAAACACCTCGACACTCCATGCGATAAAAACAACGACCACACTACTTGAGAGATTATCACTGCTACCTATCTACTGCTTGCAATACTGATATGTCATTCTATAACCATTCTTCTTCCCTTCCTTATCCTTTATCTTCCTTTTTATCTTATAAAAAATGCTCTCACAATTATAGAAGTTTTTGTTATTCTGTATCTTCTTTAATTGAGCCAAAAACATATACTCAAGCTTCTAAATTGGACTATTGGGGGCAAGCTATGAATTTTGAGATTGCAGCTGTGGAGCAAAACCACACTTGGGAAATAGTTGATCTTCCCCCTAATAAAAGGCATGTTGATTGTAGGTGGGTTTATACGATCAAATTTCATGTTGATGGTAATATTAAAAGGCGCAAGGCTTGATTGGTTGCCAAGGGATATACACAACTTGAAGGGGTGGATTATTTTGATATTTTTTCTCCTGTTGCAAAACTCACAATATAAGAGTCATCCTTGCCATATCTACTGCCAAAAACTGGTTCCATGAACAGTTAGATGTTAATAATGCTTTTTTGCATGGTGACCTACATGAAGAAGTCTACATGAATTTACCCCCTAGCATGGCACCTTCCCATCCAAATAAGGTTTGTAAATTGCAAAAGTCCTTGTATGGGTTGAAACAAGCTAGTAGACAGTGGTATGCCAAGCTCATCACAACCTTATTAGCTCTTCAATTCATCCAATTGTCGGCTGATCATTCTCTCTTCATAAAGAATACAGAGGTATATTTCACTACTTTATTAATCTATGTTGATGACATAGTTCTTGCAGGTAATGATCCTAATGAAATTGATTATGTCAAGACACATTTGGACAATGAATTCAACATTAAAAATCTAGGACATCTTCGTTATTTTTTGGGGCTTGAAATATCACGTTCTTCATTTGGTATTGTAGTCAATCAGAGGAAATATGCACTAGAAATATTGGAGGAAAATGGCATGTTTGCTGCCAAACCAGTAACCACTCCTATGGAGCCTTCCACCAAACTAAATAGCTCCTCCGGAAATCCTTTATCTGACCCTTAGATTTATCGCAAGTTGATTGGCCAGCTGATGTATCTTACAACCACCAGACCAGACCTAGCTTTTGTCACTCAACAACTGAGCCAATATGTTTCTCAACCCCTGGATACTCATTATCATATTGCCATGAGAGTGCTACATTATCTCAAAGGATCTCCTGCTAAAGGTCTTCATTTTGCTACTAACTCATCTCTTATTCCTTCAAGTTTTGCAAATTCTGATTGGGGTTGTTGTATGCAAACCTAGAAATCCATTATTGAATATTATGTTTTTCTTTGCTCTTCATTAATTTCTTGGAAAACCAAGAAGCAAACCACAATATCTTGGTCTTCATCTGAAGCTGAATATAGAGCTCTTGCAGCTCTGAGTTGTGAGTTAAAATGGCTTCATTATTTACTCACTGATTTAAAAGTTTCTAGTGCTACTCCTATTTCAGTTTTTTGTGACAACCAATCCGCTATATATTTGGCTCACAATCCAACCTTTCATGAACGAACAAAGCACATAGAAATTGATTGTCACGTCACTCGTGAGAAGATTCAAAGTGGTCTTATTCATCTGCTGCCAATTCCTTCTTCTGCACATCTAGCTGATATGTTTACTAAGGCTCTTCATCCCAAAGCTTTCACACACTATGTGTGAGATCCAGGAAATTCATAAAAATTAATAATTAATAAAGTATAAGAAATGAGGGGTTGAGACTACCATAAGAGAGTTCTTTGATAAATCCTAAACAAGAAACAATGTTAACCTAAGTGGTTTAGAGCACTTGATTATGTTGAGGGGACTTGGGTTCAAGTCCTGAGTATGTCATTAGTAGATTTATTTAATTCTGTTTTATTTTGCAATTATATCGTGAACGTGAAAACATGATTTAGGTTCATACGAATGTGTGAATTAATAGGAATCATATGATAGTTTGTTGGTGTGCATGTGTTTGATGGGTAGGAAGGATATGGGTTTGAATCTCGGCTAGAATGAATATTACCCTTATGTTTTACTATTTTGCCAGGTGGTTAAATGATCTAGAAACTGTAGAAATTCTCTGGAAATCAAAAAGGTAGCAGTTTAGGTGTAGTAATGACTATTAAACTTTAAATTTAAATTAATTTCGTTTTTATAATTTTTTTTATTTATTTTGGGCTGAATTGGTGAGAGGGGGAGGAGTGAGTGAGAAAGCAAAGAGTCATATTGTGTGGCTAGGGAGTTCTGAGAAATTGCAATCCAGAGAGGGAATTAGAGTGGAGGCAAGGAGGGGAGCTTTGGGAAACAAAAAAGAATTCATTTGGAATTGTTGAAGCTAAAACACCAGGTAAGGGGAGGCTGAACTTTTGTGTTTTATTTTATTTGCTTCCGAGTGATCATTGTATGTGTTTGTACAATATATTGTTATTTTGCTGTCTGCGTGAGGTTTTGATTGAGAAAGAAATAATGCAGAATCCATTTTGGTAATAAGCCTAGCATAATACACGTGCAGCCTTGTGAGGGGTGTGTATTGGTATTATCTATGATAAAGTTGGGAAGTTGATTACAATTTTTTTCGACACCATTCGTTGGGGTAGTGTTAACATCTTTCAGTAATTTAAAAAGCAAATCAAACATTAGTATTCTTCCTTTCTCCCAATGGTGGCGTGACGAAAAGAAATAGAGTAGTGTTGATAGCTTTCTAAAGTCAGTTTAGACTTGAAAATAATTGTGTAGTGTTATACAAGAGATGAAATTGTTATACTACTTTCTGGTGAGATTATTATACATCTTTCAAAATATAATATAGCTTGAAATGTTGTATTGAAATCGATGCCTGTAAATTACGTTAAATAAATGTAAGCTAGAACAAATCTGTAATTGGAGTATTTAGGGTTGTTAAAAGAATAAATTTAGAGGAAGGAAATAAAGGATTTGGTTAGAAGATGTTTTCTTTCAAAAATAAAAAAAATGGATTACAGTGTTGAGGGATAGGAACTCAAATTGATAAACTTTTGGAAACATTCGGATACGTGATCCCATTTAACCAAATATAAAATGTTCATATTAATTGATAAGTGAACTAATTTAAAAGGATTGAATTATAGGTGTTCAGTTTATTTAGGATAAAATGGGAAGGGTTTTAATTAGGAAATTAAAGTGTAAAAGTGCATAAAGAGTTGAGAAATTGGTATGAGTGCAGTGGGATATTTCCAAGTCAAAAGTTTTGATTTATGGGTAGTGGATTCTTTTCCAAAGTGCAGTAAATGTCTTTTTATATATTATTTTATAATTGTATAATGTTGATAAAATATTATATGAATATAAAAGTTAAAAGGTTTACTTTATTATTTTAGTGGTTACGGTTATGAATTTGATTGTTACATGCATTTTACGTTGACATGGTATTTAAATACTTTAGATGTTTTATTTATCAAGTTTAGGTAGTAAGATGTAGGTATCTTAAATATCCTAAATATAAAAGTTTGGAGTTTTTGGTTTGACAACTAATGGGTGCATCAGTAACTCCTTTACCAAATGACAAGGAAAGGAGTTATGGTTTTTTTTACGTAAACAAAGAAGAAAAAAAAAGGAATTGCTGTATAACCTTTAATTCTATTTCTATTAGCAATATTACATTGATGATATATTAGATAATAATTTGTATGGACTTTGAGTAAAATTTTGGTAGTTTACGTATTCTTGGACTGTTATATTAAAGACAATATAATATAAAATTTTGAATTAATATATTATTTTATGATAATATAATAAAATAAGGTGATTTAGGTATTGTGGGCTAGGCGGTTGGCAGCCCAATTTTGGCCTGGCGGCGCTTAGGCAACGTCAGGCGATAGAGCATAGGCATGGGTCCATTGCAGATGGATTTGCATGGATGGGTTTGATAGCTTGGTCAGGGATATGCTGGATTAGTTACGAGCGGGGAGGTTCGTAACGGAGATTTGAGATGCGTGATTGATGCGGGCGGGGAGGTCCGTATCTGTTGTACTCTTGTGTGGGGATACGAGCGGGGAGGTTCGTATGTTCCGTGCTCACACTTGAGGCTACTATGAGCGGGGAGGTTCATAGTAGGTGTTCACGCATGTTGGACTACGAGCGGGCAGGTTCGTAGAGTTGGACTACG
>Ga0209389_1004861_pt1 | contig 11313 bp, 5 predicted proteins | sample CowpearedBW_FD_187526 | JGI IMG/M metagenome (GOLD analysis project Ga0209389, IMG submission 187526) | Root nodule microbial communities of legume samples collected from California, USA - Cow pea red BW (SPAdes) (version 2) | ecosystem: Host-associated > Plants > Roots > Nodule | place: USA... | reverse complement strand
CTTTTCTCTTGTGTTTGTTTTGTTACATAATCTATTTTACCATAGAGCTTGATGCTGGGTTTATCTCCAAAGAATAATATTTTTCATACAAGGGAAATAATTTTAACGCTGAAATTAGTAAAGAAGTATAACATCACAATTGGTATTTGTTTGTTTATTTCCTCTCCTAATTATTAGTTGTTGATGCTTTCTTTAGGTCTATTCCACATCAATGGCAATGCTGCTAACAATGATACTTTCACTATTTCTCTTCAACTTCAAACCTACATTGCAGGTAAATTACCTTCCACACTCTCTCCCCCTAGCAGAACTGTTAAGTCAAATCAATTTGTTGCACATAATTTTGCAGATAAGCTATATTATATGTTCTCAGGCTATAAGTGGTTATTATTTTTTATTTTATTTTTTCCTCTTTACAGCTTTTCTTGGGCATTATCATTTGTATGATGTCTCTACACATGTATTTTGCCCCACCAAACATGCTCTTGGATATGCCAATAACTGTTAAACCAGACGAAGAGAAGCTCATTGAAGTTTCTGTTGATAGAAGACCACATTCATGATGTTGTATTGACGTCTGAATACAAGGCTTGGGTAAATGACATTTATTTTAATTCTGTGTTTTTGTTTTATTTTTCAAATGCATAATATAAAATATTCCCATACAACATCTAAAAGTGCTACATAACGTGTGGCATTAAGAAAATATTTATTTGATATTAAACAAGGCTTTGTTGCTTTCTTCCTCGTGTCGTGCTGGTCCTGGGTTTTACTTGTGGAAAGCCACAAATAGCCCCTTGTTCATGAGGTTAAGGTGATTTATGGTCAACCCTTCCCAAACCTCAAAAAATGTTGGTAGCGCCATGCATTGGGTCACCCTTTTAAGTAGTTCTATTATATGTTAGTGTAACTGCACAAACGTCACATTATATCCCTGGATTTGATGTTGTGTTGTTTATACGTGTGCTGATCTTTATGAACTATGAAGCTAACCTCATCGAGTCCCCCACCGGGGTGGGCGGGCTGTTATGTTGCATGCAGTACTCTGAACTGAATGGAGTATCAATTTGAACGTGATATTTCAGTTTTTTTGGGTATGCGATACTATACTGCATGCAGTTTAAATATAGCAGTATTGAGCTTCTTCTAGATTGAAAGACAATCACAAGTCTCTTAGTGCTAATTCTACTTGCGAAATATATATGGCCACTAATGTAAACTGTGCCTGGCTTCGTTAATATGATAGCCTTGTTATAGCTTTTTGTGCCTATTGTTTCACTTGTAGGCAAACGATTGGTAATTTTGGTTTTCAGTATTTTCTTATTGGTTCTGCAGGTAATATAATTTGTTCTTTCCCAGGTATTCCTATAAGGCCTATTAAAGTCAATAGTAGAGCAGCAGAATGCTGAATATTATTCCACGCTGCATTGGTTCAGTGACTTTGTAGAGCAAAGGCATCTTCGGTGGTGTGACTTAAACTCCATATGACAAATTCGGAAATCCCTTGTGTTGCCTGTGTTTAAGTATATTAGAAGGATGTTGAAGGAAAAAATTTGTTGAATGAAAGTGAGCAGAATTTGGTTTAGACGGAAATGTAATTTTGCTATTGGCTTTTGTTAAGTCTGTAACTTCTCTAGCTGGTAAGTGAGTGATAGAGGTGTTATCCATTGACATAAAGTCACATGAAGTCAAACCAACAATGTAGTCCATCATTCTACCTGATTACTGTACTCACTCAGTAATTCTTCTCCATTAATGAATTTAAGTAGAGTTGTTTTGTAGTTTAATGCTCATGTAATGCCCTCTTTTTTATTTTTAAACGAGCACATAGAAAGCACATTGATTTGGGGGAAATGCATTATACTTCCCTTCACGCAGAGATTAGGTCTATGAATATTGAATAATCTTGAAGAATCGTTCTATTTTTTAGCATTCAATATTAATAGTTAGGCAAATTATAAAGCATAAGAATCCAAGAATAATTTAAATGTGGGATGGTGCATAGTGAGCATGTGGTTTGGCTTTGTGAAAAACACCTATCATTGCTGTACTTGGGGTAAGGGAATAATTAAAAATGGATAGTGAGTCTCTTCTACCTTTTGCTTTTAGCCTTTATATGTTCTTGAATCTCAAATGGGTCTAAACTTTTTCTTTTTATTCAAGATTATTCAATGTTTAGTTTCTATCAGTTGTAAGCTCTGTAGTTACTCTTTTGCTTTCTTTATATAAGGGGGATGGTGGAAAAGGAAAGAAAATAAATAAAGTGAGTGAAAAGAGAGATTATTTGGATCGTGACAAAGTGAGTGAAGAATGAGTAAAAAGTTTATTGGTGTTTTGTTTGACGTAATAGAATAAATAAATTTAATGGCATATTAATACATTTAGAACATAATCTATAAAATAATTTAAAAATATATATAAAATAGCTTTTTGAAAGTTAAATTAAAATTAAAATAATAGATTATTACAATTATTTAATATATAAAAAAGTTATATTTTAAAATAATAATATAATAGAATCAATTATTTTACTTAATATTATAATTTAAATGAATTAGTTTTATTTATTTTTTAATAATAATTGTAAATATTTATTTATGTTGTATAATTATTAAGAAAAATCAAAGTTTCAGTTAAACATAAAACCATTGTACTATCTACATAATTCATTATATACTTTCTCTACGCATTTCTTAAGGTAATATTATTATTTTATCTAAAACAAATTTCTATTTTAAAATTTTCTCATATCATAATAGATCTATCCTTTTTTATCAAGTGGAACAAGGAGGTGTTTATCTCTTTTTAAGCTTTGAGTATTTATGTTCCTACTTCTTTACATAAAAGAAAAAAAAAATAATGGATGGAAACATAGAGGGGGTTTATCTCTTTCTAAGTCTTCAGTCTTTAATGTTTCTACTTATTTTTATCAACAAAACCATTTTAATGGTTGCTCAATTAAGCTCTTTGCCCTCTTTATATACAAGTATAACTTATTTTAAATACGTCGAGTTTAAGTATTTACTAGCTAGAATTAGATGGTTTTAAAATGTAACATTTTAGTAAGACTAAATTGTAGTCGTTAGCTTAAACTTGTCTATAGTGTTGGGCTAATAAAAATAATATGTCTTGAAAAGTTTTACATTTTTTAAAACAATCAAACAGTAAATATTAATAACTATATAATAAATTCTAAATCTATAATATTTCTTGTCCCGAATCAAAGACACTTTGAACTTATATTTTTTGAACTTATATTTTTTTGTGTTTATTTTATTTCTTTATTAATAAAGTTATTCTCCAATATTTTTTTCCGACCACGAGAGAAACGGTCAGCAATCTTATTAGAACTTGTTAACAGCACAAAAGCATACAAAAGCACAAAAGCATACAAAAGACTACATCATGGTTCCAGGACTAAATTATTGAACTTGTCTGAAAAGTAAAAAGAAAAAGTCTATTTTTCACGAATGATTGTCACATAAAATAAAAGATTACATTTTGTTTCGCGTGTAGGGACCAAGCGCCTACTAAAAACCACTTCAATTTTATCCTTCTCTTCGAACTCTCCCTTCCTCGCAACTGCGGTGGCTTCTTCTCCAAGAAAATTTCCTCCTCGTCTGATCGGTCGAACGGACAATCGGGGTATCTGTCTAAAAGGCTCTGATGCTTAAGTCAGTTGATGGCCCGATCGGTGTACAAATGTAACTGCGATAATAAATGCGAAATTAAGATCCTCACCAACCTACCTTTGGGTCCTATTTATAGTTTCCGGTGTGGGCCTAGGATTAGGATTCCTTAATCACGGCCCAATGATCCTCGAATCAAAATTACTGACTTGTTTAACGTTAATTAATCCAGCTGACGGGTCTCGTTTGGTCGGTCGACTGATGGCCGCTTGACTAGACTGGTTATCTCCTGATTTTAACAACCTTAAGTGAATAATTAATCTATACGGCCGATCGACCGATGTAAGGCGCTACACGAATCACCTATGAGACTGACGGATTTCCATGGGTTGATGCGCGATCGACCTGGGGACCGATCAACCGATTATCCTTTACAAGTTAAGGCGATGTTTGTGTGTGGGACCGAGCGACCGATGGTCCTTTACGAGGTAACGAGTGGTTCGTCTGTGAGACCGATCAACCGATGGTCCCTTACAGAGTAACGCGTAATTCGTACGTAGGGCCGATCGACCGATGGTCCCTTTTTGAGGTAGCGTGTGATTTGTTTATGGGGCCGATCAACCGATGGTACTATATAGTTCATCTGTGGGGTCGTTCGACCGGTAGACCTGTTTTACATACGAGCCTTCCCACTCTTGTTCGATGGACCGGAGGACTGCACGTTGACGATGACCCGATGGGACATACAGTACACGTTATGAGCAAGAAAGTTAAATTATTTTATCGCAACCGTGTCTGTATTTTGTTCATTGTTTTTTTGCTTTTTCAATTTCTTTAAATTCAAATCCTATTCAATCTCTTATTTATTTATTTATTTATTATTATTATTATGCTTTAGTTTTAATAAAATAAGATAAAATTTGTCGGTCTTTATAAATTTTACCCTATTCATGCTCTGTTCAAATATTCCTTTTAAAAAAGATTAAATGTATATGTTTCAAATCTCGAACAAAACTTAACTACTAGATTTATATGTATATTAAATTTTATAATAACTCACTTTAAATTTATTTTCAATTAATTACTTATAAAAATATTATATTTTCACCGTATAAATTTAACTAAATGAAAACGCAAATATTTGTAGAAAAGTATAAAAAGCAAAAGTAATCCAAGAAAGACTCCTTCGAAAATAGAGATGAAATAAAAAAGAAATGTATGTAAAGAAATAAATGGAGAATAGAGTGAGTGAGTGAAGTGAGTGTTGAGGAAACAAAAAGAAAGGGGGAAAGGAAGATTGGAACCAAAGAAGGCATAATTTTGAATTGATTTGAGGGTCATTCTTGTTTTTGAAAAACATAGTCTTCCCCGCCACCAAACCCTAGCTACCACCGCAAAAATGCCGAGGGAAATCATCACTCTTCAGGTTGGCCAATGTGGGAATCAGATCGGCATGGAGTTCTGGAAGCAACTCTGCCTTGAACATGGTATCAGCAAAGACGGCATCCTCGAAGACTTCGCCACTCAGGTTCAATTTCAAATCTCCATTTTTGTTTCGGTCTTTCAAAACACCGTGCCTTCATTCTTAGGCTAGTGTCCTCTGTCCTGCGCTTGACAGGAAATGTTCGTCAATTGTTAGTTGGGGTGTCCACTCCGTGGATACGTGTGTCTCAGGATGATAGATATTTACCCAATTTCGCCATATTTGCATTTATCTCACTTCTCCAGGGTCCACCTTTGGACTCTGTTGAACTTTTGTTAATTTTGGACTTGGGAGTAGTGCCATTTTTTCTTGTTATGGAGAAGGCATTTAAGTATCTTTTATTTTTTCTTCTTCTCTTACGTTATTTTTAAAATGGGGAACTGGGCATTTTGTTTTTATGTCTTGCTGTGGCTGGCTTGCTAAGTTGCTAGTTGCCATGAGCCCTCAAAATTGCATCTGCTAAGTTTTTTTGCTTCCACTTTTATGTGAACTTGATTTAATTATGAATTTTGATTAGTGGCCGATGAACTATTAGAAGCATTCAATTAGTATGCACCGTTGCCCATCTTGTGATTGGTGGCTGTTAGTTCTGCATTTGCTTATATTAATCAGAATGCTGCAGGGAGGTGATCGGAAAGACGTGTTCTTCTACCAAGCCGATGATCAGCATTATATACCACGAGCTCTCCTGATTGACTTGGAGCCAAGAGTAATTAATGGAATTCAAAATAGTGACTACCGAAATCTCTACAATCATGAGAACATTTTTGTCTCAGATCACGGAGGTGGTGCCGGAAACAATTGGGCCAGTGGATATGATCAGGTCTGTTACTGCTTACTGGAGCATTTTGTAATCAAGATTTTCTAACCATTCATTTACTTTGTGTCTTTGTTACTTCCAATAACATTCGCAATATTTAGCAATAAATTATTGTAGACTTGTGTCATGATCATCAGAGTCCCTGTCTGTTTTAAAGTTACAACATCAATTCTTGCACTTTCCAGTGAAGGACATACATTCCAATGTCTGTGATGTTTCTTGAAGCACAAACTGACACTAGTTTATTGTTTAAAAATATTGCTTCCCAAAATCATGTAATTTTGTTGGCCAAACATCTAGATATGCATAACATTTGTTTTTGTTTTCTATAACTAGCGAGGTCTCAGATGGTTTGACCTGATGCTGTCAGCCTTATACATAAGTAGTTTACTCTGAACTTGATTTACGCTTTTCCAACAACTTTACAAATGATAACTGACAAGTCTACCACAGGAATCATTTTGACTGTTTTTAAACATTTGGAAGAAGAAGCAAAGTTGTTGTTTAACTAATACGGTTGTTAGTATCTGTCCAGGGACAACATGTTGAAGAAGAAATAATGGACATGATTGATAGAGAAGCAGATGGCAGTGACAGTCTTGAGGGGTTTGTTCTTTGTCATTCAATTGCTGGAGGAACAGGCTCAGGTGTCATTTCCTCTCTTCGTTGCCTGAAAGAATTTTTGAAGTTTCTTCAGTTTCCCCTCTTCTTATTTGAGCATTTGTTTGTCGGCTACATCTGAAAAAGTAAAAGATTTGTTAAATGAACGACTAAATTTGGACTTGCTTCATACACTTTATTAAACTAAACAATCAATTAATTGCACCCTTAAGAGAGGAAATTGAACATTCCACCTTTTAGCTTTTGTCGGGCTAAAATTGCTTAGAATACAGTGGTTGGAATTCCTATTTGCCTTTGAAATTTCTACATGTACAAGATGAAAGTTTTTGGAGATTTCTCAAGTATGCCTCACCTGTAGTTTTATTACAATTATTTTTTAATTTCTCTCGTGTACTGAGTACACTTCCTTGCTTGTGTGAAGGTATGGGCTCATACTTGTTGGAGACTCTGAATGACCGTTACAGCAAAAAACTAGTTCAGACATACAGTGTGTTTCCTAACCAAATGGAGACGAGTGATGTGGTGGTCCAGCCATACAATTCACTTTTGACACTCAAGAGACTGACACTTAATGCTGACTGTGTTGTAGTTCTTGACAATACTGCACTAAATAGAATTGCTGTGGAACGGCTTCATTTATCCAACCCTACATTTGCTCAAACAAATTCCTTAGTTTCTACTGTTATGTCTGCAAGTACAACAACTCTTCGTTATCCAGGGTACATGAATAATGACTTGGTTGGCCTTCTTGCCTCTTTGATTCCAACACCAAGATGCCATTTCCTAATGACAGGATATACACCTTTGACAGTGGAACGTCAGGTGAGATAACTGTCAATTTTTTTCCAAAAAAAATTGATTTTGGAGCATCAAAGTTTTCACACAATTTTGTGTCTTAACATGTAAAGATCAGCACAGAAATTATGAATTCATCTCTTCCCCCCTATTTTACTCTCTTGTAATCTGATTGGTATATGCACCCACTTGTCATGAATGTGATTTTTCCTGTAACACTTCCGGAGAAACATTGAAAAAATTGATGATACTTCCTTGCAGGCTAATGTAATTCGTAAGACTACTGTACTTGACGTTATGAGAAGACTTCTACAGGTATTATGACTTCCTCAGCAGTTAAGCCTCAAAGTGAATGGCTATGTTCTTTACTGACAATTATATTCATGGCAGGCAAAGAATATTATGGTCTCTTCTTATGCTCGGACCAAAGATGCTAGCCAAGCAAAATACATATCAATTCTGAATATCATCCAAGGAGAGGTTGATCCAACTCAGGTAACCAGAATAATTTTGCAGTATTATCAATACTTCTGAAATTCGCTATTTTGTTAATTGAAACCAAGTTAAACATAGAAAATCATCTTGGCAGCTATTTGCTAACTGCTTGTTTATACCTGTTTTGTAATCTATGCTTTTAATACAAAGAGACATATTTATATGTGTGCTTCTGCTACTGCTGTTTTGTAGTTGAAGTGGTACTTTTCTGCTTCTATTTAAATTAAATGTTTTGCTTCTTCTGTTATAGGAACTGATAGTCTGGGACAGTAATGATAATTGTGTGTAAGAAACAGCCACTTTAGAAATTAGTTCTGTATTATGTATTACAAGTTCAAGATGGCAGTTATCTGTAGAAAATAATTGCTAGTAATTGGTTTTGTATTAGAAACTGTTGGATATAAATTTTGTATTCGGACTATACATTTAAATAATAGAAACTACTGTCTGTAGGAGGCTTCCGTCTCTGATACAGCAAGTCTATGACTGTAATGTGTGATTTCGATGTTCAATATCATATTTTATACTTCTCACTTGTTCTCTATCACGTAAAATCTTAAGCAATTCTGTACTTCAGTAAAAATACATTGAAAAATTAGAAGTACTTTTTTAATAGAAATTATATTAACCGTCCTCTGGTAGGGAGACCATTTCGAGTTTTGTGCTGATTTGTGTATTTTTGGAAGTTTTTCATCAAGTTCCCGCTTGCCTAGATCGATTTGTTATCATGAAGTATCATATATCTAGTATGTATATATTTGAACAGATCTATTATACTATGTCGTGATTTTATCTTTCTCCATGGATTTAGGTTCATGAAAGTTTGCAGAGGATACGTGAAAGAAAACTAGTTAACTTTATTGAGTGGGGTCCTGCAAGTATTCAGGTCTGCGCAAATTAAAGTGGTGTTTGGGTAATTTGTCATATATTTAATTTCATGACAATCTGATATTTCTTTAACTGCATGCCTGGTAGGTTGCTCTATCAAGGAAGTCTCCATATGTTCAAACTGCACATAGGGTGGGACTCTCATCCTTTTTATTTCAGTCTTTTGATGTTTATATTACTTCTCTGCTTTTTTACCTTATTATGATGGAGAAAGATCGATGTACATATTCTTTTTTAAGAATTTTGTTGAGGTTAAAAAGCAAGAAATCGGGTTGTGAAATAACCTATAGGTGCTGCTGCATTTGGTAGGTCAGTGGCCTTATGCTGGCAAGCCATACTAGCATCCGTCATCTTTTCAGTAAAACTCTGAGCCAGTATGAGAAGTTAAGAAAGAAACAAGCCTTTATAGACGCGTACAGGAAGTTCCCAATGTTTGCCGTAAGTGTGACAGTTTCATTTGCATAATCTGATATAAATCTGCAGCTGTTAAATGCTTCTTTGTCTTGTAGCAACTTCACCTAATACTTGACATATCATGTGATGACTGACATCAATAAAAAATGGACAGGATAATGACCTCTCAGAATTTGATGAATCAAGGGACATAATTGAGAGTTTGGTTGATGAATATAAGGCCTGTGAGTCTCCAGATTATATCAAATGGGGAATGGAGGTAGGTTCTCTGCAACCGTCTTACCATTTTAAGCACATCTTGCGAACTGCTAATTATTTACCCTCTGGTTTAGGATCCAAACAACATGCTAACGGGAGAAGGCAATGCTGCAGGGTCATTGGATCCAAAATCAGTAGCGTGAAAAACCATGTAAGCTATAATTTAGGCTTTAAGTTTCTGGATTTGGTTTTACTTTCCTTCTCTAGAAAGATAAATCAGACATCCACTTTTTATAAATTTAAGTTCACATTTTTTGACATGAGAATATCTCTTACTTTATTCTTTTTCTCCTTGTGACATGTGGTTTTACCGTTAGCACTTATTTGTTATATTATTTAAAATCCTTGAATTTTTTTAATTGCAATGTTCTTTTTTGCATTAAAGTTTCTGTTATTCATCCTTCGAATCTCTGTTTTTATTATTTTACGTTAAAATGTTTTTTTCTTCTTACAAATTAAATACTTATATTTTCAACTCTAAAGAAAAAATATTTCTTTCCTCTAAATATTTTTATTTGTATATTTAGATTATTATGCATATTTCTCTTGTAATTTTAAATATATCTATTTGTACTTTAAAAAAATCACATATCAATGTTTCGCTCGTTGACAGGAAAATGAAGGTTGAAATTGAATGTTAAACCTGGATAAGTTTAAATGTCTGCCTTCTAGGTTCAATCAGCCAAGAGTAATCTTTTGGTCTGTTTTTCTTCCTGCAGTGTCTTTTACCCTGTGAACTGTGAATGCTTGGTACAGAAATGTTCTGGGTCTATTTTCCATAAAAATAAAATTTTCTTTTCCGTGTTATTTTCTCCAATCTACCTGGCCCCATCACATCTTTTCTCTCCCTGTCTGGCGTGCTTTCTGGAACATCCAAATATTATCATTATAATTGTGTTTGCATATTAAATTTTGCATAATTTTATTATGCACTCTAATTAAAGATATTACTAGTATGTTAAGCAATATATTAGATGTTCATATAAAAGTATGGGATGATGTTAAAGGATTCTAGTTCATCTGATTGAGCAGGGTGTCGTAAATCTCTTTATACCTATTCAATTCATAACCTGGGATGATGTTCAAGTACTTCAAATTATATAAATATTTTTGCATTTGATGTACTTTATGAGATATTTTTCGCACCCATTGAAAAATCCATGTCCTAGTCATTTAATGTAATACTTTGTATTGTCCTATTACTCCAACTTCTCATCTTTTTGGAGTTTCGACTTAGAAAATTGGAATTTTACAGTGAACAATTTCTAAATATATCGATTTTAAATTTGAATATCTGATCCCCTGACAATGAAACCTTATGCTGTCTGTGCACAAGAAAGTGTCACATCACAGTAACTAATTTTCACTTGAAGTCCAATATTTTGAAAATTTCTTAAATAGGAAAAACCACATCTTTTGGGAATCTTTTGAATACTTGATAGAAAAGTGACGAGCCTGAACCAAATCATTGCAGGTACCAGAAGTGAAGCGTAAAAAAAGGAAAGGATTTTTGTGTAAGATCAACAAGGTTTATAATGAAGTTTTCTACCATTTTAGGGATATGAGCTGGTTTGCAGTGTGATTATTTTGGTTTGTATCTGTTTGCTAATCATTTGTGTCCAAGGGAGATTGAGTACAGAATCTCTCTGTATTGGTTAATTTTTAGCAATGTAAATGGTTTGTTGGATGAACGTTTAAATGTTGAGAATTAAGGAACCCAGTTTCATCAACTGGATCTGGCGTGTTTGTTTGGTAATCTTGCTGTTACTTTAACAAGAATCTTGATATATTTCAAATAATGTGGCCATAGATTTACACCATTCACGTGGTGCAGAGATTCATCTCTTATACGGTCCCCTTTGAATTGCTTTGGATTCTTCAATTATCGACACAGTGACCTGTGACCTTTG
>Ga0209389_1004859_pt1 | contig 11316 bp, 5 predicted proteins | sample CowpearedBW_FD_187526 | JGI IMG/M metagenome (GOLD analysis project Ga0209389, IMG submission 187526) | Root nodule microbial communities of legume samples collected from California, USA - Cow pea red BW (SPAdes) (version 2) | ecosystem: Host-associated > Plants > Roots > Nodule | place: USA... | reverse complement strand
TCACACTAATTTTTCATTTTAGATTTTTCAAAATTTGGATCAATGCCTTGAAATTTTTCTCTTTTTTTTTTGTTATTTACCCCCTTTGATTTTTCTTAGTAACTCTTCATATAAACAAACTCTCATTCAACCACTATTGTTTGATAAGGAGATCAACCATGCAAAATCATTCATTTCTAGCCTTCTCTAAATTTAATTTGTTCTTTCAATTTTGAATGTGACAAATATAAGTAAGAAAAACATAGAGTAAACATCGTATTATGAGCTCACGTCATTTTAGGATTTTTTTAGAACATTTGGAATTTCAAACTTAAAAGTTAAGTGATCCATAACCTTGCTTTATATAAGACGTGTAACTTTGTTTTCAAATATTTGAATAAATTAGATTTCTTTGAGAAATTATGAGAATGTTGAGTCCTTTTAAGAGTGTAATAGGATCTTATCTTGACATCTTATAACTTTGAGTGATATTTTAAATTCTCACTCGTCTTAGCTTTATTCAAGTAGTGTAATTTTTCATATCTTCTCTTCTTTATCTCTTGAATTTCCTTTTACTAAAATTATTTCATTTTTGTTCCGTAGAATCCTTGGCTCAAAACTTTTAGTAAGTTTTTATCTTTTGAAAATCAAGCATAGAGGGTTAAGGTTACAATCTTCGATGTTGTTCTCATTCATTCACCAAAATTACATGTCAGGGGGATTACTAGTTCTGGGAATAATTCTTTTACAACAAGAAGGGGAAATTTCTTAGCTATTTTTTTTTTCTTAACAAAAAGGGGCAGAAAGTTTAGAAGGACTTGTGATTAAAATTTTGAGTTAACTTCTAAATGCTTAGAAAGAAAATTTCTAAAATTTATGTTTGTGGTTTATCCGATTATAATGTGCTTAACTTCGTTTTATGAATCATAAAGAATTATAAGTGTAGGAAATCACAAAAGATAATTATATTTTAATCTCATATTTTTATTCTTTTTTAAACCACCTACGTGTTAGTCGAAATCTCATTTTAATTTTATATATTGATTACTTTTGGGTTGTGTTATGTGGTAGTTGAAAGAATGTGTGAGGTGTGTGTGCGTGTGAAGCGATTTATTTGGTAAAGTTGTTCGCACGAGGACGAGGATGCAAAGGTTGCCATTGCGATTTCGGTCTTCGAAGTTACTTAAGAGAGTGTAGATTGTTGTGTTAGGTTCCTTGTGGCGAGTTGTGATAAGTAATACTAATTTGTTTTTATCTTTGCATACCCTTGAGGTGCTTGAGTTGTCAAAGGAAATTGAAGAGAAGTTGAAATTCGAAGAATATATAATCATCAACAAGAAGGAGGAATAAATTGGTGGTAATTCAAATGTCGTAAACTGTCTGTGATATTTGTTTGTCCATTAAAGTGGTTGTTTGTTGAATGAACATATATCATTAAAGTTCTTTTTCTTTTTGTTTCCCCTCATTGTATGCCTTTCTTTTACATGATCCTGAAATTTATGATAATTAGTGTTTACTTTTATGAATTTAAAATCACAAAAGCATAAAGATGTGTGTGCCTCTGATTTAAGAAAAACATGACTTAAGTAGATGCTGGAACACTCTGTTTCACACCCAAACAGAGAGTTCCTTTTAGTGAAGTAAAACTAATATATCATTTTAATTTGTTATGACAATCGCATATTTCTCTTGAAGGAAAGATAGATCTAGAAAAGGTGGACCATGAAATAAAACTAATATATCAACCACCTTATAAGTGGCTCTTCTTGATTCACCTTTTGATGTAGGATTATCCTGTTCTTTTTGGAAGATTAATAAATATGGTGATGATTGATTAAGAAAACCAAGGAAATCCCCACTGGACATTAAGATAGCAAGCTATCTAGATGTGAAGGTTCCTTTACAAGGTTCTAGAGAAGAGAAGAATGGATTGATTCAAAACAAATAAGAGTGGACACCACATAAAAAGAGTAAAACCCATGTCACACACATAAGGAAAAATAAAGCATAAAATGGAAATGAAAGGAATGATAAAAATGTGAGAAGCACGTCACTACAAGGCTAGGTTAGAAGAAGCCATGACAACCTTGAAGATGAGTGGATGTGTGCCGCCACTTGAATCAAGATTCAAGATAAGACTTAAAAGAACTTCACCCCCTAAGGAGGAAGACTCTCACAATGGTTGATACACTAATGTGTTTAATTTCTCCAAAATGATCCACCCTTGTACAAGTGTTAGAGGTCCCCTTATATAGAAGTATCTAGGGGCCTCTTAGCAAAAAACAAATAAGTTAAAAAGGATTACAATGCAAATAACAAAACCTAGAGTTTAGAAAGTAGGTCAACAAAGGAGCACATGAACACATTCTAGAAGCCTTCTTGGCCAAGGCAATGTGGATGCTCCTTCTAGATGTTTCTAGACTTCTTGGTGGCCAAGGCATGTGGTCATCCTTTCTAGATGTTTCTAGAAAGCTTTGCTCCTTCTCTTTCTTCCACATTTGCTCTCCAAAAGCCATCTAAATGCGCCACTTGTCCTTCCTTGTCCCACCTCTTAATAAACCTACGAAACAAGTTAATTTTGAATTAGCATGTTAGCTTTAGGTTAAGCTAATCCTTTGAATCAACAAGTCAACCCAAAGTCAAGGTCAACAAGTCAACTTAAAAATAGTCAACCAAGCCAACTTAATGAAATTTTAAACTAAAGAAAATAAAAGCAAAGAAGGAATCAAGGAACTCCCTTTCTTCTAAGCATGTGCCATGTGTAAGACTCGCTAAATTTAAATAATTAAATAATTAATTATTTAATTAATACGAGTGACAAAAGCCTTTAAGGTATTAAATGCTAACCTTCATAATGTGGAAAAGTACTAGTTCAAATGGTTGAGAGTACTTGGTTTATGTGAGAGAACTTGGGTTTGAGTCCTATGTATGTGCGTGTAAGTAAGAAGATAGCAATTGGGTTATACTAGTTGGCATGAAATATCAATTGGCATGATGGTTTGGTATTAACTTAGTAATTGCGTGGTTATGGGTTATACCCTTGGGGAAAACCTAAATTAAACTTTATATTTTTTTGCTAATGCTAGATTTGGGTGGAATGGGAAGGGTTAAAGGAAACCCTAACTGATCTAGCAGCCAAGGGAGGCTGAAAAATAGCCATAAAGGGACCATGAATGGCCATTAACCATTAATTAAGTGGGAATCCCATTTTTGTATTATTGACCTAAATTTAAGCACTGTTTAAAAGGTAAAAGTTGAGTATTAGGAAGGGTTTTGCCAAGGCTGAGACTATACCAAAAATAGAGCACGAAAGGAGAGTAATTATGAGTGTTGGGTGAGGTTCTGGGTCTGAATTGGTAGAAGAGTAAGAAGGAGATTGGCAAACAAGAAGGAAGTAGCACATTTAGCAAATTGAGTAAGGAAATCCAGGTTAGGGGAGTTCCTATTGATTGTTTGATGTTTTTTTTTATTCATTGTTGATTGAATCGTGATGTATGCGGGGTTGGGATTGTAATTTACGTGAAAATCATAGATGAAATCGGGTTTCTAGAATTTTTCCAAAAACTGCCTGGCGGGTTGTATGTGACCGCCAGGCGACACATGCACTAAATCCAGTTTCTGGGTATCAACTATGAACTGCCTGGCGGCAGAGGATGAATCGCCAGGTGGCACGAACGCAGTTACACTGTTTTTGGTCATTTTTGGTATTTTGGGGTACTTGTGATGTGGTCGTGATGTCTATATGCTCGAATGTGAATTGTAATGTTTTGATAGACTGTGCATATGCTGATTATGTTGGAAGGCATGACTTTTGATCTGAAATTGGGGGATTAGGGTTTATGATGAAATCAGTGATGAATAACATAAATTATGTCATAGACACTCGTACAACAAAGATCGATCATTTATCTCACCTAAAGGGTATAAAGATGATAGACGTCTAAGTGTTGGAAGTGAATGAGTAAAAAGAAAGGGGAAAGTGTACTAACCCGAGTTTAAATTTGTTGATGTTGCATTTAATATTATATTGTTTGGTTTTATTTAAATGAGCTCACCCTATCTGTGTGTGTGTGGCGATGATCATGTAACTTGTTATATGTGAACAGATGTTGATGCAGGTGAGCAGACAAATGTCTATAGACGGAGTGTGGATATCTCAGGGTTTTATCACTAGTCATTATGATGAACTATGATTTTATATGTAATAATTTTATAGACGATCTTAATTGTAACACGTACTGATGCGATTTATTTTATCTGTATTGGCACGTCGAACTTTAATAATTAAATTTTCTCGCGTTTTTTTGGGAAATTGATGATTAATAAATTAGGTGGTTATTTTATTTATTTTCTTATTTATTTTAATAAGTAATTTTCGGTTAGGACGTTACATCATGGGCCATCATTCTTGGTAAGGATCAATCCTTTATCACCTTTCCTTCAGGAGAAGTATGCAGTTGTCATAACAAATTCATAAATGATATATTGGTTTTACTTCACTAAAAAGAACTCCCCGTTTAGGTGTGAAACAGAGTGTTCCAACATCTACTTAAATAATGTTTTCCTTAAATCAAAGACACTCTTTATGCTTTTATGATTTTAAATTGATAAAAGTAAACACTGATTATCCATAAATTTCAGGATCATGTAAAAGAAAGGCATGTCATAAGGGAAAAAAAAAAGAAAAAAACTTTAATGATATATGTTCTTTCAACAAACAACCACTTTTATGAGCAAACAAATATGGCAAAAAAAGTTTATGACATTTGAATTACGACCAATTTAATCTTCCTTCTTATTGATAATTATATATTCTTCAAATTTAAACTTCTCTTCAATTTCCTTTGATAGCTCAAGCACCATAGGGCTTTGCAAACACAAAAACAAATTAGAATTACTTATCACAACTCGCCATAGGGGAACCTAACACAACAATCAACACTCACTTAAGTAACTTCGGAGATCGAAATGACAACGACAGCCTTTGCATCCTCGTCCTCGAGTCGTTTGAAAGCCTTGCTAATTTTCCTATCACACTCACCAATAAGCTTATCTATGACATCCTCCAATTCCCTGTCATAACTATCAGTCCCTTTCGCCTTCGCCTCCTCGTATCTAAGAACAATTCAGCAACAAAGGTAACACAAACACAAGAAAGCCACTGCATCTAAATGACACTGGAATTGCAAACTATTACCTATTTTTCGTTGTTTAACTTTAAAATCAGTACAACGAAATGGCATAGTTTATATTGAAAAGACCTAAATGCTAAACCAAATTGTTGTGTTGTGGTTCGATTGTAATACCCATGCCCTATAGATCGAGAAGGATAATTTTTTCGTAGCTGAAGAGAGTGCACCCTAGGGCAATGTCCCATATCAATTTTCTGAAACAAAGATAGCGAAAGAAAGACAGAATGAAAAAATAGAAGCCCTAGGATGCGAAAATGAATGGCAAACCAGGGGAAGAAGTTACTGTTAATTGGAAGAGTTTGTGAGGGTTTCATGATTGTCGACAAAAGACGAAAGAGGGAAAAAGGAATGCAAACACGCATAAGGTTTTGCGACAAACCTTTCTTCTTTCAAACGAGCACCTCTATGGATAGGAAAGACAAAACTGCTTGATGAAAGAAACAAAACTTTCTTTCGTGCGAACAACTTTACCAAATGAACTGCTTCACGCGCACACACACCTCACATATTATTTCAACTGCCACATCACAAAAGCCAAAAAGTAATCAAAATATAAAATTAAAATGACACTTTAGCTTACAGGTAGGTTAAAAAAGGGTAAAAATGAGTGAGATTAAAGTATTAACGAGGGAGATTAAAATATCATTATCCAATCACAAAAGACTTCAAGATATTTTTTATCATCATAAATAAAGGGAAGATTATTGATTCAAGATAAAGATGGGTATCCAAAATTAAATCACATCAAGAGAAAGTTTTGATGATGATGAATTATGAAGAAGATTAAGTTCTAAAAAATACTTGAAATTTTAAAAGCATATTTTAGTCTTGTAGAAAATTGTGTTGTAGTCTTGGAAATATGATTTTTGTATAAAATAAGTGTAAGAGAGAGAGAGTTTAAATGATGAATGGTAGACAACTACAACACACCTACCTTATTATTACTTTGATGACTCTTGAAATTCTTGTAAAATATGCTACTAGTCTATAATAATTGATTATCCCTATCAATAATCGATTATCATAGAAGAAAAATGTTTTTTGAACCTTATACTATTTGGAATAATCTATTATTGTAAGTGATAATCAACTTGGAATGGTTTTTTTTCTTCTGAAATGGGTCGAAACGCGTTTTTCTTCTATAAATTGAACAAAGCTCTATATTTTTTGTGACACAAAAGTCAAATTGTGAAAATTAGCTTTGTGACAAGCTTTGGTTAACCTAGTTTTGAAAGTGTGGCTTTTAAGTTTCGTCAATAATGTTCTTAAGTGAGAAGGTGTTGTTGTTGCTAGGGTTTTGATGCTTGGTTCATCCTTTCAGGTTTGTTATAGGAAGTGTTCATCATCTCTTGTGGTTTTCTAGAGATGTGTGGTTTCATCCTTTATAGTATGTAAGAGAGGTGTTGTTCATCCCTTCTGGTTATTCAAGGAAGGTGAGTTTCATCTCTTATGGTTTTTCAAGAGAGGATTTTTTTTCATCCTTTGTAGGTTTTTCAAAGGAAGTGTTTTTTTTCTTAACTGTTTTGTTCCATGTTGCACTTTGTTTTAGTGGTTGTCATAATCGGTTTAAGATAATAATTAGTGATCATTTTTTTTTAAAGTGATTGTAACTTGACATAGGATTTATTTTGAACTGAAATAATATAAAATATTTTAGAGTGACTTTGTTTATTCTTTGTTCTCTTTATTTTTCTGCTTTTTGTGAAAGATAAATTTTTATACACTTTCTGGAAGATTAATACTAGGGTTAAATATGTTTTTTGTCCTTCAACTTTTAGTGAAAATTGGAATTAGTCCCTCTTGGAAACCTTGAACCAATTTAGTCCCTTATCTTTATAAATGCGTGCATTTAGTCCTTTAAACCATTCTTTTAAGTTTATTTGACATTTCAAACGTGTTTCTCAACTAAGATTGAAGTGAACATATGTCAAACGGTGTAAAAAAAACTAAAATATTATAGTGAAATGTGTTTGAAACATCATATAAATTTATTAAAATTTTGTCAAAAGGACTAAATCCATGCATTTACGTAGTTGAGGAACTAAATTGGTTCAAAGTTTCCAAGAAGAATTAATTCCAATTTTGACTAAAAGGTTAAGGACTAAAAATATATTTAACCCTTAATACTATGATATTTATTACTACAACTTGATATAAAATTAAGATTTATTAAAAAAAGTTTTGAATAGCTGAAAAGTTTTAAAAGCTGGAACTTTAACTTCAAACAAATTCACCTCCTCTCTTGATTTTGTTCAACCTCCTATTTTATTCTAACATTGTGTTGTCAACCTGAAGTGGAGTTGGTCTTATTTGTAAGAAACCAAGTTCTAAAAGAAGTCCACTTAACCAAATAATCATAGAACATGCTGTAAACATTGAGTGATATTTTGCTTTAGTGAAGGATTTAAAGACTAAGGTTGCTTCTTGCCTTTCCAAGAGATCCTAGAATTGCCTACAACATGCACCGATTATTAGTACATTTTCTTGGGTCAAGGTATCTACACCAATTAGCATAACAAGTAGGCTTTAAGGTGTGATGATCCATCTGTAATGAAGAAAAAACCATGAGTGATAGTGCCAATTAAATACCTAATAATATGGTGTACTATTGAGCATGGTTATTGTAACGTCCTAGCTGGAAATTACTTATTTAAAATTAAAATAATAAAAATATTAATAAACAATATTTATTAATAAAATTACTTTCCCAAAGATGCGGAAAAAATTTAAACATTAGTTTATACGCGCCAAAAGATCAAATCTGTAAATGTGTTCACACAACAAATATAAAATAAGTCATAGTAATTGGTTACAAAAATAGTCCATAAAACAAAATCCATAAAGATAATTCCATATAAAATCTCCCATGGCTCGCCCCACTTCGTCTCTAAGTGTCCACATGCTCACCTGCATCAACCTCTACTCCCATGTAACAAGTTACATGATCATCGTCAAACACACACAAATAGAGTGAGCTCAAATAAAAGGAAATACAATGTAAATTAACAAATATAATTTCAAACCCATGACCCTGGTTAGAACCTTAATCCTTAAACCCCAACTTTCAAATCCTCCGTTGGACACTTCTTGATTCTACACCCTTTGATGAGTACATTGATCGATCTTTGCTACCACGAGTGTCTACTCGCCCCTCCGACTACAAGCCACCACCTATAGTCCACACGCGGCAATAAACTTGTCACGGTCATAACCGTAACATCAAGTGGAGTTCTCCAATATAAACCACAATTTGTATTTGTCCCTAAACTATCAAACTCGTCGGCTAACACCGAGGAGGATAATCTTCCAGAACCCATCCGTACGAGCCATAATCTTAATAATAATATTGTTATTATTATTATTATTATGAATTAATATATTGGAAAAGTTATTATATAAAGACATGTTCATGTAATTATTATTTATTTATATATACATATAATCATATATTTATATAAATTTATAGAGAACGTATTTATGTATTTATTTATATATATAAATAAATATTTTATCGTGTTTTTATATATATATATATAATTATTTATTGTATATTTGTATTTGAAATTCTTTTTATTAATTGATTTTTGAAAACTAACTTTAACTGATGTAGAAACTTTTTCAGAATAATCATAGGTTTTCACAGTAGCTTCTTTAAGAAGCTTTTTACACATCTTAAAACTTACACTGCGTGTTTCCAAAAAATCAATTGATGTTGGAAATAATAAAAATAACTTCCCAGAATAAAAATAATAGCACTCCATGCAATGCCATGAAAACTAGGGATAAATATGGACCTGGTTCATCGGGTCGGTCCGCAGACTTGCGAAAAAAAATGTGGGGCGGGCTAGAATAGTGAGTCTGCAGGCTCGCAGTGGCTCGGCCTGCATAAGCCTGTAGTCTGTGTGGACTGGCCTACGGCCCGCACGGGCCGACCCACAAGTCCGCATACAAAAAAACTTGTATTTGTGTATATTAATTACTTTTTTTATGAACTTTTGCATTAACGTTTCAAATTCTCATATAACTGAAAAAAGACAAGTATTATGTATTTTTTAATATGCTAAAATTTAAAGAATACATTGTGTATGTCATAGTATGAATATGAATATGATGAAAATGTTGAATTATCAATTTATCATTCAACTCTCCGAAGTCTTTACTTAATTTTTTGAACTTCTTAAAGTTTCCCAATTTTTAAACATTGAAAGTTTTATCATAAAAAAAAAATAGGCCAATCCGCGGACCCACAGACCAAGTGCGGGATGGGACGAGACGAGTCAGCCCACATAAATTATACGAAATGGGACGGGCCAGCCTACGATATACGGGTCTTTGCCTAAACGGGCCAGACTAGCCCACATCGTCATCCTTAATGAGAATAGATGAAGAAACTTGTATAATTTCCAAATGACCAAAGCTTTTTCGTCATCCTTAACAAAAATAGATGAAGAAACTTGTATGATTTTCAAATGACCAAAGCTTTTTCGCCTTTTAAGAAGTCTTCATTAATTATGAACAGAGTAATTAGAAATGTTGTGTCTGTGCCAAATATAAATTTGCAGGTTCTTAAAAACCAATTTTGTCTCTTCTAACACATTTTCATTATTAATTATGAAGACTACGAGTAATGTTTTGTGAGACTCCATGCGTTCTAGAAAAGGTTCAAATCTTCTACTAAATCTTAAGCTATACTTCAAATTTTTCTATAACCTAATTAATTTATTGTATTATATTTTTTAATTTAATTTATTTTAAAAAATTTATCTACCTTCTTCAACAAGCTTCGTAAAAGTTTAAAAAGCTTTCAGCTTGCATTACTTTTCATCTTCCATAATTTGTTATTATTACTATTAATATTGTTATTATAGTTATAACCTATTGTTATATTTTATTTTAATTTAATTCTTTAATTATTAATTTATTTTTTTAATCATTAATTTTTTTTATTATTATTAATTTAATCATTAATTATATTATATTCAAATACTATTAATTATATTAATAGTGTTCGTTTATTTCTTTGAACATGAATGAAAATGCCTCCAAGAATGCAATAACAAAAAAATATATTCTTTTAAGAAGATAAAAAATAAGATTAATAAATTATTAAGTACAACAATTATGTTTTATTTTTGTTTCCTTACTTTTAATTTAAAGGTGCTACCTATGTGCGTCAAGTTTGTATATGTTCAAGTTTGTATATGTTCGATTTCTGTCCATGACATTCAAGTTACATTAGAATTTTATTTATAGAAAACAATAGGAAGTAATTGACATACATTCATATTGTTAATGTTGAATATGCATATTGTTTCACAATGACGCTAAAATGATTGGCTGTGAAATATCTTTAGCTGTGATGAAAACTTGCCACAATGTGATTATTATTACTATAGATCATTTGTTTTTCTTAGTCAATAATAAATGTATCATTTTTAATGTAGATGCAAAGCAATCGAAAAATATTATCATCTTTTATTGATTTTTTAAAATTATTATTTAAATTTGACATAAATATATTATAATTTTAAATAGTATTATTTCAAGTATTTTATTATTTATTTTATTTTTTAATAATGGTGTAATCTTTTGTTTATTTATTATTTTATATTATATTATATTTTAATTTTTATTATTATCATATTAGAGAGTCAACTCAATAATTTTTGTATCATTCATCATTTTTATTATTAAGAAACCTACTATTTATATTTTTCTACATTGTCTAATTAATATTTCATTTAAAATTGAATTTGATTTATTAATTTTTATTAACTCAATCTTAATATATTATTTAAAATAATTGTATACAATATATTTTGTTAAAAATATATATAAATAACTTAAATACATTTTTATAAAAAATAATTATAAAATAATTATTTAATTTATAAAAAAATACTTATATTAATTGTAATTATACTTTTATAAATTTAAATCAATTTATAAATATATTACAATTTTTAAAATCTTTCGGGTACAAATACTAGTATATTACATTCTTCCATTATTTTGAATTATTAGCTTAAACTATCGTGTAAACAAAAAATATTTTTTTTTAAAGTAAAATCCCATGCATATAGTACAGTGTTGAAAACCCAGTACATTTTGAATGAAATAACTTTGATATTTTTAAAATGAAAAA
>Ga0209389_1004857_pt1 | contig 11318 bp, 4 predicted proteins | sample CowpearedBW_FD_187526 | JGI IMG/M metagenome (GOLD analysis project Ga0209389, IMG submission 187526) | Root nodule microbial communities of legume samples collected from California, USA - Cow pea red BW (SPAdes) (version 2) | ecosystem: Host-associated > Plants > Roots > Nodule | place: USA... | reverse complement strand
GTGTCTGCATAACATACTAATTGCATAATATATTAGACACTTATTTTAGGTTAAAATGTCATTTTCCAAAGAAATATGCCTTTTTCTATAAAAACATCATGCTCCCAACTTTTTGGAATGATAAATGAGGAATCTAAATGAAATGCCACTCTTTTGCAGAAAAACAATAGAAAAAGGTATCAATTGGCTAAGCCATGCCAATCTAACTCAACCACAACAGTTGAAAACACAGAACACAGTTAGAAGTCCTTCTGCTATGCCAAAAGAACGTTGTTAAGCCATATACTTGAAAGTTGATCAGTGATGAGGAGAAATCAATGAATTCAATGACAAAGGTATCTCAACACTGATCTAGACTTTGGGCTAAGCACAAATAAAAGGGAGGTCCATAACATGAAGATTGTGTGGCTGAGCTTGGGAAAATTGGCTGAGCACCGCCCATACCAAGCTATAAAACAATTACCCATCCCTTTACTAGAGGAAGCAGATATGTAGAGAATAGGCCTTTCTTCTATTCTTTCTTCCTAAAATTTCAATAGATCAATTGTATAAGGGAAAAGAGGAATGAATTGTTGTAATGGGAGAAGATCAATGCTCACCATGAGTGGCTAAAACCTTAAAGAGGAAAGGTTACATTGTAATTGAGTTCCCTTTCTTTTATGATGAATTTCCTTTCTGATTTATCTCTTACTCTTTAAGATTATTGGTTGCAAGTTGTTTAGGTAAATTGTGATATTTTTAACTGTTTAAACTAAGTTGGGAAACTAGTTTGAATTGTGGTCCTTTTTACAACAAGTGTACTATTGTATTGTAGTAGAAAGTCGTCTCAACAAGAACTTGCAAAGGTTTATCAATAATTAGATCATAACCATTACACACCGAGAATTTGAGTTTTAATTAGAGATTATGAAAGTTAAATAGTGGATTAGAGGACAAGGTTGATTGCTTTTGCCTTCCATTTTAATTCAGATTATAATTTCCATTCTTTTATCTGACATTTCTTCAACATCATTTCTCTAGAAGCACTCTTCTTAGGTAGATGCAGATGCATCCCTGCTATCTAGAACCTAAGGAGTTTAAACCCAAGGTGATCTCTCAACTCTTGGAAGAATAAACCCCTACATTATTGCTTGAGCCTTTCCTTGCCCAGCATCCCCAGTGGATACTTGGTTTTAGAACCAATACAGGTATGGCCAGCTTATAGGACCACAATACAAACTAGTTTCCCAACTTAGTTTAAACTAGTTAAAAGTATCAAAATTTATCTAAACAACTTGTTGTTGACATGTGAAGCATGTATCGTGTGTTTCATGAAGATTTGATGAAGTTTTGTTGAACTAACTTGAAGCCATTGCTTTGGAATCATGCTACATTGATGAAGTTATGGAGATTTGATGTTATTCATGTTGAACAAGCCTTGAACGCGTGCCCTCCACATGGATCAATCATCAGGAAAGAATGTTTGATGTTTGTAATTCACATTGTAGACCTTGTAGCATTAGTTTGATGTATTTGGTCTTTATTGTGTTTTTTAATCTATTGAAATATTTTTCAACATGTTAAAATGTGTCTTTCTGTTGAATGGATTTTCAAAAAATTAAAAGGTTAGATGTAATAGTCTTAAACTGTGACTTATTCAATCAGTTGATTTATTTTTTAATTGACTGATTTCACTTAAGTTAAGTGAAATCAACTAATTGATTTAAAAATAACTTGTTGAATCTCGTAACAGTATGACTATAAGTGCTGTGATTTTTGAAAGAGAGGTAGCAAGACCATTTTTTAGCGCGAAACTGTTCTAGAAACCTGGGAATTCTCTCTTTCGTGATCATACTGATTACAGCTGGTGAAGATTGATCTTGGGTCAATTCTTGGAGCTTTTTGCTTGTGTTTGAAGGTTGGAGAAGGTGTTTGTGGTAGGCAGGGTTGTGCTACCACTAAGGTTTGATCTTTCTCAAGCTTTGTGTGTGTGCTTGGTGGTTTTCTAGGTCTGCAAGAGGTGTCTTGCTGTGCTGTTGTAATTATTGTGTGATTCAAGAGTCTTTTGTGTGTGTTTTTGCTTATTTTGAAAGTGTAAGAGTGTAAAATTTGTAAATCTTTTGAAATAGTGCAAAGTCAGGTTCAGGTTGCCTTGACAAACTAGATGTAGCTTAGGTTTGAGTGAACTAGTATAAAAATCTTGTGCATCAATATTTTCTCCAACCCCTCTCTCTTGCATTATCATTCAAAGTTTAAATAATTTGGATTTAAACCATCATTTTTATATGCTTGAGTGTTTTGGTGGCATTTGTAGCATTGAACATGTTTGTATAACTAATTGGAACCTGTCTTGATTGATCTTTTACATTGTTCTTGCTTTAAATCACAAATCTGCATTTCTGTATTTTTCCTAGTATTTCAGTCAACTATTTTTCTAATTCACTCGATTGATTATACCAGTACAACATATGTCTAGTAAAACCGATCGACTAACTCTGTTTCTGATCGGTTGAAAGTATATTGTCCAGAGGTGTTTGCATCCAAACTTGGTGATCAAAATTGATTCAATTTAAAATAGTTTTAAACCTTCAAAGACATCCTATTTTTTTATCTAGCCAATTCAAGCCCCCCTTCTTGGCATTTCAACCATTTCAAAACTTACACTTGCAGACAATAATCTTAAAGAGTAAGCGGTAAATTAGAAAGGAAAACCATCATAAAAGAAAAGGAATTCAATTACAAAGCAACTTTGCCTCTTTAAGGTTTTATCCACTCATGGTGAGCATTGATCTTCTCCCATTACAACAATTCATTCCTTGTTTCCCCTATACAATTGATCTATTGAAATTTTGGGAAGAAAAAGTAGAAGAGGGGCCTATTCTCTACAGATCTACTTCCTCCAACAAGGAGAGGAGTTACTATTTTATAGCCTGGTATGGGCGATGCTTAGCTAGTTTTCCCAAGCTCAGCCACACAATCTTCATGTCCAAAACCTCCCATTTATTTGTGCTTAGCCCCAAGTTTGGATCAGTGTTGAGATACCTTTGTCATTGAATTCATTGATTTCTCCTCATCACTAGTCAACTTTAAGTTCGTGACTTAGCAATGTTCTTTTAGCTCAGTAGAAAGACTTTTGACTGTGTTTTGTGTTTTCAATTGTTGTGGTTGATCTAGATTGGTGTGGCTCAGCCAATTGATACCTTTTTTTCTATTATTTTCCTACAACATAGTGGCATTTTATTTAGATTCCTTATTTATCATTCCAAAAAGTTGGGAGCATGATGTTTTTACAGAAGAAGGCATGTTTCTTTGGAAAATGACTTTTTAACCTAAGATAAGTGTCTAATTTGTTATGCAATTAGGATGTTATGCAGACACTTATCACATTTTCTTGTGCTAGATATATTAGGCTCTGCATCAGATTTGTATTTCCTATATTTCACTCCTTTCACATCCTAATAATACATACGTCATTCTTTTGGGTTGTCCATTATATTTATCGGATCTTAGAATAATGACAACAAAACCAAGATCAAAAGCAACCCCTTGAACCTGCTTAATTAAATCTTCACGTGTGAGGAAAATCTCTTCGTTTATAAAGTTAGATGTATAATCTCCTTCGCATATATCATTAATGAAAGAAGAACAATTTGACATCAAACTCAAATTTACTTGAAAATCCGAAAAAATCAAAAGAAAAACTTCCATAATTATAATCGCCTACAATAATACAATAGTATGACATAACATAATCATACAATACTTAAAACAATTAATTAACAAAAAACACAAAAATATCAAATCTAAAAAAAAATATTTATGTAAAAAAAATTACAAAAATAATTAATAACTCAATATTTTGAATACAAAGAATTTCATATTCGAAATGTAAAAAAAATGATAAATAAAAAGTACACCCTCAGCAATAAATTTAAAAACAAATATAAAAACTAAAATAAAAAATTACAAAATTTATTAATATGTTAAAAAAATTATAAAAATAAGGTATAATTAGTCGTAATTATACCTAGTTTCGTCCCAATGTGTCTAAATGGTACCCACTTTTAACTTTGCATCTACTTAGTACCCAAATTAGTTAATTTGCATTAATGTGGCCCCTTTTCGTTTACTCCGTTAAATAAGATAACGTCTGACTGTGTTGACCAGTTAAGTGAGAAAAAATGTTATGACGTGGCACGAGAGTAGTGTGTGGTGTGGAACAGTGCAGCGTAAGAGGAAATTGAAAAGAAAAAAAAGGCACGAATTGGGAATAATTTGTGCGATAGAATAGGGGTTTTCTGGAGTTAGGGTTTATGAAATTTGGGCCATTTCATGCGTTGTGGACAAAATTGAAGGTATAATTGACATCAAATTGGTAGCTATTTGGGATTGTAGGTGCACAAACCATTTGTTTTTTGTCGTTGATTGCATTATTTGTTGTTGGGATGGTGGGGTTTAGGGTTAGTGATTGAATGTTATGCGTGGTTTAATTTAATGGTGTTTTGGGTATTCTGAAGGAGATGGGTTATGCCAATGTGAAGGAGATGTGGTATTCCACCCACTGACCCAAATACAGAACCAGGAGAAGAAACGTTGTGGTTATGTGACCCACACGAATAAGACGACCACGAATGAATAAACCATGCGACATTTTTCACTTCACTTGCCACCTTACCCCTGCAACAAATCAGCTTCCCGACGAAAAAATGAAGATGAAGATGAAGATGGGAATGGGAAATTAGGGCTTTTTGAATGGGGACAATCAATTCAAATAGGACATGACACGTTATCCACAAATTGTCACTGTACAATTATTTTCATTGACACATATCCGTTTTGCAATGTCACATCACTGATCTGTTAACGACGTTTCTGAAAACTTAACGGGATGGACCACATTGATGCAAATTAACTAATTTGGGTACTAAGTAGATGCAAAGTTAAAAGCGGGTACCATTTAGACACATTGGGACAAAACTGGGTACGTTGTGACTAGTTATACCTAAAAATAATTAATAACCCTAAACATTTAATAGAAAAAAAAATACATATTTGAAATGTAAAGAAAATGTGGATAAAAAGTACACATTAAACAATAAATTTAAAAAAAAAATAAAGATAGTGTTAATTAATTTACCTGTGCATGCATTTGTGGCCATCAATATAGGTTTGAGAATTCCGCTGCGTCCCCACAAAAATTAACCCGTAGTAGCCATGAACTAAGTCAAGCACTGGTTGTTTTACAAAACTCTAATTTCGTGGTGAGAAAGCCATTGACTAACCAAACGCCACCGTCTCCAATGAAGCTCCATTGCAAACCATAGAGTGAACTTTAAATCTGCCACCACTAAATACCAAATGTCTACAACTCGTAAGTATGTAAATCGGAAGTGGACATCCACTTCAGAACCATGACATCCGTTGATTTTTTATGATACCGATTATTGCTATCCGGTGTATATGCATACTTTGTTAAATTATATATTAATTTAATATTTGGTTCATGTAATTTAAAAAATAACTTTAATGTAAAGATTCTAATGTGATGATTATTAGAATATAAGTTATTAAAGTTATGGAGATTATTTTAGACTTATTAAATTAATTCCCTTACTTCTCACTTCATAGGGGTATTATAGTATTTTATTAAAGTTTTAAAATACTAGAAGAAAAGAATGACAGTTGCTCCTGAAAAGTGGTAGAGTTTTATGTTTCAAGAGAACGTAAAGAAAGGTGACTTTGACAGGAGAAGACTTTGTACTTGGTAATTCTATATCATCAAGAAGCCATTAAAGAGAAGTAAGAGAAGAGAAAACATTGATTAAGAGAACTTTGCAATGGATCCAGGTAAGTTCTTAAACTCTTCTAATAATATAATTGTGAGAATCATAATTCCTAAACGTTCCTCCTCTATGATAGAGTAGTTTCTTAAATTGATTAGAAAATGGAAACTACATAAATTATATATTTTACATACTTGACATTTGTTTTATCATTAAATTGGATGTCGTTGATTTATGTGCTTATCAGATGTCGAAATTTGGTACATGTTATAATCTTCTAAAAATTTATTGTATTATGGATGTCCACATCCGGTATTCATATAAGTTGGATCTCGACATCTAAGTTGGATCTCGACATCTGACTTTTGGATTTACCAGATGTCAATAATTGGTATAATCTTTAAAAAAAAATCTTGTATTACAGATGTTCGCATCCAGAATTCATATAAACCGAATCATAATATTTTATTTTTGATATACCGGATGTCAACGACCGATATGTTTTTTATTATATTTTTCTTTAACGGAGGTTCATATCCGGTATTTAATGAAAAATTTTATTCAGTTAAAAAATGCACAAACAATATAATGGCCATCTTACCTCAACAAACATCACAACTGATATAGTTATACATGCAGTGCAAATAAAACTTGTGCAATCAAAATACATCTTACTGAAAATAACTTACCTGGAAAGATGACAATGATACAGATGAACAATGACAACGAGAGATAAGAGTGGAAACGGGAACCACAGCTTCGAACAGGAAGGAATCACAATGTTGATGTTAAAGCTCACCACTCAGTGGCATAGTATAACATTTCAGAAAAAAAAATGTTGTCAGAGGATGTCGGACAACAGATGACGGAGTGTTTCCTTCAAAACCTGAAAACTTTGGAGGTGCAAGGTTTCAGTTAAAATACATGGGAGGACAGTAACCTTTTTAATTACCTCATCTATTTTGGTTGATAGGAACATAAATGTAATCAATGCAGATATTTTGGGTAGAGGAAAAGTTGTTGGAGGTGCAGGAGAAGCCCCCAATGCCATGACTTTCGATCTCTTTCATTGTCCACCTCATTTTGACATTCAATCTCTCATCTTATGAGCCCTTCGTCTTTGTTTGCCATTGGAAAAAATCAATGGAAAATCGAAACCAAAATTATAAAGAGCTATTTTTTGTTGTACTTAAGGTGATGTTATGAGAAATTTTTTAAGGTTCCGTTCTACTTGTAAAAATCCATTTTAAATTAAAAAAACATTTCTATCATTTTTATACATAAAAAGGATAAATTTTTGTATTTATAAGAATTGAAAAATAAAAAATAATATGAAATAAGTGTAAGAAAATTTTGACTGTGAACATGGCATGCTAATTTCATTTAAAAGGGGACAGCAGTGTCCATGCAGTGCGTCGTCATATTAAATATAAAACAACAGGTTCCTACTTTCTCTCGCTTCCGAAAATCTTGAATGAGAGTTTATAGATTACTGTGCGCTAGGTACTCTGTCCCTTTAATCCCTTTCTCTCTCATCTTTTTCTTCTTTCTCTCTTCCCTTGTCGTCTTCTCATTGCTTCATTCTGCTCCTGAAGACCACCAATAATTTAATTAAACAAAAACAAACACTGTAATTGAAACAGTTGAATCATCATCATCATCATCAATTAATCCTACCCATTTGAATCTGGAGATCTCCTTCTGGTAATAAATTCTGCATTTCCAAATTCTTATTCATTCTTTCTATCTCAATCTCATTTTCCTCGGTAATGCTCTGACTATGCTTGTGAAAAATCTCTTTGTGTTCATTTGTGCTTTGAAAGTGATCTGATTTGCGGATTTTGTTTTCATTGCCAAGTTCTCACACCTCTTTCATGGCTCCGGGGGTATAGGATTGTGCTAAATCATTTTTTCCCCTCAGTTTTTCTTCTTTCTTTCTTTTTCTTCATTTTCTTTTAAATTTTCAAGCATACCCTTTTTAGATTTTGAATCAGTTTGAAGGCATGTTCGCTCTTTGTTATAATTTTGATTCAAATTTCATTTCTTCAAGTTTGGATTCGGTTTATTTTAATTCCCCAACTTGATTTTGCATCCTAGGATTGTAGGGTTAGGTATTGTGAAGTTTCACTCATTTGATGATATGGCTGGTTTTATCTTCCGTTCAGTTTAACCTGATTAATTTCAAGCTATACTAATGTCTTAGCTTTGGTGCCTTAACTTTGTATGTTTTAATATTTTCTGAGGTGTTGATAAAAGTCATTCCTTGATCTTCTTCTAACAACTTTAGCTTTTGCAATGGCTTGTTCTTGTCATTTAGAAGTTATGATTTTGGAGCAGTTGATTTTTTGGGAAATAGTGCAATACCGATAATTTTTCCAATTCATCCCTCTTAATAGGTACTTTAATTGAGCATATATCTGTTGTCAAAATTATAGTTTTCTCACTTAACTTGTCTCACCCAATTCTAATATAAATAGTATTTAATTGCACGATGACATGCTTATTCTTGGTACAAATATGGCTACAAAGACGATTTTGGGATCCACAGAATCAATGATCCATGCCATGACTTTTGAGCATCTTTTACTCCCATATAGCCTGTTCATCCTTATGTTTGTCTTTATCAGGAGCAGAAGCATTGCCATCAATGTGATCCCAAGATATTTTCCTTTGACAAATATATATAAATGGAATCTCCAAGTTATAGTTCTTGCCATTAAGGTGATTGAAACATCAAAATTATTTTGAATACTTGACTAAGAACCAAAACTGGATTAGGAAAAACTGTAGAAAAGAACCAAGATGGTAAGAATTGTGAAATTTGAAACAAGGTAGAGAAAGAAGTAAGAAAAACTGTAATGGTGTTAGGAGTGTAAGTGAGATTGATAACATGTAAAACTCATAAAATTACGTTATTTTTCTTGAGAATTCTCAAATTAATCGTATTCTATTGCAAGCTGACATGCTGATTCTCAACTCAAAATATTGGGTAACTCGAGTTCAAACATTTATCCTAAGTAAGAAGAGAATAACAATTAATTTAATGTCCAGAAATTTTTTTTATTTATTCTATTTAAGGAGAGAATAAAAACTACAAAATAACAGCTAATTCAAAGTCCATATATTTTCCATTAATTCCATTGACAAGAACATGCCTTAATTCTTCTATTCATCTTTACCCAGTTATTATTCAGTGGGGTCAATAAGAAAATATCCAGTTATCTGCGTAATTTCTAGTTACTGCTTTTCTTAGTGACAATGTACCTGTAAAAAAATTATTTTGTTTTTTGTTTGATAACAAAATATGTGCCTTGGCATTCTTTTGTAATATAAAACATTTTCATGGTATGGGCCATTTTTGTTGTGCATGCTGTCAAAGGATATACTTTGTTTTTTATTTAGAGTTAAATTTTATGTGATCTTAAACTTATAATTTTGAACATGACTTTTACAATGGATACGAGACTACGAAATTAACTTTGTGTATATACAAGCAAAGGTTAAAATTTAATTTTATGATTGTGTTTATTTAAAATGATTTATTAGTTTATATGAAGTAAATTAAAATTATTTAGTATAAAGTAGTGTAAAATGACTATTTTTCATCGACAAATAAAATTCATTTAACCACAATTGTTGTAAATAAAAATATGATAGCAATTGTGTAACATGTGAGGAAGATTTTATATCAATTTACAACATTATTTGCATTTAGTATGTTGGACCATAAAATTAATGTAATTTTATTTTAAGTCAGATTTTGCATCGGTTTGTATAAACGATTAACATAATATATCGGCTTCATTACTTATTTGGTTGTAAATTTAATTGAAAAACTTCAAGTTGATTTTTATCTGAGATGATAAAACTACTTATATCCACGAAGATTCACAGATAAAATTCATGGTAGAAGATAATTGGTATCCACAAATATTTATTATTCGAGAATAGTGGATAGCAAGTATTTTAATATTTGTTTATAAACGAGTAAGGTGCAGATATCATATTACATGTACCAAGAAGTATCCATCGTCCAAAAAAATTAAAATTAAAACTTAATTTATATTTTATTAAATAAAATTTAAATCTGATTTTTACTTTATTAGGTTAAATTTAATTAAAATTAAAATTTTATTTAATTTATTTTACATTATATTTCATAATTTTTTGTAATTTTATTTAGATTTTATTATAAAATGTCTTTTTTTTTAATATTCATGGATATCCACGAATACTCGCAAATTTAAAAAATCCACAGTATGTTTTAAAATGGTATATGGCGAGTAACATATTAAAATTTTTGTGTTGCGGGTCGAGCAATGAGTAAGCATTATCCGTGCCTAATCTTATCGGTTGTCATCCCTAGTCCCCACTTAGTTTTTTTTTTTTTGTTTCAACTAAGTTTAAATTTTTGAAAAATTGATTCAATTAGGTCCTTTCCTAAAAAAATTACAAATGACATTAATGACATGTCATGTGTCAATTCAATTATTTTAATCTTTTCAACCTTTTTTAACTCTTTTTTATTTTTGTAAATGTTTTGTTTTTTCACATGTCAGGTCACGTGGTATGACACGTGACACTATCAATGTCACACGATAGGACAGTGTGATATGTTAATGTCATGTGTCATTCTCTTCTTTTAATTCATTCCTCTTATATGTCTGTGTGATTCAATTTAGTCTCATTTCTATAAAATGGAACATAGTTGTCTATATTTTAATAATGGCCAAATTTATTATTTATATAGATGTTATAATATATATTAAAATTAACTAAATATTTTTAGAATTATTTTTAAACCAACTCTAATGATATTATTGGGTTCTATTTAAATTAGTTTTAATCATATAAAAAATGGATTAATAATATATTAATTTTAAATACTTACTCTTTTTTAAATGAAACTTAAATTTATTTGATAAATATAATAATAATATGATAAAAAAACAAAGTAATGTTGAATATAAAATAGAATAAAATGTAGAATAAATATTTGTCTCACTTAAAAATATGAAAATTTAAAATGAAAATAATTTAGAAAATAATTTTTATTATATAATTAAAAAAATAAAAATAATAATAATATAATATGTTAAAAATTCAATTTTAAAAATATCAGTATAACATTTATACAAATAACAAACTTAGTATCAATTTGGAAAGGGACTCTCAGTCAGCCTAACCTATCTCGACCACCAACCTGAGTTGGCCCGTCTCGATTGTTAGTCCATGCCGGCCCATCTCAACCAATTGTCTGACCTGACTTGTCTTGCTTGTCTCAACCATTGGCCCGAGCAGAACCGTCTTGACCATCGGTCCAAGCTGACGAGTCTCAAATGTTGGCCCAAAACAACTTGTTTCGACCGTTGTCCTGAGTTGCTTGTCTCGACGGTTAATAAACCCTTAATCTAGTCTGGCCCATCTAGGGATGGCAACGGGGCGGGGCGGGGACGAGTTTCGCTATCCCATACCCATCCCCGCATAAAAAACTCATCCCCATCCCCATACCCAAACCCAACGGGTATCAAACTTTTTTCCCATCCCCATCCCCAC
>Ga0209389_1004849_pt1 | contig 11328 bp, 6 predicted proteins | sample CowpearedBW_FD_187526 | JGI IMG/M metagenome (GOLD analysis project Ga0209389, IMG submission 187526) | Root nodule microbial communities of legume samples collected from California, USA - Cow pea red BW (SPAdes) (version 2) | ecosystem: Host-associated > Plants > Roots > Nodule | place: USA... | reverse complement strand
CAACCACGTGAATTTCGAGGACAAAATTCCTAAAAGGAATGGAGAAATGTAGCATCCATTCTTTTAAATACAATAGTTAGAAGAAAACAAAACTAATAATGTATATATATATATATATATATATATTAAAAAATAATAATTAAAATATTATTAAATAGGTGTGTGTATTAAAAGAAAAAAAAATGAAAAATCTTCCAAGGAGATAAAAAGATAAGGAGAGAAGATAAGAAGAAGAAAAAAAGAAAAAAAAGAGAAGATAAGTTAAGGAGATAAACATTATCTCTTCATTAATGGAAGTAATGATGATTATGTCTTATATATGAAATGAGAGAAGAAGTTACGTGAGGAAGAAAGGAGAAGGAGAAAGTTTAGAGCAAAAGATTCGAAGAGATTGTAGTCCTCGTCAAATATTATTAGTGTGTCTTTCAATCAAATAAGGTAAGAGGAGTGAGGTTAAACTCTTTTAATATTAATCTTGATAAACTCATGGGTGTTATATTAATATTTTTTTTGAATAATATATTATTCTATATATTTCCATTTAACTTATTTTAGTTTATTATCCTCTCATATTTATTTAATTTATCTCCAGTTATGCATTGTCCTATTTATTTATTTTATTTTATTTATCTCCCGTTATGCACTAATCTTGTTTATTATATTTTTTTATTATATTTATTTATAACATTCTAATCCTTATCTAGTTATTTATTCAAAAAAGTAAAAGTAAATATTATTTATGTGGACCACAATGGGGTCTAAGGAAGTGTTACTAAGATTGATATTTAAGGATTCTTGACATTTCATGCACACATATAATTATAACACCATGCCACATGTTCATATATGCACACAAAATATATGACATTAATGGCATCATAGGACTCGAACCCGTGTCCTCTCAACACCACTCCACACACTCAACCACTTGAATTACCATTACTCCTTGTCATAACTCTCTGCATTAATTAACTTAGAGATCCTTTTACTCACATTTATATCAAATAAATATATTTATTTATTTAATTTTTTTCCCGAATCTTATTGTAGGAGGTCCTTGTCCAAGGTAGGATAATGGATTTAGATGATAATCTATTAACCTTGTGTGTGGTATGGTGTAACCCATTGGCAATGATTCTATAGAGTAGTATCAGCCATCACAAGTACAAGTTTCTAGTGAATCCGGTTTCATTACATTTATCTGGATAATTGAGTCAATGTCTCTTCTATCTTGGTATTACATGTTGTTTGTGTTTAAAGTGACTTGATTATTATTTGCTCATTTTATTTTCACTAGTTTACACTTCTCCTTGTGTCTTTATTTTCTTGTTTGTCTTTTTCTTTTGTTATGATTATCATTACTTGGTGTGAGCAGATGAAGAGACTTCTGTTGATCCTGATCAAGTAGAAGGAAATGTTGTTGTTTAGAATAGATGTTATAGATCAATCCTTTCTCTCAGTATCCTTTTGAAAACTTTTTTCTTCAGTTCATAGTTTTTCTTTTGGTTGTTTTGTGCCTTTAGATATCATGTATACCTAGTATATTTTGGATGATAGTAATAGTTGTTTTATTATAATCTTTCTTGTTACTCGTTTATATTAAATTATGTAATAATTTATGTAATAGTCTCTATTAAATGTGATGTTATACAACAAACTTTCAAGCAAAAGGATAAACAACTCTAATATCTTTTGAATCTAAATTAGTTGGCTATACAATAATTCCATTGCTAAAAACTATGAGAAACATTAAACTTTGTATCTTAAGAAATCTTCAAATACTTTCTTCATCTTCCTCTAAAAATTCTAAAGAACTATGAGGAAAAACTTGACAAATTAAGAAAAAACCACATTTAAGCTAAAATCTTCTAACACCTAGAATCCATACATGTTCAATAACATACATAACTTCAATAATACGAACATAAATAGAATTTTGAACACTTAATTAAAAAAAAATAGTTACCAATATAATCTCCTACTACCTCTATAAATCCCAACATATATACAATAACATCAAGATAATTATCGACCAGGGACGACTCAATGGTTTGGGAGGCCTAAAGCAAACATAAAAATTGAGGTCTTTTATTTAAAATTTATTTTTTGAGTTTTTTTTATGCAAAATTATTTATTAAATTGTCATAATTAATTTCATTTAACATTTCTCTCTCAATAGATAATAGGGCAATCTATTTAATCTTTCTTGAGATATTATTGATCCTAAATAAGTTTTTATTATCTTTACCTTGAAAAACTTCTATCGATTGAAGCAATTGACACAAGAAATATTAACATTATTCTATAAGTTATATATGCATTTGAAAAAAAAATTATTTTTATATAATTAAGAATATAAATTGGTTTATCATTTTCTAAACTTATAATTTCCGAAAAAGATATTTAATTCTGAAAATAAATCAAATACATCAATATCTAACAAATTATCATGTTTTAAAGATTTTTCAAATTTGAAGCATTTTTTCTTTCAAAAATGTATAATCTAGTGACTTTAACTTTTAACACTAAATAAAAAATAAAAAAATATCTTCATATATTTTAAATTGTTCAAATTTATTAATAGTTCCTATTTGTAATGCAATTTATTCAAATTTAACTTCATTATAACTTTTATATAAAAATTAAATTTGGTTCCAAATTCGAAAGAGACAAAATTGTTCAATTTTAAATAAAATTGAAAATAACAAAAATATTAAATATAAGGACTAAATTTAATATAAAATTTTGATTTTGATACGTGACACACTACTGGATTGACACATAAATATTTAAAAAAATTAAAAAAAATTAAATACAAAAATAAAATTAAGTTTAAAATTTAAAGAAAATAAAAAAAAAATATTTTAACCTTTAATAAATTAATCACACAAAAGAAAAAAGTTTCAAACTAATTGGTAAAACCCCTACAAGATAATCTGAAACCAATTTATTAGTAACTCAGTTTACACTCATTGAAATAAAAAGATCCATTTTATCCCATCGACAAAAATAATTACATCACATCATCACATGGTTAGAGAGAGAAAGCATTAATTGGATGGTAACTATTATGAGACTATTGCAGATTCCCCCACTCCTTTCCCTCCGTCCATAAGTACCCCTTTCCTCTGCCGCCGCGCATTCCCTACAAACTCCACACAACCAAAAGATTTGGTCCAAAACACCTTTCACTCTTTCTCTCTCTCTCAGCCATGGCCGCAACAGTTCCACTATGCATTGCCTCGTTGGTTACTCTTTTCGTTGCCACCAGTGCCAGAATTCCCGGTGTCTACACCGGTGGTGCATGGCAGGGTGCCCACGCTACTTTCTACGGTGGAAGCGATGCCTCTGGAACAATGGGTATTTACACAAATAAACCCTCACTCTTCAACCATCAACTTCCTGTTCCTCTTTTTAAAACCTTAATCTGCCCATTTCTTTCATCCCATGATGTCCGGTTCCCCTGTTCTTCATAATGTACACCACTGGCGTTCCTTGTTCCACCTCTGCAACCTTAAAAATCTCACCTCTCTCCTCTATACACTGTTCTAATTTCTTTAAACTCACATTTCATTTGTTTTATTTTGGAACACTATTTCATGCACTGTGGATTTTGTTGTATAATCTCACATTAAAAGTGGGTAAGCAAAATCATTCCTGTCTGAAATCTCTTAAATTACCTCAAATAGAGACACCTTTCATTTTATTACATTTTTTTACTATTTTTTCTCTCTTCACCTTTACCTTCCTTATTCTCACCCTTAATGGAGAATTTAGTTAAGTTGTATGCATGCATTGAAAAATGATGTTGGTAGCCCCTTCCAAAGATTATGCATAACCAGTAATTCTAAAATACAAATTTTACTTTATGACAATCGTGAGCCAAAAAAAAACGTGTAAAATACTACATCTTGATCTACCACTACAGAATAATTATTTATGTATTTTATTTGTTTATGTTTTTCAGGTGGGGCATGTGGGTACGGGAACCTATACAGCCAAGGGTATGGGGTGAACACTGCAGCATTGAGCACGGCATTGTTCAACAGTGGGTTGAGTTGCGGCGCGTGTTTCGAGATAAAGTGCGACCAGGATCCACGGTGGTGCAACCCTGGGAGGCCTTCCATCGTCATCACCGCCACCAACTTCTGCCCTCCCAACTTCGCCCTTCCCAGCGACAATGGCGGCTGGTGCAACCCTCCGCGCCCCCACTTCGACCTCGCCATGCCCATGTTCCTCAAGATCGCCCAGTACCATGCCGGAATTGTTCCCGTAAGCTACCGCCGGTGAGATTTTTACCCCGTTAAATGTGTGCCTTGGTAACTTTTGTTTAAGAAAACATAGCACAGCTGGAAAATGGTAAAGTTCATAAAACACTAGGTGTAATTAGTTATTTTACAGATCAGCATTTTTTAAGTTTTTTCTTTTACGTTTTATTTTTATAGAAAAGTTATGTATTTATTTTAGTATATCAAATGTTTAACAAAATAACGATGAATCTTTATAAAATATTTTATCACATTATTTTTTATAAAATGATGCTTATTTTATTTATATTATTATAATTATGATAGATGTAAAACGATAATAGCAAAGTTTTTAATTGTCGAGTGTTTAATTTATTTTAAAATGTTTAATTTTCACAAAACTATTTTGCAAGTTTTTTTCATGAAGCAAAACTTAAGAAACAAACAATTAATTTTTCTGCAAAACTATATAGAAGATGGGGTAAATATTTGTTTTGTTCATTGTTCTTATTATTTATTTCGAAGAGGGTATTGTCGTAATTTGATGCTTATTCCATTGTGGAAACCGAGGAATCATGTGTTTTGGCCAGTTCCAAAACAACCCTCATAAGATGAGGAAGACATTTTTGCTTTATGATTCATTGTTCTCTTCCATCATGATTTTATTTACAAACATGAAAAAACCATATCAAAATATAATCTGCAGCTACATCCACTCTTGTTTGCATTGCACACAAATATTTTTATTTTTATTAAGATTTATGAAAATTTAATGGTCTCATATTTGACTTTATAATTCTCTGATGAAGTATTAATCAAACTTTTTACACAATAAATACAAGTGTATTATAAAAGGCACAAAGCCTTGTTCTGTGGTGATTTTGTTGGGTCACAGTCATACACACCACCCTGACACGTTCTTTCCAAAAGAAAACTGCATTTTGGGGCTCCGTAAAATATTAAATTACCAAAATATCCGGGTCAAACTTAGAAGTTTTAACCGGGACCATGACCATGACCACTTTTTAATAATTTATCTTTATTTTCCATATTCTTGTTTTTTCATCTTCCAACTCATTATGTTTAAACATAAAATATGTTTTGAGATTGATTATTAAAATAAGAAGTTTATAAAAAATGAGCATATTAGTAAATAATAATCATATTTTATTTGGTACAGGGTTGCATGTAGAAAGGCTGGTGGAATTAGATTCACGATCAACGGCTTTCGTTACTTCAACCTGGTTTTGATCTCCAACGTGGCGGGTGCAGGGGATATCGTGCGCGTGAGCGTGAAAGGAAGCAAAAGTGCGTGGAACAGCATGAGCCGAAACTGGGGGCAAAATTGGCAATCCAATGCCAATTTAGTGGGCCAGGCCCTTTCCTTTAGAGTCACGGGCAGTGACAGACGCACGTCAACCTCGTGGAACGTGGCGCCTTCTCATTGGCAGTTTGGTCAGACCTTCACGGGCAAGAATTTTCGCATCTGAAACAAAAATTTAAACATAAATGTCTGTTTTCGTAGCTTTCGTTTTTTTTTATTTAATTTTTTTTATCTAAAATGTGAGATGATTTTAGTTCTGGTCTTTTGGATTTAAAAACGCGTCTTAATCCCTTGAAGTTAAAAAATATAATTCTGATTTTTAAATGAGAAAATTTAGACATTAAAATCACTTTTTAAAATTAGAATTTGAAAGTATATCTTTTTAATTTCAAGGGATTAAAAAGGTTTTCTTTTCAAGTTAGAAAACCAATATTAGAATTATCTTGAATTTCTAGACTAAAACTATAACTAAGTTTTATTTGACTTTGGTTTAGTTTTTCCCCCTTCAATTTTCCTTTATTTTCCCGGGAAATTTTGAAGGTGTGTTGGGTAAAGTGTGTGGGGACAAAAGGTAAGAGAAGGGTAGATAAGTTAAAGTGATGGTGGGTATGGTTTGGTTTTTGGAAGGTGAATTTGTGTGTGATGTTATTAATTAGTAGTGAAGTGTAATTGGGTGTTGCTGGCATATTTATTACCCAGCAATGCTTTTTGACTTAGTGGGGCTGAGGAGGCTGCAAAGTTCATGTAGCCCGCATCTCCTTTATGTAATATGTTTCAGTTATAATGTATGTCTCTTTCTTTAAATTGCATCAATTATGTTTCATTTATATGTTTGTTCCTTACTTGCACTTTATGTTCTAGTACTAGTTTCATGACGTTTTAATGCTCTTCAATCAAAGCTTGAATAAATTCAATTCAACTGACAATATAAAGAACCATTAGATCTTGAGTTGAGTAAATTCTATTAAGTAAAAGTTGAGATTGTACTTATGATGAAAAATAGTGTAGGTCTTTCCATTTTGAAAGGGTTAACTTATGTTAATTTAGTAAGAACGTAAAAGAAATTCAATGAATATTTTCTTCCTTGTAAAATTGTATATTTATAAAATTTTTTGGACTTAATGTGAAAAAATGTTAAAAGTAAATAAAAACAATACGATGTTTCACTCGATATTCATTATTTAACATAGGATTAAATATGTTTTTGTCCTTAAACTTTTAGTGAAAATTGGAATTGGTATCTTTTAAAAATTTTGAATTAATTTAGTCTTTGAATTTTGTAAATGCATGGATTTAATCATTTTAACCAAATTTTATTAAGTTTATTTGATGTTTTAAATATATTTTATTATAATATTTAGTTTGTTTACATCGTTTGACCATATTCGAAACAATGTTAGCTGAAAAACGCATTTGAAACCTCAAATATATAAAAATTTGGTTTAAAGGATTAAATCTATAGATTTTAAATGTAAGGACTAAATTGGTTCAAGGTTTTTAAGAGAAACTAATTCTAATTTTTACTAAAAGTTAAAAGACCAAAAACATATTTAATCCTTTTAATTTATTATCATCATATATGTGTGAGTAATTGAATTATATAATTTTATCTGTTTTTATTGGGTTTGATAGTTCCACATCTCGTTTAGGAGTTGTTGTCAAAGGTGATTTAAATATTCTTTCATCTTTCCATGTTTCGAATCGTCTTTTAAGAATAAAATTGTGATGAAACATTGGTCTTCAAAGTAGATAATACATCAAAGTAGATAATACATCGAATTCTTATCAATATCTCCTTATGGACTTTATCATCGAACATGGGATCAAAACACTATAGGGGTGGCAAAACGGGCTAGTTCGGCCCATTTCGACTTGTCCCACCCTTGGCTCGCCAATAAAAGACCGGCTTGGATTAACCCTCCACTAAAAAATGGGCTAGAAATTGCAACCCACCTCGCCTTAGACGAGTTGGCCCACGATTTTTTTTTTAATTATTTTAAATTTTTATTTATGAAATTTGTTTATATATATATATATATATATATATATATATATATACTTATAAATAAATATTTAGAATATATTTTATCATATAAATATTTTTTAACCTTTTAATAGATCAATTAATATTTTTAATTGGATAAATTAAAATAATTATTATATTTACATGTTAAATTACTCTATTATAATTATTAATTGGAACTTAATCGGTAAATGTTAATTATTTAAATTATAATAATATTGCATATTTATATTTATACAAAAATATAATATAGAAAATTTAATTTTTTTAATTAATTTTAATTTTTAAAAATTGAAAAATTAAAAAAATTAAAAATTGATCAATGGACCAGAGGAATAGGGGCGAACTGACTCGTCTTTGGTCCACCAATTTAATGGACTAGGCGAGTTGAACAGTTGACGGGTTGAAAATTCAAACCCAACCCGTCCTTTTCTTGACGGTCTGGCGGATTGGCGGGTTGGCCCGACGAGTTAGACCAACTTTGATGCTCCTATAACATTGTCAAATTTTGTTGATGTTATATTATTTAATTATATATATTATTGTATTGTTTATCTAGATATTACTATATTCTAGTAATACACAGGTTTAGGAAGATCAATAATAAAAGATCTTCTACATTTTATATATATTTTTAAAATGTTTCTTCATACAATAATATTATGTATTTCATGTCATAATCTTTCAAAATAAATTTATTTATTTCTATCTTTCTTAAAAATTTATTCGTATCTTTCACAATAAATTTATAAATATTTTAGCAATTATTATTTTTAAATATTTTATATGTAAAACTTTACAAAATGACATTTGCTTATTAGTGATCATGATGGTATATCCTAATCGTTTGTGTGATGTTTCTATGTGTAGATAGAGCATTCTGTTGAGTTAAAGACATTTTGATATTTTTAGAGTTGTTTAGGTTTTCTTTTATAAGAGAGGGAAGTTAATTTTAGTTTTTGCATGTCTAAGATTTGTTAATTAATGCTATGAACTGTGAATGTGGTGTTTTAAGCTGTGAATATGTATTTTCTTGCTTTGTGTTGATGAATTGCAAGTGTAACTGTAAAGTGGTAAATTAATTTGTATATGTGAGTGCCTGATTTGATTTTAAATTTGTGTAGTATGCAAAATTCTTTATGACTTGTTTTTGGATTGGTGAAATGTTGTGAATTAATAAATGTGTTGTTGGGAATACCCCTTTGAGAGTAAATTGGGGAATTTCACGTTAGTTGAGCCAAAACAATACAAGTTTTGTGATAATTGAAGTGTTTGGACAGTAGGACTTAGCTTAAGGAGTGTTGAATCACTCAAATCAAACTTAAAAGGAGAAGTAGAAATTTTCTAACAGGGTCGGGCCGGGCGCCATTGAGATAGTGGCTCCTTTGAGTTGGCAGTTGTTGGGCAATAGTTTTCCTTCTAGGCGACTCCAAAGTCAGAGAGTTCACTGGCTTGGTGTCGCTGGGAACCAATTAGGACCATCAGGCGCCAAAAAATCATATAAATACTGGTAGTTCCAGGGTTCCTCTCGCTGGGCGACTATGGACTTGCTATGCGCCTAGGCTGGCGCCGAGCGCCACATTATTGGTACTAGGCGCCACCCGGTTTTTCTTGTTTGTGTCATATTGGGAAAAATGGGATTCCCATTTTGTTAACCGTTAGGTTGAGCTAAAATTTTGACAGTAGATCCTAGACACATGAATTGTTGCTTTGACTGGTGGGATCTTTGATTAGAGGTCTTTAGTTAGAAAAGTTAGTTTCTTATGTTTGTCCTCTTTTAGGTTTCCCTTTTTAGAAAAACACTTCTTATTTGTGGTTTTGGTTTGACTTGGAATAAAAGAAGGTATATAATAGTTTATGGAATTGTTGATGGATTCATTGATGCATATGCATGTATATAATGATGTATGAAAATATGATGATGATGATGATGATGGACTTGTTAACGATTATGAGCATGTATGGAAACGATTATGAGCATGTATGGAAAATATATGATGATTGTAATTGATCACGAATATGATGTTTGGTATTTGGATGTTGTATCTTAAGAGATAAACGCATAATATATTGTCTTGCCTGTGTTATGGTGGCGTCTTCTCTCTAAGGAGAGCACTATGCTAATCTTTCCTCATTTACAATTTTATATGATATTGTTATTGTTTGAATTTTATTAAAAAAGCCAAAGATAATACTATGTTTTCCATGGATGATTAAGTCACTCTCAAGTAAGCTTGAAAAATTTATGGGTGAAAATTTCTTATGTTGGTAAAAATAGATGAATTTTTGGCTCACTGGAATATGATTATTTTTTTGTGATTTCTAAAGCTACGGATTCTTCTATTATATTAAGTGATACTTCAACATCTCCTGCTACGAAACATGATGCTTCCGATAAAGATATTTTATGTCATGAACATATTTTAAGTGCTTTGTCGGATAACATTTATAAAATATTTTGTCATACAAAAACTGCTATTGAGTTATAGAAAACATTTGAACTGAAATATGTATACGTAGAAAAAGGTTTATCTAAATATTCTTACGAACAAAATAAATGAATTTCAAATGGTTGAAATTAAAACTATTTTTTATTAGATCCATGAGTTTGAAAATATTGTTTTTGACATCATGCTTGTGGTTCTTTTGATCTCAAAGTTGTCTCCATGGTCTGATTGTGGTCAAAATTTATAACATAGCCTAAAAATTTTGTCTTTTGATGATTTGTTTGTGTATCTTTGTATTGAGGAAAGAATCAAAAAACCTATATTGTTGAGAACTCTAATAAGTATGAGATATGAAGGTACAAACACTGCCATCATGGTCAAAAGACAAATAGCTGAAGATGGACAATTATATGATTATGCCATTGAGTTTGTGAGAATGTTTCAGCAAGAGTACATTTTTAAACTCCAGAACAGAAACATTGTGATTGGTGTGAAAAATGATTTGGCAAAGTTGCAACTTACATCCCCTATGTGCACTAGCAAGGGTGAGAAGACACCACTTAGTAGACGTTAAAATTATATGTTTTTGTGGTTGAGAGATATGGTGATATACTCTAACACTGATTAATTATGTGTTTGACATCGTAACTATGTTAAAATATGATAAATAGAACTTTGGAAATTATAGTTCTGCTTCAAGTTGCATAAGGTGAGTCAAATTTGAAAATCTTATTAACACAAACTCTTTTAATGTTCGTGCTTCTTGCAAACTTTTCATGCTTCCACCCCAACACTATTGGGAAAAGGAAAATGAGATTTTGAAAAAACATTTGTTAGAAAATAAAAGAAGCGGGTGGAGAATTTTAGCGTGGGGACATGCAATGATTTAGGTGGTAGTAGGGAATATGTTCAAGAGCATGACCAAGAAGTGCTGCGGTTGAAATTTGTAAAGATTTAATGTGTAGAAGTGCTAAGTATTATAATTAGCGGACGAAATTATATCGGTTTCTATCACAATTTTTTTAATATATTAAAATAGATTTTTTTAATTTTATTTGTTAAGAGTAAAATGAAAAAAAACATTTAATTACAAATTTTGATAAATAGTTTTGCAATTTAATGTATTATTTAATTTTACAACTGATTTAACAGTGAACTTTGAAAGAGTTATTGTGTGTTTGTATATATTTAGAGGTCAATTATTTAAATAATAATTTTCGATAAAATAATAATACTATTTTTATTATGAAAATCTTATTCATCATAAAGAAAAATATAATAAAAATT
>Ga0209389_1004844_pt1 | contig 11332 bp, 11 predicted proteins | sample CowpearedBW_FD_187526 | JGI IMG/M metagenome (GOLD analysis project Ga0209389, IMG submission 187526) | Root nodule microbial communities of legume samples collected from California, USA - Cow pea red BW (SPAdes) (version 2) | ecosystem: Host-associated > Plants > Roots > Nodule | place: USA... | reverse complement strand
TACTCTTTTCTAAACTACAAATCTCCCTATTCTGGCTCAAGATAACACCATCTCTTTGGTCAATATCATCTTCTCCACTCCACTTGAAATAATTACACCCAACAGATTCTTGATTTCCTCTCTGTTCATAAAGCGAAGATAAAAACCAATCAACAATAATTACAATCAATAATTTTAAAAAACAAATCTGCAACAACACTTAACCAACTAACCTTGACATTTGGGCATCCCCAAAATTTCTTCCCAGCATTCCTAGTTGTTTTAGCAGTTCTAATCACAGCAACATCTCCACACCGACAAATTGGAGTTACACCCAACCCTTTCCATCCACCACCAGCACAGGACAAACCACAATTTCCATTACCCGAACACGTGCAAGAACAACAAGAGTTCACTTGTGACATGCTTCAAACCACAACAAAATCGCCACCTAAAGGATTTCACACCAGCAACAAAAAAAAGGGGAAGGAGGAAGAAAACCTTCTCAATTTAGGGTTTCCTACTCAATTTAGGGTTTCATTAAAACTCATGCCACGTCAATTGCACCCCCGTTTTAAAAACTTTGACACGTATCAGTTCAATTATGCCACGTGAGTACTGTGTGAACGGCGTTTGTTCAATTTAAACGGAAAGGACCAAATTGAGTCACTTTTGAAAATTAAAGGACTAAATTGATACTCCAGATCTTTAGAGGACCTTTTTGAGATTTCAGAACAAATTCGAGGACTAAAACAGTAATTAAGCCTTAAATGAAACATTACGATGAATAATACAAGGGCAAAGTCATGGAGTATAAACGCTACTCCTTACAGTTGTCCAAGAATACTTATAAGGAAAAACTAAGGCACACCACAATGCAAATAACAAGACAGAGAAATAGATCAACACTATTCAAAATAATGCTCAAGGAGCTAGACAATACATGGGCTACAACCCTAAAAGGAAATTCAAGAAAACAGAATCAGATCCAAGACAAACTAAGCAGCGGAATCTCTATCACCCTGATGATCACGGGGAGTCCTCGCATCTACTCACATCAATAAATTGATGATCATCGCAAAAGGAGAAAAACCACACAAAGAACATACAAACAAGCAGAAATGGTAAGCTAGAGTTGAAAATGATTAATCATAAAATTTCATATAATTTTATAGAAAAAGATACACACATCAACCACGCATGCAATGACCAAAAAACAAGACACTAAGACTCAAGGCACGATTATCCGGATACATATAATCAGTTAGATTCACTGGATACTTGCACTTGTGGTGGCCTCTACTGCTCTGTAAGGTCAATTGCCAATTGATTTTACCCTAGCACTCACAAGGTTAACCTTCAAACATCTAAGGCCATTATCTTGCCAAAGATCAGGGCCTCCTACTACTCTCACCAATCGAGTCAGTACGCTCTACGTGGGACTAACAGACTCTTTAGAGTGTTAGGATACAATCCTTACTTGAATCCTTACTAAATTATATAATGAGGCACCACCACGAAACTTCATGGAATTACGTCCTAATCATGAGACACCATCATGAGCTCCCACTAACAGAGGTCATGGAATTACGTCTTGACCATGAGGCACCACCATGTAACCATCGTAGAATTATGTCCTAACCAATGAGGCATCACCGTGAAACCTTCGTGGAATTACGTCTGGACCAATGAGGCACCACCATGAGATCTCACCTAGAGATTCATGGAATTACATCTTAAACCACACCAAAATCATGTCTCACCAACCAAGCATAAAGTTATCATGCATACCATGTCTCATGTAATCATTCAAACAACCAACCAACCAATTCATAATTTCCGTTTCATGTTCAACACGACAACATATCATCCCCATTTAATCTCATGCAATATACATGGCATCATACATTTGGCTTTTGTGGTAAAACGCCTTATCAAGCAAGCAAGCAACCATATTAGAGAACCAAACAGAACTAGAGCACAAACCTTTCCCAGACTCGCTCAGGCTAGAAGACCTCGCTTAGGCGAGAGAGGTTCTCTCGCTCAGGCGAGCCCTTCTTGCCTAGGCGAGAGCTCGAACAGGAGAACAATGGTTTCTGCGATTTCTCGCTTAGGCGAGACCTCCTCGCCTGAGCGAGATTAGCCCTTGCTCAAAATGAAGGCTCGTCGCTTGAGTGACAGTTTGAGTAGAAAACTTGGGCAAGTTGCTGCTAATCTCGCCTAAGTGAGACACGTTCGCTTGGGCGAGAAAATAAGTACCCACCACTGTTCTCCCGTGCAATAGTTAAGCATTTGCAAACCACAACACATTCATCCATAATCCAAGCAATCACAGCAACACCTAAGCATATCAAACACATAAATAAAGCTAAACAAGCAAATATAAAGAAAATAAGAAAAACCCTTACTTCCCTTACCTTTTTGAAAGTTATTGTGACGACTTTGGCACGAGCAGAAAAGACACCCAACTCCTAGAACAAATTCGCAAGCTGGAAATAGCAACACCAAAACAACACTAGGTTACCCAGAGGAGCCCTAGCTGGGACCACGAAAACAAAGCTTAGAAAGGAGAAAGTACGATTCAAGAACTAACACGTGAGACAGGAGTGATCTTTGAGCTAGCGTGACCAAGAAGGGGACCAAACCCTAACAGAGCTTCTGTTGAGAGGAAAAGAGAGTGTTTGAGAAACTGTTTTTCTGAAAGTGAACAGGAAATAAGATTGTTAGGCTTAGGCCTAACTGATTGGGGTAGGCCCTTAAGATTAGTGCCGAAATTAAAGTGGGCCTTACATGTGGTGTGATTTTTTATTTGTAATTTAAAAATTTATAAAATGTAGCATCCCATTTAGAAATTAGTTTAGTACTAAACATTTAACAAAGGAATTTAATATGCATACATATTTACAAATTTCTTCTGAATATTTTTTAAAACATAACTATTTCTACTTCATATAATATATATATATATATATATATATATATTATATATATATATATATAAACCCTTCAATAAAGAAATTTTATAACAAATATAACATTTTTTTATTATCTCTTATCAGTTATTTACCTTTTCAGTCTTCTCACCTGAAGTATCATTTGTTCTCATATAACATACAATAATTACAGTTGAAGACAACACAACAAAGACACACAAGATAAGCTAGTATTCTTTTAAAAAGAAAGTCCAAACGCTCATACATATTTAACATCCCTTGAATTTAAATAATATATTCCAAAACACACATGTATATGTAACATTCGTTAAATGTAATGAATGCATTAAAAATTTCATTCATTTAAGTTAATCATAATACAACAACAAAATCAAAAGTCTAATATCTCTAAGCCCAACTAGCTACCTTTCAAGTAATCAACTACTGACATCACATCATCACATACACTTGAATATACTTCTAGAAGACTCGTGCATTCAATTAGAAAGTGATATACATTTGTCATACTGCCTTCAATAAGTTTTCATCTACAACAAAACATCTTATGAACTAGGTCCTCATCATATGACATGGTAAATTTCTTATGACCTACCAAAGAAAGTTCTTTTTCACATTGTAGAGGAACTTACCAAACAAATATTTGCCAAGTTGAATGTCATGACCGTGAGCACATCTTGTGTTTCCATGCTTAATTTCCATTCTTATGTCTTGTGAGTCTTTTAAATGTGCTTACCTTTTGTTTTGAGTCCTATGTCATGCTAATTTGAAATTTTTAGTTTCTTATTTACCAAGTATTTGAAAATGCACGATCAAATGATAAGTTCCTATTTTACTTATATTTCACATACATTTTGGCACTTATCTTGTTTGATTATCTTGCATTAACATGATATTTTACTATCTTTCACTTAGAATTTACTAAAAGCATTGGGATGCAAACATGTGTGGTGATTTAACGCAATTTTTATGTAAATTACTATGATTTAGAAGAAAGAAGAGTCAAGCAGTTTGAGCCCTAAAAGCATAGCCTAAGCACCGAAAGGCAGTTTCAACAAATTTCAAATGTTGCCTTTACATCTTGATTTGAGTAGATGGTGCTTAAGCCACACAAGGAGAATTTTACCATGAAACAACCTGAAGCACCAAGTTCTAGAACTCAACCACGGAGGAAACCCACCCATGAAGGAAACCTTATGGGATGAACATCACGAAGAAACTCTGAGCTATGAGAAAACCCTCCATGGAAGGAAAGCTCACAAGTTGGCCTGCATGTTTAGAGCTATAACCAAGACTAAAAAGTCTATAAAAACATAGCCAAATATATTAAAATTACAAATCCAAATAGTATTATAGGTTTTGATAAAGATTGGTCAAATCCTTGTGGATACGACACTTGGTACTACAAATTGAACCAATGCACATGCTGGTGTGATTACTCTATTTAGAGGTCATCAAAGCTAAAGAGATCCAAAAGCAAGTGGGAGAGTTAATGGAAAAGGGGTGGGTGCAACATAGCATGAGTCTTTGTGCCATGCCTGTGATTATTGTCCTTGAAAAGGATAGGAGTTGGAGGATGTACATAGATTGTAGGGCCATAAAGTATAGGTATCTTATTTGTAGATTAGATGACTTGTTTGATGAGTTACATGGTGCCATCATATTCTCCAAAATAGACTTGAAAAGTAGTTACAATCAAATAAGGATTAAAAGGGGAGATGAATAGAAGACCACATTCAAGAATATGTTTGGATTATATGAATTGTTAGTTATGCCTTTTGGCTTGACTAATGCACCTACTACCTTCATGAGGGTCATGCATCATGTTCTTAGAGAGAACTTAGGCAAGTTTGTAGTGGTATATATGCATCATTTCAGGAGTGTGTTAGAGACCCTGAGGCAAGTTTGTTTAAGGAAGAATATATGCATCATTTAAGGAGTGTGTTAGAGACCTTTAGGAAGCAGTCCTTGTATGTTAATGAAGACAAATGCTTCTTTGGGAGGGATCATGTGATCTTCCTAGGGTTCAAGGGGAATGCAAAGGGGGTCTATGTGGACCAAGAGAAAGTGGTGGCCATATAAGAGTGGCCAACACCAAAGAATGTAAGTGAGTTTAGATCTTTCCATGGGTTGGCTAGCTTCTATAAGAGGTTTGTGCCAAATTTTAGCACCATAGTTGCCCTTTAAATGAGTTGGTTGAGAAGGGTGTGGAATAGGATAATGATCAAACAAAGGCTTTTGCAACTCTAAAATCAAAATTGATCAATGCACCACTCCTAGTCCTTCCCAACTTCTCTAAGACATTTAAGGTTAAGTATGATGCATCCAATGTAGGTGTTGGGGTCGTGCTTCTCAAAGAGGGACAACCCATAACCTACTATGGTGAGAAACTCAGGGGGAGTCATATCAACGACTCCATTTATGACAAGGAACTCTATGATCTAGTGAAAATTTTTCAAATTTGGCACTACCTTTTTTCTAAGGAATTTATGATCCATAATTATTTGGAGTCCTTAAATTTTAAAAGTCAAGGTACATGAGGGAGGTATAATGAGGCATTTTGAGGTCACAAAGACTTTAAAAGTCTTAAAAGAGCACTTATTTTGGCCTTATATGAGGAAGCATGTAGAGAGACATTGTGAGAGTTACATGGCATACAAGAAGGCCAAGTTTAAGGCTGAACACCATGGCTTCTACACTCATATGCCCATCCCTTCTTTGCATTGGGTAGACATTTCATTTGATTTGATAGTAGGGCTCCCAAGGACAAGGAAAGGCATGAACTCCTTCTTTGTGGTTGTGGATATATTTTCTAAAATGGTACATTTCATTCCATGCCAAAAGGTAGATGATGCAAGCTTCATTACATATCTCTTGTTTAAGGAAGTTGTGAGGCTCTTGGCATACCTAGGGTAATAGTAGGTTATAAAGACACAAAGTTCGTGAGCCACTTTTGGAGGACACTATGGGGGAAGCTTGGAACTAAGCTTCTCTTTTCTACAACTTGTCACCCGTAAATTGATGGCCAAACCAAGGTAGTGAATAGGACTTTGGGCCAAATGTTGAGGTGCATGACAACTAAAACTCCTAGGGATTGGGAATACATTTTTCCTCATATAAAGTTTGTGTACCGTAGGATGGCTTCACTACTTCCCACTTTCCCTTTGAGGTTGTTTATGGGTTCAATCCCTTAACCCCTCTATATTTCCTTTCTCTTCCCACTCGTGAGGCAAGGACTTACTAAGTCAAAGATAATATATAGAGAAAAGTTGGAAAATACCAAAAGTTTACCAATAAAGGTAGGAAGGAGGTCACCTTCAAAGAGGGTGATTGGATATGGCTTCACTTATGGAATGATATATTCCCTACTCAAAGGAAGTTCTAACTCCACCCTAGGGGGGGATGACCCCTTCCAAGTTGTGAGGAAAATTAATAATAATGCCTATGATATAGATTTGACCTCTAACTATAACATGAGTCATACTTTTAATGTAGGTGATATTTCTCCTTTTAATATAGGTTTTACAAATTCGTGGTCGAATTCTCTCCATGAAGGGGAGGATGATGAGTTCATGACTCACCATTGTTAGCACAAAATGACTTTGGTGCATCGAGATTTGAAGAAGATGTGAAGAACTAATGAAGGTTGGTTGATCTGATCAAGCTTGAAATAGACATTGAACTGGACTACATGCAAAGTTGTTGAAGCTTGAAGTTGGAGCTTAGCTTGAAGACTATTTGACATAAACTAGGTGTATTATGTTTGGTTGTAGTCTTTCAATCTATTAAAATGGTTTTTAACAGGTTAAATGACTTGGTTTTATAGTTTTGCAAGTAGCATTTTTATTGGTTGAAATATTATTCAATCAGATGATTTCACTTAAGTTAAGTGAAATCAACATATTGAACAAAAATTCAACCTGCTCAATATATCAACTGGTAGACAAACTATAAAGCCTAGATTTTCAGAGTGAGTGAGAGGGATTGATTTTTAGCGCGAAATCAGTTTTATACCTCTACAATATCTCATTCTCTTTGAACTTCGTAGTGTTGGAATTGTTTGTGATCATTTTTTAAAGTTTGGAGTTGTGATTGCTCATAGTTTGAGCTTTGAAGAGAGGTTCTTGGTTGGCTACAAAGAGCCACACTTGAGGTTCTTGGTGGGATTGTAGGTTTGCAAGAAAGGTTTTAGTTGTGCTTTGGAGGTTTTTATGGGATTCAAGAGCCTTGGTGTGTTGTTTTGTTTTTCAAAAGTGTAATCTTGTAAGGGTTTTGTAAAACTTTTGAAATAGTGGAAAGTCATACTCATGTTGCCTTGACTAACTAGATATAACTCATTTACGAGTGAACTAGTATAAAAATCTGCTTGCATTGGTTTAACCTTTTGATTTTAATTTGTTTTTTGTTAAATCAAGAAGAAAATCAACTTAATAAATCTTTCTTTGTAAATTATACATGTTTGTATAATTTGTTGATAAAACATTGCTTATATTATTAATTGAAAGTAATCATGACTAAGAAATTGATCAGATTTGAAATCTTGTGTTAATTGAGTTTTCTATATATTTATTTTCCATTTCTTTATGTTGAATTTTCTTTTTTTGACTTAAGTTGAGTTGACTTGTTGACTTGACTTGAGTTGACTTATTGACCCTCGACCTTAGGTGTTTGTTTTATAGGTCAAGTCAGTGCCAATTTGGAGGAGGATAACACTATTTGAAGTGGAGAAGAGGCTTGGGTTTGTTGCCAAATAAGCATGGAGCGCATATGAGCTTAGAGAGCACAAGAAATGACCTTCTCTTCTTAAAGGTCAACATATGCATAAGCAAAAGCTTGTCCACCAAGCTAGGTGGCTTTCCATTTCAAGACACCACCTGTAGTTGACCTAGCTTCTAGAACAATAGTTTTTGCTTCTTAGTCCTTAGCTTTGTCTTTTTTAGAAGAGACCCCTCCCAACATTATAAAATGGGCTTTTCTAGACTTGTAAAGGGGTTGAATATTTTGAGTAAAATTACCTCATATTTAACCATTTGTGAGAGTGCTCTTTAATAGTGATGACATACCCCCTAGCATGGCCAAAGAATAATAAAGAAGAGGGCCAATTACTAAATATCTTAGTAGTATAGATTTATTTTGGCTTTGTACTATGGGCCTAGTAGTGTAGGATTTCTTTGGGCCCTTGTATATTTGGCCAAGTAGCATAGGATTTCAGGCCTTAGAAAGTTCATTAGTGTGGAGCGCATTCTTCATTGACTTTTCCAAGTCAATTTGTGCCCATCTTGGTAGTTGGGAAGGCAAGGGAGAGACTTATGTCCTCTAGGAGAGAGTAGCCATGTGTCATGTTCTCATTGGAGAGTTTTTCTTTTAGTGGCCACATGACACTCTAAGAATGGAGACTATTTTCCACCATCTTTAGTGTTCATATGATACTCTAGGAATTGAGAGTATTTCCCACCTTCTTGAGTGGTCACATGTCCTCCTCCTATTAGAGAGGATTTATGCCAAGTTAGAGTTTTTAAAGGGTTTGCATATCCAAATTTGGAGAAACCTTAGGCTATAAATAAAGTTGTCTCCCCCTTGTAAATTCATTTTGAAATTAGTAGAGTTATGCTGCCAATTATTTTGTGCCTTCATACTTGTCTTCAAAGTCTTGGCTAGAGCATCCCATGTGGTTTCCTCTAGCCACCCTTCGTTGAGTGTTGGCCCTATCTCACTTTAGAGCACCAAACCACACCATTCTACACATCAAACCATCAAAACTGAGAGCATCCATTGCCTCCATTCAAGTATTTCGTGTGCCACTTTACACCATGGGCTTTATCTTTTAGCTTTGGAACATCCTAGCTTGAGCATAGAGCCATCAAGTAGAGTGTATTCTTCCTTTAATGTCATCTTGAGCCCAGAGCTCAAGTGTTGGCAACCCCACTTATCTTGAGTTGGTTTGCCTATGTGTGTGGTTTTTACTGTGGTTTCTTGTATTGTTGATTTATTGCATCTATCTCGTTGTCAAAATTTAGGGTCCTTAAATTTTGATTTTGTAAACTAGTTTTAGAACTAATATTTAATATTAAGCTTAGTCATGCTTAATAATATTTGTTGCTTTATTTTCTTTCCCATGTTATATTTTGAAATAATGTGCAATTTAATGCTTATGAAGCTTCTAGTTAAGTTGAAGAGTGATGTCAAATGTATGTTTCGTTTAATAATTTCTAAGCCACACAATTCATGATTTCTAATAGGTTATAGGTGAAAATTAAGTTCTTTTGGCTTTTCTCATAATTTGCTTTAAGATATTTGAACTGGGTTTGTTTATTTGATGTTTAGTTGTTGTGGTAGGTGTGGCGAAAGAGAAGATGAGAATGGAGGTTGAAATTTCAAGGTACCTCATGATTAGAACTGAAGTAGTGGATGAATCCAGAGAACCTACAAGGAAGTTTGAGAGGAACTTTAGGTTGCTTGGGAGGGTTTATCTCAATGGCATCTCTATTGGGTATGAAGATGGAGTTTTAACTGTTACAGTTCCAAGATCAATCACAAGAGATTTCTACATTGATCTTGCTGATGTGTTTGAGAATTTAGAAGTTCTAGCTAGAGCATCTTGAATGAATGAAGGGTCCTTGTTCTAATTAGTAGTTATATTATTTACTACATGTGATCGATTTCTTCTTGATGAAACATTGGTTAAGTTGCCTGTGCATGATTTGGGACATGTTCTCATTATCTTAATCACTATTGTGTACAAAATTGGTGGTGAGTTATAATCCATTTTACTCTGTTGTTTTCAAATGTGGCAAGCAAGATTTCATCTAACCTCAAAATCCAGTTAAGAAATTACACTAGAATCAACCCCAAAGGCTTAAAACTCCATTGAATGTAGAAATAACATAAAAATAGAAGATAAGAGGGTGTAGAACGTGAAAGATGAGATGAAGGACAAAATTATGCTCCCCTAAAGGGTTCCTAAGATCTCCTAATGTGTTTACCTAAGTTTCTTTATATAGAAATTTGACTAGGCTTTGTTTTGGGCTTCTTTGTTGTAATCTTCTTTCACATAATGTAATATCCTCCAATTATGTTCTAAATAATCCAATATCTTCAAGATAGATTTGATTGTTGGGGAGATTTAATTAGATTTAAGATCTTGCCAGATTAAAAAATATTTGACAAATATTATCTTTTGATATTTATTAATATAATGTAATAAGATAATTATTTAAAAATATCAAATAAAATATTTAAAGATATCTTTGTCATAAATTATCTTTTATCATAAATTTATTGAATTGTCAAAGCCTTTTTATGGAAAAAGATAGAGAAAACTTCAAGCCCAATTTTTGCTGCCCGTTCCTTCTTCCTGGCTAAGCAAATTTCAGTTTGACTCAAGTAAACTTATTCACTTTCTAATATTTTTCTTTCCTTCTTCATGGAATGTTTGGCTTGATTTCTTGTGGTTTTGATTATTTTCTATTTTTGGATTTATCTTTAAGGTGTCATGAAGCTTTAATCATTCTATTTTCACTTCCGCATGAACTTAACTTAGTTGCAGCTACACTAACACATATCAAAATATCAAAAGAAGATTATGCAACTAAAACACTATTTTTAACATGTTTTTGTATCTCATCACTAGTGCAATTTTGGCTTTTTAACTTGCGTTATAGGCCTTGGTTGTAACTTTACTGAAGCATAAAATGGCACGGTTGACTTTTTGTAATTCCCAAGTTTTATGCCTCGGTTTAGCATATACCTGAAGCAAAAAGCACCTTTCTGCTTTGGTTCTGATAAAAGCGGTGCCAAAAGGGGTTATATGCCTCAGGTGGAAATGGATTGGTGCAAAAAAGTTGGCCAATATTTCAAAAATGCCACTTGGGTAGTGATGTTTGGCCTCTATTGGAAATGGACTGGTGCCAAATATAGTTTCATGCCTCGGTTAAAAATTGAATTGAGGCCATAAAGTTTGTTAGGGTTCAAGAAATGTGAATCCATTTTCTTCTTCTTCTTCCTCCTGTTGTGAATTCTCCCTCTGCGCCCACTGCTCTGGTTGCTGCTATTGTTGCTCGCCCCGACCACTCGCGCCACCACAGGTCTACTACTCCGTCCACCACGCACCGCCATATTGTTGCTATTGCGATGTCTCCCCTCCACCTCCTTCCCCGCAAAAGCTGCAGCAATCTGCAGGCTCCTCTTTTCTGGCAAGTTTATGAAGGGTGCTACTGATCCGACGGGCCATTGCGATGCATCGTTCCTCACCTCCAACCACCGTCGTGTCACCACGTTCTCCCTAGGGGTTAGTTAAAAACTCGAAAAATGGCGTGTTTAAGAAGATTAATCACTTTCTAGTAGTTTATTAGTGCATATATATATATATATATATATATATATATATTTATATATATATATTA
>Ga0209389_1004841_pt1 | contig 11334 bp, 11 predicted proteins | sample CowpearedBW_FD_187526 | JGI IMG/M metagenome (GOLD analysis project Ga0209389, IMG submission 187526) | Root nodule microbial communities of legume samples collected from California, USA - Cow pea red BW (SPAdes) (version 2) | ecosystem: Host-associated > Plants > Roots > Nodule | place: USA... | reverse complement strand
GAGGAAGGCGAGCCGAGTCGCAAGGCGCGTCGCCGGCCGGTCGGCAGAATGCATGGGAACTCCGGGGAAGCAGGCAAGGGTGGGATGCTCCAGAGGCCCCAGAATTGCCGCGCCTTTATGTCCGAGGTTTGCCCGAATTGTCGCAGGCAGCGCTCGAAGGCTGTAAGCGGACGCCATCGTTCCGTGGAAGAGGTTCTGATGGCTCGCGGACGGGCCGGGCGAAGCGAGGCCAGGCCTTCCGCGACATTGAGCGCATTACGCGTATGGCGCTGACCTGTGCGCCGACTAACAGTTGGTCCCAGACCTTTTTCACCGACCTCATCCGGGCGATGCGCAATGCGGCGGATGAGTTGGAGCTTGCTGTCGAGCTGCGCGTTGCCGAAGATCGCGCGGCTCACCAGGAGAAGCTCGCCGCGATCCGCGAACGCGAAACCGACGCGCTTTTGTACAAGTAGCCGCAGCGCGACCGATGAGCAATACTGATATTGTTCCGCAGTCAGCTGACGAAGACATCGCGGGAACGAAGCAGCAGCGCCAGGCAGCCGCCTATGTCGGCTTGGCGCTGAAGGTCATCCGGTTCGCCGAGAGCGCGGATGATCTCCGTATTTGGTGGAACGAGGAGCAGCATCGCAGGGATGAATATGGTCTCACTGAGACCCAAAGTCAGGCCCTGATTGAAGCCTGCAAGGAGCACGTCCGCAAGCTCGGCGAAGCGCGCGGGGTGCACCCGTGAATGCGCACGAACCCAACCCGCTGACCGGTGAGCCGACGATTTCTGAGCATGACGCCAGCAACCCATCGGCTAACGAAACACAGTATCCGCAGATCACGCTGATCACGAAGCGCGGTAATCCGACCCTGATGTCGAAGCGCATCTCGCTGACCGATGATGGCAAGCTCCGCAGTGACGGATCGGAATGCCGCATGACCACCGGCACGGCCGCCCGCGCGTTTGCGGGAACGGCAACCGCGCTTGCGCGGATCATTGAAACCTGCCATTCTGATCAGGCGATTGCCCTTGGCGCCCTGTCGGATGGCTTCGTCTCACCTGTGTCGATCACCACGAAGCGCCGCGTCGACCAGCACCCCGGCAGCATCGCCCGCACACACGACTTTATCAACTATCGGCGAGGATCTCCTGCATGGGCGTTGATTGACTTCGACACCAAGGGCATGCCCGAGGAGGTGAAAACGAAGATCAATGCAACTGGCGGCATGTGGGAGGCGCTGCTGACTGTCGCGCCGGAACTTGCCGTTGCCGCCCGCGTGAGCCGTGCCAGCACCAGCGCTGGTCTGTATCGGCTCGATACAGGCGAGGCGATTCCCGGCTCAGATGGCGCACATCATTTCGTGCTCGTTGTCGATGGTGGGGACATCGAGCGTTTCTTGAAAGACCTGCACGATCGCTGTTGGTTGCATGGCTTTGGTTGGCACATGATTGGTACCGCCGGCCAACTGCTCGAACGCAGCATCGTTGATCGTATGGTCGGCACGGGTGAACGGTTGTGTTTTGAAGGCGCGCCGGATGTTATTGCGCCGCTGGCGCAGCATGCGGCGATGCGCTGCCCAACAGCATTTGAGGGCGACGCCATCGGTTCCGATCGGGCCGTGCGGCGCTTGACTGAATACGAGCGCCACCGCGTCCATGATGCGAAGCAAGAAAGCGCGAAAGCACTTGGCAAGTCCGCTGCAGCGGTTCGAGACAAGCACGACAAGGAATTGGCCGAAAAGATCTCGGCCAAAACCGGCACGCCCATGGTGACGGCACTTCGGCAGGTCAAGGCACGACATCGCGGTGTGCTCTACCCAGACGTTGAGCTTGAGTTTGACAACGCCGGCTCCGCGACGGTCGGCGCCGTGCTAGCCGATCCAGATCACTACATCGATGAAACGCTCGCAGATCCGATAGAAGGTATCGGCTACGGCCGGTGCAAAGCGATCGTCATGAAGGATGCGCAAAGTCGGCTGTTCATTCACAGCTTTGCCCATGGCAGTTCTATCTACCGTCTCCGGTATAATCTGGACTCGGCGAAGGCTGCCTTCGAGCAGGCACCTGCCGATGGCAAAGTCGACTATGCGATGGCGATTCTGGCGCAAGCAGAACTCGCAGAAGACGAAATCGAGGAATTCGTTGCGCTTGTGAAGAAGATCACGGGCGTGGGCGTGCGCGCGCTCAAAGCGCGGATCAAAAAGGAGCGCACGGAACGCGAAAATGAAACGCACGCGGCTTCCATGCAGTCCTCGGCGGAGGCCGATGGCCGTATAGTTCGGCCACGGCCCAAGCCCAATGGCGAACTGCTGCCCGAGGTCACCTTTCTGGAAGGACTTCTTGCGAACGACGGAAGCGAAGAGCCGCCGATGCGGAATGCGTCGGGCGCTCTTGTGCGCGTGGAAGAGAAAGAGCCTTGGGCGCTGCACCTGCTGACCTCTGACAGCGCAAATGCGGCTGGAGGTCAAGCCGATCTCATGAAGCCACCGACGGAGTCGGTACTGGTTGAACTGACGACGACCGGCGTCGAACTGCTGCTGGAGAATTATGTGCGCTGGATCGCACATACCAAGAGCGGCGAAGCATATTTCGCGGCGCTGCCTATAGCTTTTATCAAAGCACTTATGGAGTTTCCGAACAGCGCGATTCCTGTTGTCAGAGCGATCAACACGTCGCCCCTCGTCACGATGTCAGGAGGCGTCATCGACGGCGTTGGGCTCGACCGGCCTAGCGGGCTGGTTCACCGTATCGATCCTGTTCTTCGGAAGTGTGTGCCCAAGGGCAAGCCGACCGATAAGGAAATTAAGGAGGCGTTGACATTCCTTTTGGATGAGTGGCTCGTCGATGTCGCGCTGGATCGCGCGGGCAAATGCGTGGCAGTCATGCTGGCGCTTACTTTGCTAGAACGCGCGCTCTTGCCGGAACGTCCCGCATTCTTCGTGGTCGCCGGTCAGCGTGGTGGTGGCAAAACGACACTGATTCTCATGATTGTCGCGGCGGTCTTAGGACGGCGCGCTGCAGCGGCCGCTTGGTCCGACAGCGTCGAGGAGCGCAAGAAGGCGTTGTTCGCCTACCTTCGCCAGGGTGTTGCGGTGCTGATCTGGGATAACATCGCCCGGGGATCAACCATCAGCTGTCCTCACATTGAGGCGGCGCTCACCGCGTCGGAGATCTCCGACCGGGTGCTCGGCGTCTCCTGTTCAGAGATCGTGCCAGCCACCACTATCCAGTTGTTCACGGGCAACTCGATTGCACCCCGGGGCGACATGGCAAGTCGGTCATTCGTTTTGCCGCTCAATGTGGACCGCCCGGACCCCGAGAACCGCGAATTCAAGCACGCGGATCCCTTGACATGGACGCAGGCCAACCGGACGAAAGTTCTGAGCGCCTTGTACACGATCTTGATAGGTGGCGCCTTGGCGCGTCCGGACGGTCAGGTAGCCAAGACCCGATTCAAGCTCTGGTGGGGCCTGATCGGCTGGCCGGTGGAGTATGCGGCGGGCCTGCTCGGCATCGAGCTGGACTGCACGGAGCTGCTGCGCTCCGGAGAAGCCGCCGAGGAGGAAGCGAGCGCCACTTCTAAGGTGCTGACTATTCTCGGTCAGGAATGGCAGGGCAAATGGTTCACGACACGAGATGTCGTGATGTTCCTCAAGGAGCGGCACTCGCTTCTTGATGACGACACGGGCACCCGCGCTGATGCGCTATTCGATGCGCTCTCCGAATTGATTGGGAAGCCGCTCGAAAATCCGACAGCCCGCAGTCTCGGCAAGCTGTTTCAGAAACACCTAACAAACCGGCCTGCATGGATCGATGACGAGAGCCGCGTGGCGGTGTTGCGCAAGGTTCCGGCCGACAAGAACAAGGACGGGAACAAATATGAGGTGGCCACACCGACCCCCGAAGCCCCGCGCGATAACTGCTGACCGGAAAGCCGGGAGAGACGGGGAAGTTTAACAGCCTCCTTTTTCGAACTCAGTGAATTTTCGGAAGTGATATTGGCAAATAACGACACCTCTTAGCATCGATCGGGCCAAACATTCCCGACTTTGCCGTCTTTCCCGGGCTTCGGCACCACGCGGCGCCAAGCGGGCCAGGTCCTCCGCTTCTCGAGGCACTCGTAAGGCAAATCCAATCCGACCCTGCGCAATCAGGGTCCTTCCTGAAAGGGGCATATGCGGGTCGCACTTGCGCGCACGATATTTGTACTGTATTGTACAAAATGAGGGGTCAGAAGGAAAATGGCAACAATCGCTCAAGCGGCAGCGCACATCTGCTGCTCGCGATCACAGTTCGATCAATATCTCGCCGAGAGCGTGATTACGCGTCAGCCATCCGGCAAGTACGATCTCGATCAAGTGCGGCGCGAGGTTTTCGCGCACCTGCGCTCGGTTGCTGCCGGTCGGGGAGGCGCGGCGGGCAACAAGCTCACCGAGGAGCGTACCCGGCTCGTAGCTGCGAAACGTCGCCGCGAGGAGCGCCAGGATGCTATCGAGGCCGGAGAAGTTGCGGAGCTGGAGCCCGTCCGGCGCTACCTCGAGCAAATCCTGTTGGGTATGCGCAATCGGCTCCTCAACCTGCCAGGCGAGATGGCCTACATGCTCGCGATGCGTCCGCAGGAAGAATGTTTTGAGCTTGTGGACGATGCTGTTCGCGCAGCCCTCGAAGAAATTGCTGATCCGGCCTGGACTGCGGCGCGTATCGCGGCTGCGGGCATTGTGAGTAAGATTGGCGATCATAAAGCAGATCATGATGACAAAGAAGAAAATGAGATCTCCAACTTGGCTTGAGAGCGAGCCGCGCGTCGGTTTTCGTATTCATTCGAATGGCGAAGTGGAAGTGCTGACCGAGGCTGAAACCCTCGCTCTGGTCTTGCGCGCTATCCGCGAGGGGATGTGGCGTGCTGGCTGGTCACGGTCGGAGCCAACGTTGCACTGAAGCGACTATAGCTTGCCGCTGTTGATGGCCTGAGTGGCGCCCGTGAGGCGCCGAATGATCTCGCGCGGCAAGTTCCTAACACGCAAATGCAGCTCAGAACATATCGAATTTGTCTAGCGCCCGTGCGGACGAGCGTCGCTTCTGCCGAAGGGCCGAGTCCCTTGGCTTTCTTGATCCAGTCGTCCTTCGCCGCCTGCTCCAGCGCGGCAAGCGAGGTGATGCCCAGGTCCTTGTAGAGCCGCAGCACCTTTTCGGGCCGAAGACCGGGCACGCTCGATAGCTCCAGGACGCCGGCGGGGATGTCCTGCCGGAGCTTCTCCAGACTCGGGTGGGTGCCGGTGCGGTGCAGCTTGGTTACGATGTCGGCGATGGCTTCGCCCACGCCAGGTATTTCGGTCAGCCTGTCCTCTTCAATGAGACGCTCGATGGGAACGGCGAGCGCCGCGATGCTGTCCACAGCGCGGGAATAGGCGTTCGCGCGGTACGGATTGCCACCGCGCAGCGCCGTCCGCTGCGCGTACTCGCGCAGCAGCGTTGCGATCTCTTGCGTACCAGCCTTAGGCACCGTGCCTCCGAGAAGCGCAGCGCGATGTCAACGGCTCGCCGCGAGGCACGGTTCCGGAAGATCCGGCTCGCTCATCTCAAGGGATAGATAACAGCCCTGCGCGGCATGCGGGGAACGGCTGTATTGTCGGGTTGTTGGCGGGGCTATGGGGCGTAGGTTCAGGAGCCCTCGCGATGTTCGAAACGAACGATCTGCTGGTGAACTGTCCGACGTGCGGTAGCTGGCCGATGGCCGTCGGCTCTCAGAAGGACATGCTCGCGCAGCCCGAGATCACCTTCAGATGTCCCAAGTGCGGCAGCGAGGAGACCGGGCGGCTCCGCCGTGCCGCCACTTCGCCAGTCTCCTCGCAAGGCGTGTGACGACAGCTCGGGTCGATCCTTCGGAACGTGTTCTTGCCGGGACTTGATTGCCGACAACTGGAGAGTGGAGGACGACCATAAAACCGATCCTGGCAGCGGTGTGCCTGTTGGCGCTTGCGTCGATTTCACCGGCGGAAGCGAAGGGCTGCATCAAGGGCGCAATCGTCGGAGGAGTCGCTGGCCATATGGCCGGGCTTGGCAAACTTGGCGCTGCGGCAGGATGCGTGATCGGGCATCACGAGGCCAACAAGAAGAACCCGAACAACTCCAATGCCCAGGTACCGTCGGGTCAGAAGTAGCACCGGCCACCAAGATTTGGAGCCGGTAAATATCCGGGCTGGTTCCGAGAGAGAGATCCTCGAACGCCGCGGGGCACACCCGGTCGCTGCTTTAGGAACGGATGAGATGTCGCTTCCCTCGTCCGCGAAACAGCAAACTCGAGGAGGTCGACATGGCCATGGAAGATCGGCAGACCGCCAGTCTCATTGGAAGCGACGAGATCGAAAGCACGGATGTGTACGGGCACGACGGGCAGAAATCGAGCGCGTCACGATCGACAAGATCAGCGGCACGGTGTCTTACGCGGTGCTCAGCTTCGGCGACCTGCTCGGCATCGGCGACGATCATTATCCGCTGCCGTGGCAGCCGCTGAAATACGACACCAACCTCGGCGGCTACGTCACCGGCATCACCCAGGACCAGCTCCGTGGCGCCCCAAAATACGATGGCGAGAACAGTTAGAGTTTGGACGCGCAAACGAGGGCGCTCGGTCGACGACTACTACGTGAACCGGTCGCTTAGCGAAACCGCTGGATAAGTCGGGCTTGCGGTCAACCGTCCAAGATGCGGTTCGCTTGCGAGGCACTTTGATCCTATGCTCCTCGTCGTACGATGCTGCGCGAGCAAACGTGGGCATTTTTGGACCGTTCCGGGGCGAGCGAATTTTAATCAATCCTCCGCCATTGCGCGCAGGAACGAGCGCTTCAACTTCCAATTATTCCATGAATTGCCTCATCTGCTCGGCGTTGCGGATCTCGTGTTCTTACGCCGCTCGATCATCAAGGCTCACTAATGACCACCGCTGAAGCCGTATTACTCCTCGCCGCCTTGTTATTGGCACTTCTCGTCATCGGCAACGTCGGCTTCTCCAGACTGGCCGAGTGGAGGAATCCACCAATCGGCAAGTTCCTCGAGTGCGACGGCGTCGTACTCCACTATGTCGATCGGGGTGATCCCGCGGCGCCTTGCGTTGTGCTGCTCCATGGCAACGGATCCATGATCCAGGACTTCACCATCAGTGGGCTGGTCGATCTTCTTGCCCGCAGCCATCGCGTGGTGTGCTTCGATCGCCCGGGCTTTGGTTATAGTCAACGGCCGCGGCTCCGAATATGGACCGCAGCAGCTCAAGCCGCTCTGTTGGTGAAGGCGCTCACTCAACTCGGGATCCGTGATCCTGTGGTGCTGGGCCATTCTTGGGGCGCGTTCGTTGCTATCGCTCTCGGCGTGCGGAAGGATTATCCGATCAGGGGTCTTGTGCTGGCGTCCGGGTACTACTTTCCGACCGCCCGATTGGACGTGTGGCTGATGTCAGGTCCAGCCATACCGGTTCTGGGCGACTTGATCAGTTACACTGTCGCGCCAATCATTTCGTGGGCCGTCTTGCTGGGAGCCCTCCGTAAGATCTTCGCGCCCCGCTCTGTCCCGCAGACGTTCAAGAATGAGTTTCCATCGTCACTCGTTCTCAGGCCCACACAGTTGAGGGCGGCTGCGGAGGAAAGTGCACTCCTCATTCCAACTGCAGCAGAATTCCAAGCCTATTATTCGACCATGGACCACCAAGTGCAGATATTCCACGGAACGGAGGACCAGGTGATCGAACTCGAACAAGCGCGACAGTTGCATCGGGCGCTGCCTCGGTCGGATCTTCACCTCGTTCCGAATGCCGGGCACATGGTCACATACGCAGACCCCGCCGGCATTGTGCAGGCGGTCAATTCAATCTCTTGAGGCCAGCTGATGTCCGCATCGGCTTGGATCGCCGGAAGAAAGTGCGCTCGGTGCGCAACGGGAATGCTTCGACTACGGCGTGACGGTGCCCTGATCAGGCGCCTGGAGGACGGCGCCCTGAGTGCGGTTGCCGGTGCGCACATGGTTAGGACCGAGGTTCCGTTGCGCGGCCATGAAGATGGTCGGATCGAGCCGGAGTCTCGGCTGACGCGACATTCAACGATCGAAATCGTCATTGCCGCTGCTCGGCTTAGGGGACGCTGAGCGTATTGCCCACGCGCCTCGCCGCGCTCGCTTGCCGCTCGGACGGTTCGCGACCCACCTCCGCCTGCAGCTCCGGCAGATCGATGAAGACGTCTGCCTGACGGCGCAGCCATCGGCGACCATCGGCGGCTGGGTGGCGATCGTAGAGACCACTGCGACACTGACGCCGCGGCACTGCACCGCATCCCGGGAGCGCAAAAGAGGCCGTAGATCGCGACGAGAGCAGCTAGCGAAACTTCAGCGCCTCGAAAGGCATATTTCCCCTTGTCGTACCGCGTCGATGTCAATGAGCCGTATGCCGCGACGGCTGCCGCCCATTAGTCCATATGCACGACAGCGCACACATCGCAGGCTGTCTATGACGCGGGACCATACCAACAACACACGGCGGGCTCACGATCTGCGGGTGGCTGGTCAACCTGAATAATCCGATGCTGTCGCGATCGTCTGGCAGGACGGCCTCACCCGGACCGAGAAACTCAACTGTTGTAAAGCAAAGCGGCACGTTCTCTAGATCGTGGACCACATTCATCCCTAACGTAAATGAAAAGGCGCGTGTCACCTGCAGCGTATCAGGTTGAGATGCTGCGGCTGAGATTCCCATTTGCGCGTCGCTCCTTCTTTGTCGAGAGCCAGTCTGTTGGGATCGCCAAGTTCTCCGCAGGTCCTTGTCGATGATCCAGCTCAACTCGCGTCTCTTGGAGGCCCGAGCTCTTCGCTGGAGGAGAGCGTCGCGCGCTATCTGAGCCAACTGGACACGGCCGACCGGCAGGAGCCGAGCGAGGCGTTGGCCGCCAAGGTGACGAGGCTAACCGAGAAGCTGACGAAGCTGAGGGAAGAAATGGGCAAGCTTGCCGTCTACGAGAAGCAGATGCTTGCGTCACCCGATCAGCAAATCTCGTTGACCGATCCCGACAGCCGTTCGATGGCGACAAGCGGCCGGGGCTCCGGCACCGTTGGCTACAACGTGCAGGTCGCCGTCGACACCGAGCACCATCTGATCGTAGCGCATGAGGTGACGAACAGCGGCTCAGATCGGGCACAACTTGCCAATATGGCCATGCAGGCGAAGGCTGTTCTCGAGACCGAGACGCTCGAAGCTGTAGCCGATCGCGGCTACTTCAACAGCCCGGAGATCCTCGCGTGCCACGAGGCCGGCATCACCGTAACTCTGCCCAAGCCGCTGACGTCGGGTGCCAAATCGGAGGGGCGCTTCGGTAAGCAGGACTTTGCCTATTTGCCAGAGGAGGACGCCTATCGCTGTCCGGCTGGGGAGCGACCGTATCGCTACACAAACGAAGAAGACGGCAAGATGCTGCGGCGCTACTGGACCACTGCCTGTCAAAGTTGTTCGCTCAAATCGCATTGCACGACAGGACCAGAGCGGCGAATTACACGCTGGGAGCACGAGCATCTGCTGGAGGCTGTGCAGCAGCGCCTTGACGCAAACCCAGAAGCCATGCGTCAGCGTCGGGAGACGGTCGAGCATCCGTTCGGCACGATGAAGGCCCGCATGGGAGCGACACACTTCCTCACCAAAACGCTCCCAAAAGTAGCGGCCGAGATGGCACTCTCGGTCTTGGCCTATAATCTTACACGGGTCATGAACATCGTCGGGGCCAAGCCACTGATCACTGCGATCGCGGCCTGAGACAGGCGCGGTTCCTAGCTTCCGGACCGATGCCCTTTGAAGCCGTTACACGGCCAAGACCCGATGCCGCCAAACCCGACGCTGCTCCTAGCGTCGGCTGTCAAGTGCCGATCGGAAGCGGCTTGCGGGAGCTTCGACCGCCGGTTTAGACCCAACTCCGACATCGGCAGTTAATTCGGAGAAGAATAGTCGGCCAGCGGGGACGAGCGTGTGTGGCGCGCCACACGCGCCTTATTCAAACCCCTTTGCTTTTAGAACGGTCTGGGCGGCAGGCGAGGAAAGGTACGTGACCAGTGCTCTTGCCGCGTCAGTCTGACTGCTGCCGGTAACGATGCCCCGGGGCGAACTGGGTGTAGTTCTGAATCGCTGGTGGCAGCGGACCAGCGAGTTCGACGGTTGGTTGAGCCAAGATTTCGCTGACTTGATTGAAGCCGATCTCAACTTCGCCGCTGGCAACGCTTGCGTACAGCGTTACAAGCGTTGATAGCTTGGTCTTGGGTTTCATCTCCGCGGCGATGCCCAACCGTTCGAGCAAGCTGGCGACGTAGATGCCACTGGCGCCCCCACCGGCGGGATCAGGATAAGCAATCGATCTTGCGGCCAACATCGAGCGTTTGAAGGCATCGACTGAACTGATGTCGGGCTTCGCGGCACCCTTGCGCACAAAGGCACCCACACCGACCTTTGCGATGATGACGCGGTCCCCCATCACGACTTTGCCCTGCGCTTGAAGTCGGTCGAACATTGGCACAGAGCTTATTACGATATCGGCAGCCTCACCCTTTTGAACACGGTCCGCGACAGCACCCGCGGTTCCGTAGCCGACCGTTACTTTGTGTCCCGAGGATTTTTCAAAATCCGGTATCAGTGCGTCAATTGCGGGATGCAAAGCGGAGGCGGATAGAATCTTGATCTCGGCAGCCTTCGCGGCAATTCCACCACTGATGCCAAGCAAGGCAAGTCCAAGTACAATTTTTGCGGAGGCACTCAGCATGTCGCGCCGATTCATGCTCTCTCCCTCCCAGATGATTTGATAAAGCCGTTCGGCACATCTCCCCGAGCAGCTCTCGCATCACGTTACCTCAGTCTGGCGTCGATGCGAAAGAGGCTCCAATGACCGCTCGTGGCCCTTCGCCGCCATGTAGCTTGCCTCAATGTTGGTCGGGCTTCTCGGGGTAGACCGGAAGCGCTGACCGTCTACGGCGCCGTCTGACCCTGGCTGTTCTCTAATTCCGGGCGCGAGGTCAATCTCTCCTTGAACATCCTTGCCGGGTCCATGGTTCTCTCCGCGGTAGGGGCGTGCCCTCCGCATGATGGCGTAAGATGACGTTAGCGGATCAATGTGTGAAGCGCGCTTTGCCCTTTCGAGCACCGCAAAGCCAGGGACGATCTCACCAACGCCAGCGTCCCGGCAGGGACGTTCGCTCCCGCTGTTCGGCGGGAACTCGTTATCCTTTATGCAGGCTGATCAGCAGCATCCTTTGATGACCATTTAAATTCGGTACCATCGATCCACATCCGATGCAGAATGACAGCAAGTTTTCGGGCAACCGCAACCTTG
>Ga0209389_1004835_pt1 | contig 11337 bp, 8 predicted proteins | sample CowpearedBW_FD_187526 | JGI IMG/M metagenome (GOLD analysis project Ga0209389, IMG submission 187526) | Root nodule microbial communities of legume samples collected from California, USA - Cow pea red BW (SPAdes) (version 2) | ecosystem: Host-associated > Plants > Roots > Nodule | place: USA... | reverse complement strand
CTTGTTGACCCCAAATTACAACACTAGAAACAATTTTCACAATGTGCATAAAGGTTTAATTTTGGTGTAGTCTTCAATGACGATAACATTAGTAGTGCAAGTTTCCTATATGGCATTTCTTTCATTCACATAAGTTCATACAACTCCTTCCTAAATGAAATAAATAATGACCTCTTTTCCAAGTAAGCATATAAGTAATAATCATGTGCATTACCAAAGATAAACGGAGTCAACATAATCAAGAATTGGTAGATAATCTTAAATTAAATAATAGGGTGATTTTTATATTTGTAGTATAATAGAGTAGTTTATTTTAGTGGTAGTTGTAGAGGTTTTTGTTAAAAGATTCGGTTAATAACGTGAGTGGTATCGTTCCGATATATACGAAAAATTATTTGGTGCATTATGCACGACTAATTATTAGGAAGATTATTATGTACACGTATATTTTAAATAGCCTATATCAATTCAATAAAAGTATAACAATGAAATATATTGTAGGGTTTAATTACTCGAATGGTACTCACTTTAGTAGGGGAGTGTCAATTTAGTACCCGTCCTTAAACAAGTGTTATTGCATCTCAACTTTTTGAAAAGTGTCTCAATTACGTCCCTTTTAGAAAAAAAAATCATTAACGTCGTTAACGGCGCGCCACATGTCAACCTCTAGTTTTTTTGATATTTTTCAAAAAATCTTATTGGATGTTCTATTTGAAAATAATTTTTATTAGTGGCATCCTAGATGGGATGTTACACACTTAATAGGTCCTTCTTTGGGGTGTACTTGTCCTCCTTCAAGTTCCTGTCCTTCTTTAAACGGATAGGGGTAATACCTACAAGAGGTACTAAGAAACCTAAGTTAACAAGGTGCTTTAGCAGATAGTCAAATTCAAGATTCTATGATTAATGAGAAAAACGTACCTCATTACCTCAATCCACTTGTATTTATAATAATTTTAAGGATCATTACCTGACACATTACGTATAACTTACCAAGATATGGGCCTGGAATAGGGGCTCACTTACCTCTATGGGCCTAGTTTTTAAGGCCCACTTACCTGTAGATGGATATCGATTTTAGCTAAGGTAACTTCACCATCTGGTACCGAGTTTCTACGTCTTGTAAGGTTCTGTTTACAAAAATATAGGTCGTTGGTCACCACTTACTTCTTAGACGAGAGTTGTGTTGATGGCATTATCAGTTGTAGCAATGTAGACAAGTATTAGTTGAGTTGTATCCAACTTTCATAGTATGGGTGATGACATGAGGATTTGATTGAACTGGTCAAACCTATTTTAACATTCGTCATCATAGGTAAAAACGATTGATTTCTTTAGTAGCTTGTTCATTGGTCGTGTTTTGTTGGCCAGTCATGGTAGGAATTTCATATAGTCGTCAACCGTCTAATGAGTCGTTGTATTTCTTTTACATTCTTGGGTCTTCTTATGTCGATGATGGTCTCATGTTGGAGACTTGAGACGTAGCTCGTAGAGTTGTGAACACATTGGATAGGTCTTGGGAGTGCTGGAGAGGGGTGTTGAATTTCACCACCATAGCATCAATGTATACTTTTATGCTTTAGCCGATTAGATGCTAAAATACTCCATCCATGAGCCTCTAGTAGGTAACTCTAGCTTTTTGTAGGATGAAGGGCATGACCTCATAATAATAATTAGCTTCTTTTGTGATGAAGGCAGTTTTGACCCTATCCACCTCTACAATTGGAATCTGATTATAACTGGAATAGGCATCTAAACAACTCAAAACACTATTGTTAGCAGCCCCATCAACTGGTCGGTCAATAATGGGTAAAGGGTAGGCGTCCTTAGGATGCATCTTGTTCAAGTCTGTGTAGTTTACGCACATCCGCCACTTTCTGCTTGCCTTCTTTACTAGTACAACATTGGCTAACCAAGTTGTATAGTGTGCTTCTTTAATAGCATGTCGTATTTCCTCTCCGAGTTTCCTTTTTTTCTACAATGTTGTTAGCACTCTAGTTTTCATTATTTTTCCATTTTAAAAGTTTAGTTTTAGTTTAAATAAATAATGGTTTGTCTTTAATTAACTAGTTTTTATTACTTGCTTAGGAAAATTTAGTTTTAAATCAAATGTGGTAAATATGTTGGTTTTAATAGTATTTTGTTGCATTTAATTTTGTGTGTTTCACTAATAAAGTGGCAGATTTGTTTAATGCTAATCAAAAGTGGCACGAGAGAATTTCTTCGAGAAAAAAACTTGATGTTGCAGGATGTGACGTACAAGGGTGTGGTTGATGTGTGAAAGTGTGATCAAATGCGTAAATCTGATATGATTCGAGAGAGAAAAGCCAGACGCTGTGAGCATGATGGAATGAGACTGTGGCAAAATCTATGGTTCAAAATCTTTGCTGATTTAATTTTAAGTACCAATTTTCTTTCTATTGTCTCAATTTTTCTTTTTGTAGTAACTAGTTTTTGATTCAAGCTTTCTAGTAGTGTTTTAGTTGAATCCTTTTCTTCCATGAATATTTAGGTTGTGCATCTACATTACATCTTTGTTGCATATTTAAGCCAATTTTATTTGCATTGTGCACACGTAATTGGATATGAATCTGAGTTGCATTGTATTGTTGTTGTTTGATCCTTTTCTGCCACTGTCTAACATTGATTCTGCTATTGCAGTCCAGAATTTTGTTGCTATTATGTGCTATTTCAATGTTGTCACAGGGTTATTCTTTGCCTTAATTTGAATTGTCCTATTACTGCTAAGTGCAAATTTGATGCTGTCACAAATTTCCATTAATGCATATTGCTTTTGTAGAGAAATTCTATTGTTGTTGTAGTTTAGTCTTGTGCTACAATCTATTTTTTTATGCACCCCTTTATCTAAGTTCAGGTTCATATAAACTATTTGAGCATCCACATTTCATCGATATGCCTCAATTGAATCTGATGCTCTCTGGTCAATATTCCACTATTGTTTGTGGCTCTGATTTTTCCATCAAAGCTCATTTTTTATTTTGCATTTTGTATTATATTTGCACCTTTCAATTAGATCCATTGATGCCATTTAGTTTGCATGCATGTTGTTTTGTTCCAATTTCATTTCACATGAAACTTAGCTTTGTTTAAAGTATATAATCATTCCTCACATGTGCATGATAATGGACTTGCATAGCAAATGCATTCATATTTCATCTATTTTCACTTCTTCATTCCCTTTAGATTCCATCTCACATTCGAGGTTCCTTGCATATCATGCATTGCATTCATGCATGTCATGTCATATTTTAATTAATGCATTTACATAGTTTAGTTCCAAATCAATAAAATTCTGCACTTTTTCTTTGTTTTAAAATTTAAATTTCCCCCTTTGATGGCCAATTTAAAAGGGGCCAGATTCACGCCGACAACGGAGGAGCAACAAGAACGACCAATTTGATGGCCAACCAATGCGGTGGAAGGGCAAAAGCAGTGGTGGCGCACTCTCTTTCAAAGGTCAATCCATTGAACCAATGCTCTTTGTTTTTTTCGAATGTGGAAGACGCTGGAACATAGTTGCGATTTGGGATTTTTAAACTTAACCAGCTTTACTGCCTTGGTTGATTCGAAACTGAGACATAAACAAGAATAGGCCTTGGTCCAAAGCATAACCGAGGCATATTCTCACACAAAAAAAACATAGAGGCACGTGGAAAAATTCTACCACTTATAGGCCTCGAGTGAAATAGCCCGTTGTAGTAAACACTTTTATGCCTCGGTTTAGCATGACCCGAGGCATCAAACTCTCACTATTTTAAAATTTTAAAATAGCGGGAAAGTTGACATTTTTTGGCAGTGTTACTACCTTGGTTGGGAATATAACCAAGGCATAAACATTCATAGGCCTCAATTGTCTGGTGAATCGAGGCATAAAAGTTTATTTAAATCACAAAAATGCCACCATGTCTTTATATACCTCATTTACACGAGAATCGAGGCATATAGGATGCTATCTAAACATGAAACTGCACTAGTGTTGTCATCCAAGCAAATGAGTCAGTCTTTTTCTTGAGGGCTAAGCCTACGATTGCTTCTCCATCCTTGTCCATTGCAGATCCTATTTTTAAATATCAGCCTTCTTGTAAGGGAAACATCTTGGTTTCCCTTACAGGTTCTAACTTAGCATAATTTCCCACTGTAGGATCCAAGTCTTCACCAACCATGGTGATATTGCTGTTATGAACAAGTTCGAAATTATTAGTAAAGAGCAATGGTGTTGGAAGTCGCAAACTAGCTATGTAACTTTATCTAGCCAGCTTTTAATCACCTTGAGATGTGATGATATCTCTGAATGCTGACGGAAACTTCATTGCAAGATGTAGGGTGGACATCACAACCCCTAATGAGTTAAGGGAGGGTCTTCCTAGCAAGATTTGTAAGATGTGTGTGCTTCAATGACCAGATACTAGATAGGTACAAATTTAACCAAATGGCTTTCGTCGAAGGTGGTGTGCAAGTTTATGTACCCTTTGGTAAACACCCTTTCCCCCGAGAGTTGATATATTGGTTTGTCATACGACACCATTGCTTCTTCTAGTAATTGTAGCTTCTTATATGTTTTCTAGTAGAGGATGTCTATTGAACTTCGTTGGTCAACAAGAACTTTCTTCACGACAAAGTTCTCAATTTTCATCGTGATTGTAAGACCCACTATTTTTAAATAATTAAATAAATAAGAATTTAACTAAATGAGAGTAGTGGAAGTCTTTATGGCAATTAATGTTAACCTTCATGATGTGGAAAAGTACTAGCTCAAATGGTTGGGAGTACTTGGTTGTGTTGAGAAGACTTAGGTTCGAGTCCTATGGATGCCAATTATGTGTTATTTAATTTTATTATTTTCTGATGATGTGTTTGGAGCGTGATGAGTAAGTAGATAGTTTTAGATGCATAAATATTGGCATGAAATATGGCATGGTTGAGTTGGTTGTGCACTTGAATTGCAATTGTGTGGTGATGGGTCCAAACCTTGGCTTGAACAAAATAACTTTCTTTTTGTTAAAACTATATTTTTGGTAGGAATGTGAAGAGGCCTAGAAAACCTAGGAGGCAGCCAAGGTGGGCTATAAAAACAACTCCTAATGAGCCTTGAAAGTTAATTTAAACCAATTTTAATGTTAATTTCGTTTTTGAACCATAACCCTCATTAAGGGTTTGAGTAATTGGCCAAGTGAGTGGAAAGAGAGTGTGAGAAGGAGGTTTTCGTGTAGACTGGGTAAGAGAGACTTTCTGAGCATAAAAAAGACCCTAAAAATAGTGGGTGAAATTGATTGGGTGGAGGCAAGGGCTTGGGATCAAATTGGAATTCATAGAAGGACCTTGCAAGAGCAACTGCACGAGAAAATTCAGGTTAGGGGAGTTCCACTCTGTATTTTTATACTGATTCGATGATTTTAGGATATGACTGTTGATCATGATGCTTTGCCTGTTGTTTTCGCTTGGGTTTTCTTCGTATTTCTGGAATTTCCCAAAAACCGCCTGGTGGCGTCGAGTGAACTGCCAGGCGACGCATGTCGCAGAACCCATTTCTGGGTATTTTTTTTATGAACCGCCAGGCGGCAGTGCGCGTTCCGCAAACTGCTTTGACCAGTTGTTTCCATTTTGCTTGCGTTTTGAGAATTTGTGGTACTTGGGTTGGATTTTTATTGCACATATATGATTTGCATGATAAATTATGGTTTGCAGTTACAAAATTGATGGAAATTGCATAAACTCGCGAATGAAATTGGGGATTAGGGTTTATGTTGGGATTGGGGATAATAATCATGAACTTTTTCAATGATTGGTGCACTAGTTTTACAGAATTGATGATAATATCAATGATGTATGAACTCTATATGGTGTGTGCATATAAAAACACGTTAGTATGAAGGTGGGTACTCTAATTGGGATGTTTAGGTGCATTTCAGTGCAGGAAAAATCTGGGCAGAAGCCATATATGCATGCACCGCCTGGCGGCGCAGGAACTGCCGCCAGGCGGCTTGTCAGTACAACCTGCTTTGTTGATTTGGTATGGGTTTCGTGTCATTGGATATTTAATTAGTAAATCATTACATATATGAATAAAAAGGAACATTTAGATGAATGTGGCATGTTAGGCACCAGGGAAAAGAAAGCGAAAGTGGGAAGAGTGATATAATGTAGTGGATGTTTTTAAATGTTTTGCTGTATGTGATAAGTTATAGTTCAAAATGTATGTTAAATTGGTAATGAGAGGGAGATGAATTTATATGAAATGAATTTATATGAATTTATATGAATTTATGACTGTTGTGTTGCCTAAAGCGTATGTACAATATGGACATTTTGTGGTATGTTGGTGCAATGTTGGTGCATTAGGAGGATTTCTACACAGCTTTTGGTGATGTTCATGATGCGATGCTTTGGCTAGGGGCCCAATTACGAGTGCAACTTGTATTGGGGAACACGTGGCCACTCTAGGTTGTAGCCTAGTGGTTTAGGAAGTCCAGTGGAGTGTGCGAGTTATGGTTCGTACAACGAGGTTTCAGATGATTGCCCTTTTTAGTGCATCTGATAGAGTTTTTGGTAGTTTGGGAACAACTACTAACTTAGGTTCGTTTTGGGGAACTCCACTTGGTGTCGCGATGAGATGTAGTGGCAAAGTTATTCCCACGTGTGGACTATCAGGTGGTAGACTATCAGGTGGTGGACTGTAGTCGGAGGGGCGAGTAGACACTCGTGCAGCAAAGATTGATCATTGATCTCACCTAAAGGGTATAGAAATGATAGACGTCTAATGCAAGTGTTGGAAGTGAGGAACTAAGGAAAAAGGGAAAAATACTAACCCGGGTTATAATATTGAGATGATGTATTTATTATGATATTTGTTTGGTTTATTTAAATGAGCTCACCCTATATGTGTGTGTGTGGCGATGATAATGTAACTTGTTACATGGGAGCAGATGTTGATATAGGTGAGCATGCAGATGCATAGAGACGGAGTGAGGATCACTATGGGACAATTTACTAAATTTTATTATGGATTTTCTTTTGTAACAATTTGTTTGGATGGTTTGGTTTTGTAATAACTAAACACTACAATTTCAATTACTATTGAAGCAACGTTTGAAGTTTTAATTTTCTCGCGTTTTGGGAAATTGTTGAAAATAAATGAGGTTGTTTTGTTAAATTTATTTTGTTTTATTTTTAATTAGTAATTTCTGGCTAGGACGTTATAGTGATAACCATGTGGTTATCTTGCTCTAGGTCCATTCCTTGGAAGTCGGCCTTCGTAAAAGTGATAGAAGGCATCCTCTTTCGTCTGCACGTGGGGGAAACAAAATTGACTTATTGAACAACCATTAGATGTCGCTTCCTAGCTAACCCGCCTCCAGCGAACCTGTCGGATATAATGTTGATCGTGCCCTTTAGATGTGGCCTAGTATCTAAGCATTGTTCCTTGTGTGGCGTTGCTTTCTCTTTCTTGTCCTCTTTATCTTTGTCTATTTGGGGCCTATTTGGTTATCATATCTTCGATATCTAAAGTATGAGCTTCCCTCGTCATCACACCTCAAAAGATGTTTGAGGTGGCCAACACGAATCAATTCCTTTATTTTATCTCCAAGGGTCAAGCATTCATTAATGGTATGTCCATTATCGCGATAATACTTGTAATACTTGCTCAAATCAATGTTTTAGGGGATTTTGTAACAATATAGGCGGAGGGATGAGATCCACATATAAGGCTTCCTTAAAAACAAGCAAACGAGGTGCATCCAAGAGAGCATAACTCGAAAATTAGGGTGGTCTGGATTCCCTGAGCTAGGTCGCGTTTAGCTCCTTTTTTTATTTGCCGACGTAGATTCAGTGCTAATCTTGCTTTTGTATTCCTTCATCTCTTCAATGTTTATGAACTTGGCGGCGCACTACCTTAACTCATTCATATTGGTCGAGGGATTCATGCATAAGTCATCCGCGAAGGGGCCTATCTTTAACACCATATAGTGGTGTGTCCATTATTGTGATGGTACTTGCAATACTTACTTATATTAGCACGTGGGGGATTTTGTAACTTTTTTGGCTAAGGGAAGAGATTCTCCTGTAGGGCTTCCTAAAAAACATGAGAATGAGGTGCTTTCAGGGGACCATAGCTCAAAAACTGTGGTGGTCTGGGTTCCTTAGGACAGGTCGTGTTCAGCTTTCCACCTTTCTATCGGCGTAGAATCAACACGGATCTTGTTCCTGCATTCCTTCATCTCTTCGATGCATATGAACTTGGTTGCCCGATACCTTAACTCATTCATATTGGTTGGGGGGTTCATGCATAGGTCATCCACAAAGGGGACTACCTTTAATGCTATAATTAATACTACTAAGCTATATAACAACTTCAATATTGTTAAGAAAGTAGTCAACAAAATAGAAAGGGTAAAGTATAAAATCTATACAAAAGATTTAGTCAAATAAAATAATAAAAATATAGGAGGATTAAGATAAACAAGAAAGAAATAGAAAAGATAAAAAGTGATGAAAACAATAGTAAAGAAAATAGATTGATTCCATTGCTTTTCAAAATAGATTCATCATCGGCTATCTAAAGATGATTGCTCAATTAATTATTGTTGTAGATTTAAAAATTAATCAATGTAAAGTCTCAATTAATTTTTTGGCATTCTCACTTTTAACCAAAGTACAGTCTCAATTAAAAGTGAGAACTTTTAGATTATCCACAGTAAATTCAACCAAAGTACAGTCTCAATCAAAATTTACTATGCCTAATCATATCTATTCTTTTATCTCCTAACCAAATAAAAAGCTTAATTAATCAAAGTAAAGTCTCAATTAATTGTAGTTAGAGTAAATACCTTTAAGCAAAGTAAAGTCTCAATTATTGGTAAAAACTCATTTAATCACATGAAAGTTTCTAAATAAAATCAAAGTAAAGTCTTAATTCAATTTAAAAAACCCTTGGACTCATATGATCAACATGCATATAGATTTAAAATCATTACTTCTTACGTGATTCAAAGATAAAAGACATAGATGAATGAAAACCTCAACAATAATAAAAAGAACAAAGAAATTATTTCATTCTAACCTCAGAATCGATAATGAAATTACAATGGAATCAACCTAAGAAGTTTAGCAATCCATAGAATACAAAAGTAAAATAAAAATAGAAAGAAGAATAGAGAGAAAAAGGAAACAAAATTAGGCCCCCTTAAGGGTTCCAAAACTCCGAAGTCCCGAGCTTGTACCCCTCTTCTACTCCCTTGGTCTCTTTATATAGGACTTGGATTAGGCTTTTCGGTTGCTAAAACCTCTCAAATATCTTTTAAAATAAAGATAAATATTATTTATCTTTATAGTGATTTTAAAAATATTTGGAGAGATAGTTAGTTTCAAAAATATTTAACAAATATAGTTGGTTAATAATTTATGATATAATTAAATAAATTAATTATTTAAAGATATCTAATAAATTATCACCAAATAATATTCGCATTAATTTTCTCAATAAGCCATTTTCAATCCTATAGTCCAAATTTGCTAGGAAATCCAAAAAGATGAATATTTGCACTTAAACCCCTTTTCTTTGACCAGTCTTTGACCAAATTTGAACATTTGACCAGAGTTGACTTGTTTGACCAGCTTTGACTAGTTTGACTGTGCAGATTGACATGTGGCATCCTAGGTGCAAGAGGAGAAATTAGGGTTTCTCATGGGAGAGATGAAGATGATGATGTGGCAGTGTATGGTTGGCCAGTTTAGTGAGTGGAGAATCATGACACGTGTCAATATGTGGTTAGACAAATTTGGAAGTTGGGGATTACCACATGGCATGATATGGTTGAGTTGAGTTTAAGTGGTAGGAGTGGTGAAAATATACAAAGGTAGGGGTGTAGAAGTAGGTTTTCTGTAGCCCATTTGAAGTATAAGTGTCTAAAATAAAAACTAGGGGTGCATAAGTGATTTTTCCAGAACTTGCTAATTTCAGCTTTATTTAAAGGTGGTTTATAGCTTCAATCAAATTATTTTTCCACCTTAAATGAGCTTAAACTTAACTTCAACTGCATCAACAAACATTAAAATATCCAAAAATAATTTATGCAACCAGAAATCACTTTTTAACACATTTTTATCACACAAGCTCAAACAGCCTAATTATCAGAATTGTCAATTAAATCACTCTTTAAGCACACAAATTCAATTAAATGCCCAGAATTAAACATTAAATGAGGGCAAAAATACGCACTCATCAGTAATCCACAAAGGGGACTGCCTTTAATGCTATAATTGTGTATTGCAGGACGACCTCAAGGTTTAGGTTCTTGATCTTCAATTTTACTTTTTGCTAACCTGTCTATAAAGGTTTTCATTGTTTCTCTTTTTTTCTTGTCTGATGCTAAGAAGCGATAGGGAAGTGAGAGGGTAATGCTAGCTAGTAGCATACTGTGTTTAGAATAGGTTTGACAAGGTGTCAAAGCAATCCACATAATATAGGGTAGGGAGGTGAACTATTTTAGAGTCAGACCCTTAAGGGTTATTGGAAAAACCTTACACATGACGACATCGTAAATTGACTAGAAGTTTACTTGGGTGATATAAATAGATATATGTTCGTCATTGTTTGTACTACCGTCACACCGATTCAGAGTGAAAGCTTCCAATTGGTTAGGGAGTTAAGCTTCTATGATTTCATATACGAAGGGGCGTCGACGCTTTGCTTTGACCACTAAATTGTTGTTTGTCGTACCCACTGTCCTAGGGGTTGTACTTACTAGCTTTGTTAGTATCGTGGAGGGTAATGACACGCGATGAGGTCCTATGTGTCGTGTTCAGATCGTCAGGGATCTCCTTGTCCTTTCCTTTTGCATTGGCTACCTCAGCCTTAACCTTCCTTTTAAGCCAGTTTTCTTGTCTTAGCGCCTTCATCTCCTCGGTGCTCATTTTCTTGAATTCAACAAACTCTTGCTGCTTTTAGCCTGACCTTCCATGATAACAGCTATATCTTCCTTGGACGACTCTCCTCCCCCTCTCACTCCATCCATTTGCTAGTTTTGAAATGGTGAGTTTAGCCAAGAATGGGGGGTTGAATTGGCTTTATAAAACTTTTTCGAAAGCTTAAAACCTTTTTCAATTTAATCTAATAGACTGAAATATTTGGATGTAAATGCAGCAAACTAGTACACTTTTAGTCGATTAAAATATAAAACAGCAGACTAAAATGTTCTTGATGCTATGAAACAGTCGATTAAAAAGACAAATCAGTCGGCTAAAATACTGGAGAATTATGCAGAATGCAGAATTCGCAAATTCAACTCAAACAACAATCTTTTACATACAAGACATGTT
>Ga0209389_1004832_pt1 | contig 11338 bp, 3 predicted proteins | sample CowpearedBW_FD_187526 | JGI IMG/M metagenome (GOLD analysis project Ga0209389, IMG submission 187526) | Root nodule microbial communities of legume samples collected from California, USA - Cow pea red BW (SPAdes) (version 2) | ecosystem: Host-associated > Plants > Roots > Nodule | place: USA... | reverse complement strand
CTTCTGGATCAATTCTCGTTTTCTTAAAATAAAAATTATGTTGCTCACTTTATCTTCTCTACAGTGACAATACGTAAATGCTGGCAGTACACAGCATCAGCGTATGAAAGAAAAAGAAAAACAGGTCTTTTACACCAAACAAACCTCAGTCTCTGCACGGGAATGGTTGTAACACCCAACTTAGAAAAATGCTATTAGTAAATGTGTCTCGAATAAATAAATTGTACTCATTTTTTGCCAGAAGAAACTCAAGATAACTCGGTGCCTCTTTAGTAACTAACCGTGATGATTGAAACGGAGAAGAAAAGAACAATCCTTGTGAAAATCCAAGCTTCAGATAGGCACTCTGGTTAACAGAAAAAAGGCATTATGAGAGAGCAAATTATACTGAGGTATATGGATAACTATAAGATCCAAATATCTAGTACAACTATATGGATAATGAAATGGAAGCAAAAATGAAAAGTTGAAAACCATGTATCGCTCCACATATATCATGTGTTATATTGAGCAATTTGGGACCTGATTATATAACTGATTTTTAAACTTTTCTGGATGCAACTTCCTCTCTGAATGAAATGCATAAGATACTTGAGCATCCATTCCTACATAGAACACGTACACAATTTTAGGGCTTACTTTCTAGCTGCAATAATATAAAAGCTTTAAAACTCAAAATTTATTTTTCCCCAGAAGCAATGCTGTGGTTACGCAACTTCTGCCTCCGCAGCTCAAAACTTTTTCCCAATGTGCACAGAAATGTACTTGCCACCCCCATCCAAACAGTTTTAAGACAAGTCCGTTTTTCTTACCCATGCTAAAGTAGTTCCAAAATCCCCCACGGTAAGTGTGGTAACCGTCCTGTAAACATACAACAATTCACTGATAAGCATGCATGGAATACCCAGACTCCTTACAGTAAATGAAAATATCAAGGACTCGCAAAGAAAAACTAAAGAAATAAAAGCTTAGAATTGCAATTGCCTGATTCCATTTTGAATCACTTCTCTACTACTTTTATATTCATGTGATTACAAAGACAATCATTAAAGTCATAGGCCTGCAATTGTAAGCTCTTCTAATGCATATATAATATACATTTTAAGCAGCGTTCAAATGAAGGATGAGAATTTGATGTCATATTTGACCCTGAGCGAACCAGAAATTGCCTATCTTTTGATGAAAAGAATAAACTAATCGAAATAAATAATAGTAAATATTAACTTATTTTTCATCAAATGATTAATAACTGTTGCTTCACAAGCATCTTTAATTTCATTCATGATCTCTTTGTTGGCATCTCCATGAGTACAGATTTATCGGCACAAATATGTCCAGGCATCAACAATGAAAAGGAAAAAATACACATGACTCACCATGTTTAGCTTATCTGTTGAAGAGACACGCTGAAATGCATGCATAGCGTGAGGCAGCTCAAGGGGTGCAATAGGGTCACATGAACCTTCTTTTGGAGCCTTCATTCTCATTACAATATGCCAACTGTAAAATATCAGCAGTCAAAGACATTATTCAGTTGCAAAATAACTAACAAAAGATGGTAAATATGTCACATGCTTCAAGCTCCTACATGGAAATGCTGGATGTAGAGGAAAACAGAGTAGCCAATATCCTAATTCTACATTAGCAACAAAGAGAAAACCACAGGCATATATTTGATCAGGCGGCTACAAGGTTAATGGATGTAAAATTAACATCATTAAAATCTAAAACAATCAACAATAAACCCAATACATGATATAGTGTACCATAAAAAACATACCCGACCGCACAACGTGACTAATTTCGGTCTAGACCTCTGTTATTCTAAGAGAAATCAAGAATGCTACCGAAGGAAAAAAAAAATAAATCCTATGTTCATTACTTGTAATGTACATCATATCTTGAAACCTTAGTGGTAACAATACTATAGTAAAAATAAGGGAGGACAAGGAAGGGAAATATCTTTAACATCAGACAAAAAACGTACACTATACAAATGCAAAAATAGTATGTAATTAAAGCATGCAACTTCTGAAGCCTACATAAAAAATAAACAGTTGTCTCTCACAGATCTCGGACACAAGTCTTACAAATGCTCATGCAAATTCTGAAGCCAGAACATTTCTAGACATTTAAAGCAAAGTTCCACTGAATGTTTTCAGCAACGATATACTGAATACAGCATACATTTATGCAAGTGCACGTGAGAAGTTTCAATAAATTTGAAAATTCAAATAAAAGGAGTACATACCTGTCTATTTTCATTTCCTTTGCCGCTTTTACATTCATTAGGAATGCCGTCACTGATTGAAGATCCGTGGTTGGATTTTTCTTTCCCTGTAAATAATAAATTATGTTCAGCACATGTACAACTCATGGACCCTTTATAGCAAAGAACAAAACCTTGCAATTGATCCCGGTTGAAAAGGAAGGTAGCCCTTAATGTATTGAGTTATTAATTTTCTATCAAAAATCATAGAACACCCACACCCACACTCACATGCAATAAATTGACAATTGATGTATATTGCAAAATTTCCAAGAAAAAAATCCAGCAAACAAGCAGACATACTTTGCAATTCACATCTCAAGAATTAGGGTTGCAATTCAAAATTGGAATTGCAATTTGACATATAAGATTCATACTAGAAAATGACCGTAAAAATGAAAACAAAAATTACGACTGATCTATGTGATTATAACCAGTCAAAGAAATGTCAAACTCCAGCAATTGAGACCGACATGCACATTAGTAATAAGAACAAACAAAACGAAAACTGATTCAAGCAAATCATGAAATTCAGAGTTCAGCAGACTGAATAGAAAGTTAAATAAAATACCCATCCAAATGCAAAGGGAAGATTATTTCCCGTCCCCAATGGTACCGTTGCAATTGGTGGCGGATGACGTAATTTAAGGTCAGATACAACTCCAAGAAGCCAGCTAGCAGTACCATCTCCACCTGCAACCTGATTTTCTAGAATACATTAGAAACAAAGACTAATCAAAGATCATCAGATAGTTACACTATAACAACTTCAATCTTCTTCCTTGCTACACAAGTAAATCATCAGATAGTTACACTATAGCAATCATCTTACAATTATTCTCAATCTATTCTGAATTTCAGCTGCAAAATCATCCCCATTGTGCTTGAGCGTTTCCAAAGTCGCATAAAGCTTCTGCAGCACCTTATCCGGAGCATTTTTTCCCAAATCAAAAACCTGGTACATTAGTGAAATGAAATTGTCTTTCCATCAAACAGGTTGTCCCACCTTAAAAAAAAAAACTCAGATACTTACAAAAAAAAAGGACAAAAACAGGAAAAAACAGTTTACCTGGTTTTTGTTAAGAAGTGTACTATAGGAAACAAGAAGCTCCCCTCCAAGCTGGCCACCACTTTTGGAGTTTATGAAAACAATCACAGGGCACGCAGGTACATGCGAGACACTTTTCCCCTCAGATCCTGACAGTAATATGTAATCCGGAATACAGAACTCCCTCAAAGTTCTATCATAACTACCATCACCCATTGCTATTTCCCAGCTGCATGTTTGTATCACCAGAAGAAAAAAAAAATCAAATTTAATATAAATGCAACAAAACTTTCATGTAATTCCTTTCGTGCTTTTAGGATAAGTGTCGTTCTTTAATAATTGAAATTTCACCCAATTTATGATGTTAATGCAAAACTTTTGCTCTTAGTTTACAACTCTGATTACTAAAGAATACCAAAATAAACTTCTGAGCTGTATCTAATCTAAGTTCTTTCCATAGAAATTTTCAAGTCATAATAAATTAAAACTTTAAAAATTAAAAACAAAAACAACAGAGTAATGACAATCCACCAATATATAATTCGAAGTACTAAACTACCTCGACTTTCTACAGTAACTACCATCACCCATTGCCATTTCAAAACTGCGTATTTTGGTCACAACAAAATGTAAGTCAAACATAAGTTCTAAAATATATAAATTGGAACAAAAACGAAATATTCTTCCATCAAAACTAGAGTTTCACTTAACTTAATTTTCCTTACGAATTAAGAAAGTGAAATTCTAATTCTAGTTGAAAATCAATAAAAAACACTGAGGAAGCAGCAGCATCAAAGTTTTTCCATATAAATTTCCAAAGTAATTAAAAAAACAAAAGCATCCAAACGCGCACAAGTAAAAAAAAAATTAAAAATAGAACGTTGAAAATGATAAATAAAATAAACAAAACAAAAACAACAGCAACACGGTAATGACGATCTACCACCACCACCTCCGAACGAGGAAACGAGAAACCGAACGCTTGCAATTTCTCACCACCATTTCCTCAACCGACGCGAAAGTTAGTTACGCGTGTCGTTTTGCTACGTCTTTTTTACTTCGGCGAACGCAGCAAACCAAACAAACACAGCGAAAGAGAAAGCACTTTTAACAAAACCAACTGTTTTCGAGTTGAACTTTTCACAGAACCGGATTCCGCAAAAGCGGAAACAAAAGCTAACTTATTCAGAGTGCCAAACAGAGCCTTGTGCCCCGTAGTACGAAACAGGCATCACGCAACGTATGTGAGCAGTGCGCAGATATTTGAAAAGAAGAAAAAGAAGAAGATACCTTACTGAAACGGCACCGTATAAGCGTGACGAGTTGCTTTCGTAACAAGATGCTGAGAGCGATCCGAAGAAACAGTGTTTGGTTTGTTTAGCTTTCGAAGCAAGAGTGGATTCCTTCGAAAAAAATCTAAGGAATGCGCGTAGAGAAGATATTTGAAGGTCGATTAGTGCTTCGAACGATTGAAGTGGTTTTGAAACGGAAACTTGAAGGAGGCTTATATAAATGAAAAGGTGAACGTTGAATGTGACAGAGGAAGATGGAGGCTTTGAAACAATGAAAAGTTACTGCAAGGTTTTGCCGCGTCATGCCTCGGTTCGGTGGCTTTATCGAGGTTGAGTTTGTCGTTGAAAGTGGGGCCCACGCTCCAATGGATTGCATGACGTGGAAATTTCCTATTTTTCTTTTCTTTTGTTTTCTTTCGCTTTTATACAAAGTGGGGTAACTTGAGGGTGGTTTTAAAATTAGAAAATAATATTTTAATTTTTTTTTATTTATTTTTAATTCATTATTCTCACCACTTTTAGATTATTTATTTTAATTTTTTAATGATGTGATGTGATGATCTAGAAATGATAAGAATAATAAATTAAAAATAGGTGAAAAAATAGGTTAAAGTATCATTATTTATAAAATTATTAAATTTAGTTAGTATTTTCTGACTTCACTCTAGTTTATAATCTATTAAATCTGTAGCTTGTCAATTTATTTTTTCTTTTTAAACTAAAATTTGAAATAAAAAATAATTTAAAGTATTAATTTTTATTATATTATTTAAAGAATGTAAATATATAATAATATTATAATTAAAATCATTAATGCATAGCTTAATTTTAATTATTAATTATTAATTATTAATTACAATAAAATAATATAAAGATAGAAGTAATAAATTTTTAAAATTTTTTAACTTTTTTAATTAAAAATATTAATTAATCATCTACAAGTTTAAAAATATTTACATGATTAATTCTTTTATACATATCTATAAATTTAAAAGAAAATTAAAATAAAATTGAATTGGTTGATTCGATCTTCAACAAACGTAAAAACCTTAAAATAACATAAGTTAAAAACCTTTTTGTATTAATACACAGATTTTGAATTTTGGCAAAAAATTTCAACTTACTTTCTCATAAGGTGTGAGCCTAATCCTAATCCTAATCCTAATCCAGTATTAAGGAATCAACAATGAATCAAGTCAAAATCAGTTAAACTCACGTCTTTACCATCCTTTTCAACCAACTGGATTTCAGTGAGAGAGAAAAAAGAAAAAAAAAAGACAGCAACTAAGGTAACAAAAGAAGAAATAACTAAAGTAATTTGTGTATATTAGAAAAATAACTAAAGTAATTATTATTATTATAGTTAATATTTTTTTTAGTATTTTTTATTGAAAATATTTAGCTGTTAATGTTACTTTTTTTTTATAATAGGTTATAATGAAGCTCAGTGAAACAATTAACTTCAAAAGAAAACTTTCTAATGTTTATTTTTGAAAAAATTGACTTTCCAGATTAAATATATATGAATGAAGCTTTTACATTCTTGAGGGACTTTTTTGGTTTAAATTTAAATGAAAGTGGACAGTTATGTAAATCAAAGAACTAGTAAATACTTCACACTTTCCTATGAAGAAAACTACCGAAAGGTTTAATTCAAGAAAACACGTTTAAAACTAAACTAAATGAATAAATTGAGATCTCAAGATTAAGTAAAAATGAAAGCATAAAACTAAACTAAATGAATAAATTAAGATCTCAAGATTAAGTAAAAATGAAAGCATAAAACGGCTTGAAATACAAATGTATAAAAGAATTAAATTTGAATAATTAAATAAATAATTGTGAAGCTCTTGAACTGTTTTTCAAGATTGTATTTCATCTCTAAATTAAATTATATGTCCATATGTTTTACAAAAATCGTGTAAAATAACCTCTTAACAAATTAAATATGAAGCTTTCAGTGACAAACAGATATTTACAGTAAATTATAATATAATCTCTCTATACTATTAATTAAAGATAATATTTTATATAACTTTCATAAAGTTGACAGAAAAAACAGATTTATAATTTAGTTAAAGATAAAAAAATTTTTTTAAAATAATCTAGGAACAAAAAGTATATTTAATTCTAATTATAAAAGATATACAAATAACCTGAACAAGAGTTTATTATTTTTTCTACTCTAGATGATACAATAGTCCTTCTATATCTTCGATATCTGTAGACATTTCATTCCACAGTTATTTTTATAGTAGGAATTACATGCCCAGCCCCGAACAATGATCTCAACAACCCACTTGTGAAAAGAAATGTCTCCAAAGCATGACTTTTTCAATTTTCTTCATTGTTCATACTCTTACCTACTCTCTCAATAAATAATGACTCATGAGAATTGTTTAATTTATTTTACTTATTTTGAAGTCATTATAATCTTTATGGATGAAATCACATCATGTACTTATTGATCTTCACAAGTAAATGTTACTTCTAAGAAAAATCAATATATATTAATATTATAATTTTAAAAAAATTATAGATAAATATTAATTTGACATAAAAATAATGTATAGTATATAAATATACACAAATTTTATCTTATAAAATAAATCAATTTTATAAAATTGAGATGTTCTAAAATTAAACAAAATAAATTAAGTTTATTAGTTTTGTTGCATGTGTAACTCCCTATGAATTATCTAAAATAGGATAGTCTTCTTGAGTTGAGCATATGATTAACATTTTGAAAAGAAAATATATGCCTCTTCATAGTCAAACTCAATTTGTCAGTGAAGAAGAATTTGCGTTTGCTACATCTAATATAAAGGTTAATCCAACGACCGATTAGTATTTCAGAAATTAACAAAGTGTCCCTCACTTATAATTCATTTAAAATTATCTATATTATTACATAAAGAAAATTTCTCATTCGATTTCAATTTTATCATTTAAGTATTTTTTAAAATTAAAATAATTATTTTACCAATTTTGTTTTTGTCTGTCGAGAATTTAGTTTGATCGATTTTTTACTCGTTTTGATAACTAAATATCTCTGAAGTGAGTTCTTCTTCATGGAGCTAGTAAATACTTAGTTTTTGAGTCTCAACTGTAGGTTTTGTTTATGTCTCGATATCGATGCAAAACATTAAGCTGATTAGCGAATTATCAACCTTGTACACTGATATCACCTACACGCTTAAGGAATTTAATTGTTTGCTCACATGGTCTTCCACCACGATCTAACGCATAACAATCAGTCTTTTTGTTTGTTTTTGGATTTTTGGTGAAGATGAATTGTAATAACAAATGGATGAGGTGAAAAGTAAATGTGGTTAAATTCAAAAGAGGGATACAATTATTAATAAAAATGCAATACAACAGCAGTAAATAAAGGTAACTTTTGCAGAAAAGTAAATTACCAAGCAAAGTAATGAAACTTGTAACAAAAATTAATGAAAGTGGTGATCCAAAATGCAACAATCAACACAAATTGAGCCATTTTTCTTGTATGCAACGTTTAAGAATATATGATTGTTTCACACTTTGTCACCTCCGGAACTTATAAAATAAACCTATTTATGCTTTCTAACTCCTCCTCAATCGGTTACAAGATTTGAGTTCAAATTTTGAACTTAGCCACAAATAACTAACTTGGAACTACTCTTCACGGTTTTAGGGTCTGCATAGTCTGAGCAATTACCGTCCACTTCCAGTTCGATTGCTGCTTTGTTCTCCTCAATTTGCTTCTTGGTGTTCATTGATCGATATCTTTGACTTTCATGTTCCCTCAATCAACTGAACGAAAAATAGATAAAGTGACTTCTTAAGAATTACATGTCCATCTCATGACATTCATCTCGTAAAGAAGAATTTCGTCAAATGCCTCTATAGAATATAATTCTCTCTAGTTTACAACGAGTTAGGCCTAAGAGATGCGGGGCAATATCCAAACAACTTTTGAAAGCAACATTATATTTCTATGCACTATGAGCCCTCGTCTCTCAATCTTAAAGATTTTAGCTTTCGATAGATCAATGTCATGAAATTTGACCATCAATTGTGTAATTTACCTTATTAATTTTTAGTCTTATAACGACTCTCGATCTCTTAAATAATTTCTTTCAATTTCTCGATACCCCAACAACCCTTTTAAGTGATATTTTTTTAATTTAATCATTTTTTTTTCAATTTAACATTTTTTTTCTAAAATTTAACTATTATTTCATACTATAATAACTATTTATAATAAAAAAATATAAAAATTAAAAATTATTTAAATTTACATTTATAATTATAATTATTTTATTATTTTTATTGTTATTTAAATTTTATTTGTTTTCACTAGTGTAAAATAATGTTTAATACTATACTAGATAGACGAAGAATCTTCTTTTAATATTAAAAATAGAAATACCAAGATAATCGAAAATTAAATTTGAGTTATTTTTTCTTTGTTACCTTTTTAACTGCTTGACATTGAAAAACGATTTTTTTTTTCGTTGTCGGTTTGCACTTGGTGTTGACGTGGATAAGTACACCTACCCTGGTAATAACACATAAGTAAAATTATGATACAGAAAAACATTTAAAAATATTTTTGACTAAAATATTTTTCCTTTGTCCTTAAATTTTGGATAAAATTTTATTTTAGTCTTGGAATTTAAAAGTGAGATTTTTAGTCTCTCAAACATAAAACTAACATTTTTAATCACTCAAATTTAAATATAATTTTGCTATTCCTTCAAATTTAAACGTACTTTTTTAAAGTATTTTTTTTAAGATTTAAAATATATTTAATTCTTAAAAAAATTCATATTCTTCAAAATTAGCTTTAAATCAAGTAAATACTATGCAAATGACGAACACCACCATGATAGTTAAATAAAGAAAAAAAAAACTCTTACAAAAAGTGTAAATACATATATCTCTTCATCTCATGTTCATTTATGACATAAACACCTATTAAATAAAAATTACAGTATAAGAAAGGAAATCATATTCAATATAACTTATGATTGAATGATATGTGTGACCATAAAAATTTCTGTTTTTGGTAAAATAATAATAGTTCAGAAATATTATCAAATGCTATTATATATTATTCAGCAATTCGTATATTTTGATTGGTGATAACTTAACATTGTAAAATGGAAAGTTCGAAGAAAGATTTTGAGTTACGTCCACACGTGTTTCCATTTCAAACATGGTCTTTTGTACGCGGTTGCATGGCTGCGCATGTTGCTAATGGTCTCTCATATTGGGATGACAAAAATACTCTTACCCGTAAATATTTGTAGATAAAATTTGCGGTAGATCATGATTATTTGTGGGTATTTATTATTTGCGGATAGCGGATATTTTAATACCCATTTATAAACAGGTCAGATACGTGTATCATATTATCCGTACTCACATATATCCGTTATTTACAAAAAAAATTAAAATTAAAATTTAATTTATATTTTATTAAGTTAAATTTAATTAAAATTAAAATTAATAGTATATTTTATTATATCAAATTTAATTATAATTATAATTTAATTTAATTTATATTTTATTTTTATAATTTTATATTGAAAATTTTATAAAATATATTTTTTTAAAATATTTGCGGGTATCGGATATGTAAGGCCCATTAAAAATCTTTTAATTCTTTTTCTGCCCTAAAGTTAGTGGACTGCCCTTGTAAGTGGGGCTAAGGCCGGCCCAACAGATAAGGTCCCCAAGTCTGCTCTAAACCTAACCTTTCTCTCATTTTTTTCAGAAACTGTCCCTAATCCTAAAGAGCCACAGCCGCACTTCTGTTAGGGTTTACCTCCTCACCATTTCAAGTTCGATTAAGCTGTTCCTACGCCACGTAAGTACTTTCTTTTAGGTTGTGTGATTTCTATCAGCCTTCTTCGTCTTTGACAGTTAGGGTTTCTTAATATTCTGGCCTTTGTTCCGTTTACCCACTGTTTTCAGCTCTTTAGCCGCTCCCAGGGCAGCAGTGCTCGCTATCGTGCCGCCAAGGCTTCGGTTAAACCTTCCTCCAGGTACGAGAAGTTAGGGTTTCGAGTTTGAGTCGTCTTTGATATGTTTTTGAGCTTGTTGGATATTTGTATGGATAAAATTGTTGTTTGTGGTGCGTGGGATATCTTGTATGATCGGTGGGTTTAGAATTATAGCTGCTGCAGGTGAAACAGTGGCGAGACCTGTTAATTTTGCCCAAGCGAGCCAGTCTCGCCTAGGCGAGACAAACAGGGATTCGCCCAAACCAGTTTGCGCGAAGGGTCGCCCAGGCGGCCCGCTCAAATTTTTGAGCGAGCAAACATCTCGCCCAGGCGAGAGGGGTCTCGCCTAAGCGAGATCCCGCGTTGGTTTCTGGATGCTCTTTCGAGCCCTCGCCTAGGCGAAGGGGGTTCGCCTGAGCGAGCTCGTCTCGCCTGAGCGAGCTCGTCTCGCCTGAGCGAGACTCTTCAGCCTGAGCAAGGGGCTGGGCGAGACCAGGTGCTGTTTGGATGCTTGTTTGTTCTTTAATGATTGATATTGGTTTGAGTATGAACGTTATGATGAGAAATATGTATATATATACATTGGAGCATTAAGTAAGTTTGGCATGATTCATGAATTGTAGATGATGGGTTGGTATGAGAATTGGCATGTGAATTAAATGAGATGGGTATTATTAAAGTGGCATGATAACATGATGAGTTGGATCTTACTTACATGGATAAACTATGATGTGTT